>Ga0160423_10000010_pt1 | contig 157832 bp, 83 predicted proteins | sample CRUFie14St8metaG_FD_108191 | JGI IMG/M metagenome (GOLD analysis project Ga0160423, IMG submission 108191) | Marine microbial communities from the Costa Rica Dome - CRUD Field 142mm St8 metaG | ecosystem: Environmental > Aquatic > Marine > Oceanic > Photic zone | place: Costa Rica: the Eastern...
AGGATCAGGCGGAAACGACCCAACAATAACAACAAGTACAGTAGGTACTTACACTTTGATTTATACAGATGGCGCAGGCTGCGAATCTGTAGCATCAAATGCAATAGATTTAACAGCGATTGATTGTACACCAGTATGTACACCACCAGCGGCTCCAACAATAACGGTTGATGCTAACCCAATTTGCCAAACAGGAACAGGTAATCCGCAAATAGCTAACTTTAGCACTAACGATTTACCACCAACAGGCTTTGGCTATCAATGGCAATTAAATGGAGTTGATATTCCAACAGGTAGCGGTGGTACAAATGCAACTTTGCCAGCTTCAACAGCAGGTACATATACATTAATATTTACTGATGGCGCAGGTTGCGATTCTCCAGTCTCTAATAGTATAGATTTAGTAGTTGAAGATTGTACGCCAGTATGTACGCCACCACCAGCACCGCAAATAGCGGTTGATGCTAATCCTATATGCCAACCAGGTACCGGAAATCCTGAACAGGCAACATTTAGTGCAAGTGGTATTATAAGCCCGCCAACAGGATTTAACTTTCAATGGCAGTTAAACGGGGCTAATATACCGGGTGCTAACAATAGCACCTATGTAACTTCAACAATAGGAACTTATACCCTAATATTAACAGATGGTGCAGGCTGCGATTCGCCAGTTTCAAATGCGATTAGTTTATCAATAATTGATTGTTCACAAGCATGTACACCACCAACACCACCAACAATTACAACAGCCTTAGATACTATTTGTATCCAAGGAACAGGGCAACCCGACTCAACGTACTTAACAACAGCCGATTTACCACCATTAGGTTTCGGCTATCAATGGCAGTTAAACGGAGTAAATATTGCATTAACAAACAATGATAGTTTACTTGTGTTTAATGGAGGTGTTTATACCTTGATATTTACTGACGGAGCAGGATGCGAGTCAGCAACTTCAAATGCAATTCAAGTAGTTTCAATTGATTGTTCACCTTCATGTATCACTCCAACAGCTCCCGACTTTACAGTTGATGCTAACCCGATATGTTTACCAGGAACTGGATTTCCTGAAGTAGCAACCTTCAGCTCAAATGATTTGCCGCCTTCAGGTTTTGGTTACCAATGGCAGTTAAATGGAACTAATATAGCAGGTGCAACCAACTCTACTTACGTTACTAATGTTGTAGGTACTTATACCTTGATATTTACTGATGGTGCTGGTTGCGATTCGCAAACAGGTACACCAATTGATTTAACAGTTGTTGATTGTACGCCTGTATGTACACCACCAGCGGCCCCACAAATAAGTGTAGATGCAAATCCTATTTGTGAGTCAGGTACAGGAACGCCAGTAAATGCAACCTTTAGTGCATCACCAGTACCGCCAACAGGCTTTAACTACCAATGGCAATTAAATGGTGTTAATATTTCAGCAGGTTCAGGCGGAAACGACCCAACAATAACAACAAGTACAGTAGGTACTTATACTTTGATTTATACAGATGGCGCAGGTTGCGAATCGGCAGTATCTAATTCAATAGATTTAACAACGGTTGACTGTACACCAATATGTACCCCGCCAGCGGCCCCAACTATAACGGTTGATAATAACCCAATTTGTATGGCGGGTACAGGCGATCCATTTACAGCAGCATTTACAACAAGTGATACACCACCAGCAGGTTTTGGTTATCAATGGCAATTAAATGGGACGAATATAGCTGGTGCTACTAATAATATGTATATCACATCTGATGTTGGTACATATACCTTAATATTTACAGATGGAGCAGGCTGCGAATCGGCAGTATCAAATTCAATTGAACTAACAGCAATTGATTGTAGCCCAACATGCCAAGCTGATGCAGGAAGCTTAGTTGCATTAACAGTAGTTATTTGTATTGGCGAACAAATGGTAGCTAGCCATTTAGCTGACCCAACAGTACCAGCAGGTTTCCAGGTATTATATCTATTAACTTCTGGAACAGGTTTGGTGATTGAAGCAACAAATTCTATCCCTAATTTCCCTGCAACTACGGTAGGCTCATATGCGATACACACTTTGGTTTACGACCCTAATACACTTGATGTATCAACTATTGTATTTGGCACTACAACCGCCTTTGATCTTGAATCAATCCTTATACAAGGTGGTGGAAGTGTTTGCGGTGCAATTGATATGGCGGGTGTTGGCTTCCAAGTACAAGATTGTTCATGTACACCTCCAGCAGCTCCGCAAATTACGGTTGATGCTAACCCAATTTGTATGTCAGGAACAGGAAACCCTGAACAAGCTATATTTAGTACTAGTGATGTACCACCTTCAGGCTTTGGTTATCAGTGGCAGTTTAACGGTGCTGATATTGCAGGAGCTACAACATCAATTCATCAAGATAATGTTGTAGGAACATACACCTTAATATTTACCGATGGCGCAGGCTGTGAGTCAGCGGCATCAAATGCTATTGATTTAGTAGCCATTGATTGTAATACATGTACACCACCAGCTGCACCAACAATAGTGGTTGATAATAACCCTATATGTTTACCAGGTACAGGTTCTCCTGAACAAGCAACATTTAGTGCACCAGCAATTGTATCACCACCAGCTGGGTTTAATTACCAATGGCAATTTAATGGTGCTGATATTACAGGCGCAACTAATGATACTTATACAACAGATGTTGCAGGAACTTATACATTAATATTTACTGATGGTGCAGGCTGTCAATCACTAGCATCAAATTCAATAGATTTAACAGTTGTTGATTGTACGCCAGTATGTACACCACCAGCTGCACCACAAATAAGTGTTGATGCTAACCCTATTTGTTTGCCAGGAACAGGAAGCCCTTTAAATGCAATTTTTAGTGCATCACCAGCGCCTCCAACAGGTTTTAATTATCAATGGCAGTTAGATGGTGTAAACATTTCAGCAGGTTCAGGCGGAAATGACCCAACAATAACAACAAGTACAATAGGTACTTACACTTTGATTTATACAGATGGCGCAGGTTGCGAATCAGCAGTATCTAATGCTATTGATTTAACAGCGATTGACTGTACACCAGTTTGTACACCGCCAGCTGCACCTGTAATTGTAGTTGATGAAAACCCTATATGTCAGCCAGGTACAGGCTCTCCTGAGCAAGCTACTTTTAGTACTTCTGCAATACCACCTGCTGGGTTTAATTACCAATGGCAATTTAATGGATTTGATTTAGCAGGAGCTACTAGTTCTACTTTAGTGGTTTCTAATTTAGGTACTTATACATTAATAATTACCGATGGTGCAGGTTGCGAATCGACAGCATCAAATAGTATTGATTTGTCAAATATTGATTGTTCTCAAACATGTACTGCACCAACTGCACCAAGTATAAGTGTTGATGTTAATCCTATTTGTGATGCTAGTACAGGTACGCCTAACCAAGCAACGTTAAGTACTACTGATGTACCACCAGCAGGCTTTGGTTATCAATGGTATTTTAATGGAACTCCAGTACCTTCAGGTATTGGTGGTAATTCTGCTAGTTTAACTACAAGTAATACAGGTACATATACCTTGGTGTTTACAAATAGTGTTGATTGTGAATCAGCATCATCAAATGCTATTGAGTTAATAAGTATTGATTGTACACCAGTATGTACGCCACCAGCTGCTCCACAAATTACGGTTGATGTTAACCCTATTTGTTTAACAGGTACTGGTAGCCCTTCAACGGCTATTTTAAGTACATCTGATGTGCCACCTACTGGTTTTAACTATCAATGGCAAGCAAATGGAATAGATATTTCAGGGGCTGATCAAGCAACCCATTCAACAAGTGCAGCGGGTATTTATACTTTGTATTTTACCGATGGAAATGGCTGCGATTCTGACATTTCAAATACTATAATTTTAGATGCAGTTGATTGTACACCAGTTTGTGTACCACCTGCCACACCAACAATTGCTGTTGATGCGAATTCTATTTGTATGCTTGGTACAGGTACACCAACTATTGCAACATTTACAACTAGCGATGTACCACCTACTGGCTTTGGTTATCAATGGCAGTTTAATGGTACTAATATTGCAGGGGCAACAACAGCAAGTTATCAAGATGCAACAGCAGGAACTTATACCTTAATATTTACAGATGGTGCAGGTTGCGAATCAACAGCATCAAATTCAATTGTATTAGAAGTAGTTGATTGTAGTACTTGTACCCCACCAGCCGCTCCGCAAATAACAGTTGATAATAACCCTATTTGTATATCAGGTACAGGCGATCCATTTACGGCAGCCTTTACTACATCGGCAACGCCACCAACAGGGTTTAGTTACCAATGGCAACTAAATGGTGTTGATATACCAGTAGCAAATGGAGGCGATCAAGCAATGTATATAACTAGTACAACGGGTACATATACATTAATATTTACCGATGGTGCAGGTTGCGAATCGGTTGCGTCAAATGCAATTGATTTAACAAGTATTGATTGTTCGCCAAGCTGTACTCCACCAGCCGCCCCACAAATTACGGTTGATGCAAATCCTATTTGCGATGCGGGTACAGGAAGCCCAGAACAAGCTACGTTTAGCACTAGCGATGTACCACCTTCAGGCTTTGGTTATCAGTGGCAGTTTAACGGTACTGATATTGCGGGTGCCACAACATCAATCCATCAAGATAATGTTGTAGGAACTTATACATTAATATTTACGGATGGTGCAGGTTGCGAATCAGTTGCATCAAATGCAATTGATTTAACATCAACAGATTGTACTACTTGTACCCCACCGGCTACTCCACAAATTACAGTTGATGCAAATCCTATTTGCGATGCGGGTACAGGAAGCCCAGAACAAGCTACATTTAGCACTAGCGATGTACCACCTTCAGGCTTCGGTTATCAGTGGCAGTTTAATGGTTTTGATATTCCAGCTGCAAATGGTGGCGACCAATCAACTTACACAACTAATCAAGTGGGTACATATACATTAATATTTACCGATGGGGTAAGTTGCGAATCAGCAATTTCAAATAGCATTGAATTAACAAGTGTTGATTGTTCAACTTGTAATCCTCCATCGGCACCAACCATTTCTGTTGATAACAATCCTATTTGTATGGCAGGCACAGGAAATCCTACAATTGCTACTTTATCAACTAGTACTGCAACACCTGCAGGTTTTGGTTATCAATGGTATTTAAATGGAGGTCAAATTTTAGGTGAAACTAACCCTACTTTGCAAACAAGTACAACGGGTGTTTATGCGCTTATTATTACCGATGGTGCTGGTTGTAGTTCAGATTTTTCAAGTAATATAACCTTAACCGTTGAAGATTGTAGCGAAACTTGCCAAGCTAATGCGGGGGCCTTGTCAGCACCATTTAATACAGCTTGTATTGGCGATGCTTTGTTTGCGGCACATACCGTACAACCTACAACGCCTACAGGTTTCCAAGTTGAATATTTATTAACATCAGGTGCAGGTTTGGTTATTGAAGCAACAGGTTCAACTCCAACTTTTGCTGCTGGTATTGCAGGGGTGTACACTATACAAACACTTGTTTACGACCCCGCAACATTAGATATTTCAACAATTGTATTAGGTACAACTTCTGCTTTTGATATTGAATCGATTTTAATACAAGGTGGTGGCAGTATTTGTGGTGCAATTGATATGCTTGGTATTAGCTTTAATGTAATAGATTGTTCATGTAATCCTCCGGCAGCACCAATAATTACGGTTAATAACAACCCAATCTGTTTAACAGGTACAGGTAGCCCTGAGTTTGCTGTATTTAGCTCTAACGATACACCGCCAGCAGGCTTTGGGTATCAATGGTATGCTTCAAATGGTCCTATACCAGGCGCAAATGATCCAACATATACTACTACAGCAGCAGGCTTATATTACTTAGTATTTAGCAACGGATTAGGCTGCGAATCAGCAGAATCAAATCCTATTGTTTTAGATGTTGTTGATTGTACAACATGTACAATACCTGCAACACCAACAATTACTGCGGCTGATAATCCAATTTGTATCCCAGGTACAGGCTCGCCAGAGTCAACACTATTAAGTGCTAATATTGCACCACCAGCAGGTTTTGGCTATCAATGGCAATACAACGGTCTTGATATTTCTGCAACGGCAGGCGGTAACAATTCAACCTACTTAACAAGTACAATAGGTATTTATAGTTTATACTTTACCGATGGTGCTGGTTGTATATCTGCAACGTCAAACGAAATTTTAATATTAACTACCGACTGTAGTCAACCTCAATGCAACAACGATGTAGGAGATTTGACTGTAACACCTGAAACGATGTGTTTTGGCGGTAATATTATCGGGCAATTTACAACACTACCAACGGTTGATAATGGTTATACTATTATGTTCCTTGTATCATCGGGTAATAGCCCAATGGTTATTCAGCAAATGAGTGCTTCGCCACTATTTACGCTAAATACTGTTGATACCTTTAGGGTTCATACCTTAATTTACGACCCTAATACCTTTGATATATCAACAATTATAGCAGGTACTACAACCGTAAATGATATTAACCAGCAGTTTATTCAAGGCGGTGGTGCAATTTGCGGAGCCTTTGATAACCAAGGCGATATGGTAATTGTTGAAGATTGCTCAACACCATGCGATACCTTGTTCAATTCATTCCAAATACTATTTGGTACCGACCAAATATGCCAATTAGGTACAGGCACGCCAAGTTCAGTTGATTTATCACCACTTGGTGCAGCTTTACCTGCCGGATATACCTATCAATGGTACTTAAATGGTTCAGCTATTCCAGCTATTTTAGGCGGAACAGCAGAAACATACACCGCATCATCTGCTGGTGTTTACGACTTGGTTTACTTTAGCGATAATGGAATTTGCGACAACTATACGAGTAACGGTCCTGTAACAATTACACAAGTTGATTGTTCAGTAAGTTGCCCACAAGTAGCAGCACCATTAATTTCAGCTGATAATAATCCTATTTGTTTACCAGGTACAGGTACACCAACTACCTCTACAATAACAACTGTTGATACACCGCCAGCAGGTTATACCTATCAATGGCAGTTAAACGGTTTTGATTTAAGTGCAGCAAGTGGTGGTAATAACTCTAGTATTACAATATCTCAAGCAGGTACATATAATTTATACTTTATTGATACTAATACCAATTGTACAAGTTCAACTTCAAACTCCGAAGTTGTTACAGTACAAGATTGTTCAAGCCCTTGTAATGCACCTAGTGCACCACAAATAACAGTTGACAACAACCCTATTTGTATGCCAGGTACAGGTACACCAACTACGGCAAACCTAAGTGCATCGCCAGCACCACCAACAGGCTTTAGCTATCAGTGGTATCTTGATGGTCTTGCAATACCAGCAGGTTCGGGCGGTAACAATGCTACTTTAGCAGCAAGTACAGCAGGTATTTATACCCTAATTTATACTGATGGTGCAGGCTGTCAAAGCACATCGTCAAATGCCATTACTTTGGCAGTTAACAATTGCGACGACCCTAACCCATGTACAAATGATTTATTTAACAACTTATATACTCATACCATTTGCGCAAGCCAATCATTTGATTTAACAGCGTTTGATTCATATGCTGGTGCCGTTTGGACAGATCAGAACGATGCACTAGTACCAAACCCAGCCAATGTAATGGTTATGGCAAGCTCATGTGTAATCGAATCTTATACATATAATGCAGTTTATTACATTGTTGATAATGGCGGCTGTACTGATACATATGTTTCAACAGTAGTTGTTACAGTTTATCCAGATATTGATTACAGTATTTCTGAATCTGCCGATGGATGTAGCGTATTTGTAATGACATGCCAAAACTTTAATGTTACTTGGTCAGATGGCGTTAACTCTGGAGCAGGAACAACCTACAATGCACCAGGTGGTTTAGCTGGTACCGTAACATTTACAATTATTGATTTAAGTACAGTTGGCAACGGATTTGGTTGCGAATCTTCAGCTTCATTCACGTATAACTACAATTGTGGTGGCGAGGTTGATAGCAGCACCGATGACAACGCAGGCGTTGACGACGCACCAACTGACGATAGCACAACAGATAGCTCTGATGATACAGGCGGATGTAATTGTAACACCGTTTACGACCCAGTTTGCGGCGACGATGGTGTAACTTATGGAAACGCATGCCTAGCACAATGCGAAGGAGTTAACTACACATTAGGACCTTGTGATAATGGCGATGATGGAACAACTGACTTTACTGATGCTGGCGACTGTATCATTAATGATGCAGGCTGGTGCGAAATCACTTTAATTGATTTTGATAATGGTAAAATGGTTGAAGGCGGAGCTCAAAAAGCACCAATGATGCCTTTAGATGTTTGTCCGTACGATGGCGTATTCGTAACCACAAACGGTTATGTATCAGCACCAGGATACATGAATGCCTATTTAGTGCACACAAGCCCAACTAATATTGCGGGCTCAGCAATAGCACTAGGTACAATTGGCGCATTTATGAATGATGGAACAAATGCTGATATACCATTAGATCAACCACTATACTTTACAAGTGTAATTGTTCCTGGTCCGCCAATGGCAGGCTTAAACGAAATTATATTTGAAGACCCATGTATTGTATTTGGTAATACTGTCGAAGCTGTATTCATGTCTGAATGTGGTGATTTAGTATTAGATGATTCAACCGATTCAACTGATGATTCAAATGATGATACTACCGAATGTATTTGTCCTTTATACTATCAACCAGTTTGCGGTAGCGATGGCTTAACCTATTATAACCAGTGTTTTGCTGAATGTGCAGGAGTAACATGGACGTTAGGCTCATGTAACGATCCAGTTGATGATACTACTGACAGCTCGGATGGTGCCGATGGTACAACTGATGGCGCAGACGACGTAATTACCGACGATGGTGCCGATGGTACAACTGATACATCAGATGGCGGTGATGGTGTTACTGATGATGAAACAGATACAGTTGATAGTAGCGATGATGCTGATTGCATCTGCCCTGATAACTATTTCCCTGTTTGCGGATTTGATGGAATTACATATACCAACGCATGTTACGCAATTTGCGCAGGAGTTGATTATTACTTAGGCGAATGTGGCGGAACTACCGATACTTCCGATGGCGGAACAGATGGTACAACTGATGATTCAGGTTGTATATGCCCTGATGTTTATGATCCAGTTTGTGGCGTTGATGGTATTACTTATGGTAATGCTTGCGAAGCAGCTTGTGCTGGTGTTGAAGTAGCATATACTGGTGAGTGTAATGTTACTGATGATTCAACTGATGATACAGGTTGTATTTGCCCAGATGTTTACAACCCAGTTTGCGGTGTTGATGGTATTACCTACGGTAACCCATGCGAAGCAGCATGCGCTGGTGTTGAAGTTGCATACAATGGCGAATGTGGAAGCGGAGATGATTCAACCGATGACGGAACTGATTGCATCTGCCCAGCATTATGGGACCCTGTTTGTGGTGTTGATGGTATTACCTATGGTAATGGTTGCGAAGCATCCTGTGCAGGTGTTGAGGTAGCATATGAAGGCATATGTGGTGCACCTTTTGAATGTATAGATCCTATTGTTTGTACAAACGTTGAGGAATATTGCGCTGAAAGTGGCGAGGCAATACTAATTTGCCCTGAATATTGTACAGGTGGCGATGCTGTTATAACACAAGCTTCATCAGTTTACCAAAACAATTTGATTATTACAGGCGACTGTATATTGTTTACGCCATTACAAGGAGTTAATAATATAACTGATATAGTAACAATTCAAGCAGGTAGTTTAGATTTTGATGAATGTGTATCAATAACCATTACAGTTGATGTGGTAGATGATTGCACCCCAGAACCACCAGTTGAAGATTGCGAAAATGAAGATATTTCAATCTGCATAGGTCATATGGAGGCAACTGATATTTGCCCTCACTTCTGTAAGTTTGATGATGGCACGCCTTATACAATTGTTGAGTCGCACTCAACTTATAGTTGTAGCGTTTATCCTTTTGCTGATGATTGTGTGCGCTATACACCTTTACCAGGTTTCTATGGTGCTGATTATATCCAATTAATAGCATGCGATTATAACCAAGTAGTTTGCGATACAGTTTATGTTTCAATAACTGTTGGCGATTGCACGCAAAACAATCCTCCAATAGCTGATGATGATGTGGCAGCAGAATTATCAAGTGGCGAGGCATCAGTAATTACTGTATTAGGTAACGATAGCGACCCAGATGGCGATGATTTAACAATCTGCGACTTTACTACACCTTCAAATGGTATAGTTCAATTAGTGGACGGTCAATTTATCTACACGCCAAATGAAGGCTTTGCTGGTAGCGATTCATTTAGCTATCAAATTTGCGATGGCAACGGTGGCAGCGATTGGGCAGATGTTAGTTTAACAGTAGTTGAAAACTGTAATGCTAATATGAGTTTATGCACAGCACCAATGACGGCTATTGAGTTCTGTATCGACTTCTGTAACCCAAGCGTAACAATTAATGAGTTTAGCACAACATTTAACTGCAGCTTATCGCAAGAAAGCGCACAATGCTTACGCTATATACCATTGCCAGGTTATGTAGGGGCCGATGTTATTACAGTATCAGCTTGCGATGATTTTGGTAACTGCGAAAATGTATTAATTGATGTTTTTGTAGGTGATTGTAACAATGAAGGAAGCGAAAAATTTGGCATTAACGAAATAGTTGACGATTGCGAATTGTTAATACCTAATGCCTTCTCGCCAAACTTTGATGGTATTAACGATAACTGGCGAATAACTGATATTAATAATTGCTTTAATGATGCAACATTGAAACTTACGATTTATAATACTAATGGTACATCTATTTATACCTACCAAGGAAGCTTAGACCAAATGGTATGGGATGGAACAACGCTGGATAGGTCGTCCGTACAATCTGGTGTTTACTACTACACTATCCAATTATCTACTGAAAATCGGCGAAAAATGAGGTCCGGATTCATAGAAATAAGAAATTAATTGTCGAAGGCTGTAACTTTTGTTACAGCCTTCTGTATAACTGGGGTACTACTCCAATTTGCTTGATGTAAAAAATGGCATGCAAATTGGATGGTATATGATGCCGTATTGTGTCTAATTAATATTTTTTACTATGAATGAATCTTTACAATCTTGGATAAACAAGATTAGCCTTGTATTCATTTTGCTTACTTCCCCCATTGTTTTCGCTTTTGGAAGTAGTGATTTACCAAATGAGGCTTATAACATACAGTGTGAGGAAAACTATGGTGCTTCACCAAAAGCACCTTCATCTGTATGTAATCTTGATATTGTAGGTGCTATTGTAAATGCAAATTGTAACCCCGCAGGGCAAGTAATTGCCCGTATATTTATTAACTATACGGATGTTGCTGGTTTAGGCTACCTAGTAATTAACGGTCAAAATTTTATACCCGATAATAATACAGGCACCGAGGCTTTTAACATATTGGTTACCGGCGATGGTACGGTACAAGATGTTTATGCTGAAATGGAATTAGATCCGTCATGCTTTGCAGAAGAACTAAACTATTTAAATACACCAAACTGTGGTGGCAATACGGGCAATTGTTTTATTGAAATTATTGAAGTTGATGGTATTAGCTCCTGTTTGCCCGATGGTACAGTAAATGTACTTGTTAGGGTTCAATATGGTAACCTTGGTGGCGGCGATATTGAATTAGATGGAAATGTTTTTACCCCCGATGGTTCAGGTAACGAACTATTTTCAATAAATGTTTTAGGCGATGGTACAGTAGGTGTTGATTTATATGCAGAAAATACCAACGACTCAAGTTGTAACCATACACTTGTTGATGCTTTTAATGCCCCAGGTTGTATAACTTGTAATGTAACAGTGTTTAATGTTGGTACACCATCTGTATGTAATAATGGTACTTATTCAATACCCGTAACGCTTACTTATAATAATGCTGCTGGTAATGTTGATATTAATGGACAGATTTTTACACCGAGTGCTAGCTCAGGTACTGAAACTTTTACACTTACAAACTTACCAGGCAATGGTACACCTAATATTGATGTAACAGCAACCTTTACAGGCGATCCTAATTGTACTGATACAATGTTGAGTGCCTATAATGCGCCTGACTGTTCATGTACATTAACAATTACAGGTATTGGTACACCATCTGCTTGCGATGGTAGCGGTAATTATAGCATTGGCATAACAGTAAATTATGTTGGTGCGCAAGGTAATATTGATATTAATGGGCAAATTTTCACACCTGGCGGATCATCTGGTACTGAAACTTTTACATTGGTTAATTTGCCAGGTAATGGTGCAACTAACCTACCCGTTACTGCAACCTTTACTGGCGATACTAATTGTACTGATACTTTTAATAATGCCTATGATGCTCCTGACTGTAATTGTGCAATTACAGTTGTAAGTGTTGGTAATCCATCCGCTTGCGATGCTAATGGTAATTTCTCAATTAATGTAACGGTTAGTTACAATAGCCCACCAGGCGGAGATATTCTTATTAATGGACAAGCATTTACCCCTAACAACTCAGGTTTTGAAACTTTTACATTAACAAATTTACCAGGAGATGGATCGCTTGACATTGATGTTACGGCCTTTTTTGAAACCGAACCAAGTTGCACCAATACACTAATTGATGCTTTTGATGCACCCAATTGTAGTTGTAGTATTAATGTGTTTTCTGTAGGCACACCATCTGCCTGCGATGGTAACGGTAATTATACCGTTGATGTAACCGTAATTTGGTCAAACGGCACAGGAACCGAAATTCAAATAGAAGGACAACCCTTTACAATAACAAATCCGTTAAGCGGCTCAGATGTATTTACAATTACAATGCCGGGCAATGGTGAACTAGGTGTTGATATTGATGCTTGGTTTACTGGTCAACAAGGTACTTGTAGCGATACAAATGTTGATGCCTATAATGCACCAAACTGTTCATGTTCATTAGCTATAACACAAGTATTAGCACCTTCAGCCTGCGATGCCAATGGAGAATATACAATTGGCATAAGGTTATTATATTCAAACGCCCCAGGCGATGTTAATATTAATGGACAAATATTTACACCATCGGCAGCTAATGGAACTGAAATTTTTACTCTAACAGGTTTAACGGGCGACGGAACAACTAATATTGACGTTAACGCATTTTTTGTTGATGACCCTGCATGTTCGGATGTTGAACTTAATGCTTATAATGCACCAAGCTGTAATTGCTCATTAACCATTACATCTGTAGGTACACCAAGTAATTGTAATACTGGTGGTAATTTTTCAGTTGATGTTACTGTATCTTACACAAACCCACAAGGTAATATTGATATTAATGGTCAATTATTTGTACCCAATGGTTCGGGTAACGAAACTTTTACCCTTACAGGAATCCCTGGTACAGGTGCTACTGGCATTGATGTTACCGCATTTTTTACAAGCGATACTAATTGTACTGATACATTTGTTAATGCCTATGATGAACCAGACTGTAATTGTTCACTAACCATTACAGGAATTGGTACGCCTTCCGCTTGCGATGCAAATGGTCAATTTTCGGTTGATGTTACAGTTAACTATGCTAACCCCGTTGGTTCAATTGTAATTAACGGTCAAAGTTTTACAGTTGATAACTCAGGTAGCGAAACCTTTACCCTTGTAAACCTAAATGGCGATGGAACTCAAAATGTAGATGTTACCGCTTTCTTTGCAGGTCAAACATCATGTACTGATACTTTTTTGGATGCCTTTAATGCGCCTGATTGTATCTGCTCAATTCAAATAACCAATGTAGCTACCCCAGTTTGTACATCAACAACTGAGTATTCAGTTGATGTTACAGTAACCTATAACAACCCACAAGGCAGTATTGATATTAATGGTCAAATATTCACACCAAATGGTTCAGGTAACGAAACCTTCACACTAACCAATTTATTAGCAAATGGCGAAATAGGTGTTGATATTTCAGCTTCATTTACAGGCGATCCTTCATGTTTAGATCAAGCAATTGATGCTTTTGATGAGCCCGATTGCCAACAAGCCTGTAATAGTATTACTGTTGATGTAGTAACTGTAAATGCCTCACATTGTAATGCTACTGATGGCCAAGTTTGTTTTACCGTTAATGGCGGAACACCACCTTATGTATTTGATGACTATAACTATGTAGATGGAAACGGAACACCACAAGTAATAAACTTTACAACAATTAACTCAAATGGCGTTCAAGTTTGTACAACAGGCATTCCACCAATTACACTATCTACCGAGTTAACTGACGATGCAGGATGTACCTATAATCTAAGTAATATTACTATAAATACCAACCCACAGGGTACTATTAACTTCCAAGTTAACACAACAGATGTTAGCGAATGCGATACAAACGATGGCGAAGCCTGTATAACTATTACTGGCTCAGCAGGGGCAACAGGTCCTTTTAGTATTTACATAGGCAATACCTATTATGGCGACAACCAAGATGGTGTTGAACGCTGTTTACAAAACTTAACGGCAAACACCTACAATTTCGAAATTTTTGATGGAAATGGATGCCCATTCACAGGCACATTTCCAGTAACAATAAACCAACAAGCTGCAATAACCTACTCAACAACAACGGTTGATTTAACAGCATGTAACTCATTAGATGGCGAAATTTGCTTTACCATAAATGGCGGCGAAGCACCATACGAGTTAACACAAGGTGGTACAAACTATGGCTTATTTAATGAGGGCGTTCAACAATGTATTACAGGGCTTGATGGCGGCACATACAATATTTTAATTACCGATAATAGAAATTGTACAGAGTTTGCAACAGGCATTGTTTTAAATGAACCAGCATGCCCTACATGCGATATTGTTTCTATTACCGTTGATGATGTTTCAGCCTGCGATGCTGGTAACTACGATTTAACAGTAACTCTTAGTATTGTTGACCCTCCTGGCGATATTGATATTAATGGATATGTTTTTCCAGTTATTGGCAGTGGCACACAACAGTTTGTTTTGCAAGATATTGTTGGCGATGGTACGGCAAATATTGATATTGTAGCCTTTTTTGTTGATGAACCAACATGTACCGAAACACTTGTTGACGCTTACGATGAACCTGATTGCACATTCCAAACCCAATGTCAAATAACAGTTACTAACATACAAGCAGGTAACTGTAACTCAAACGGCGAATTTTTTATTAGTATTGAATATACAGTTGATGTACCAACAGGCACAAGCTTCACTATAACAAGCTCCGACGGTTTAATCAACTATGGCTCGTTTAATTATGGTGCAACCGTGCAAATAGGTCCGTTAATTGGCGATGGAACAACAGATTATACTTTCACATTAACAGATGATGCAAATGCAATTTGTACTACCAATACACCAACTATAACAGCACCACAGTGCGACCCATGCGAATTTATTTTTTCCAACCTACTACCTGGTACTTGCGATGCCAATGGCTTTTTTATGTTAACCGTAGGATACTCGACAACCAATATGCCTGGTACCCAATTTACCATTACCGATCAAAATAGTACAAACTACGGCACTTTTAATTATGGTGATTTTGTGCAAATAGGGCCAATTTTAGGCGATGGTTCAAACTATGTTTTTACAGCAACCGATAATTTTGACCCATCTTGCGATGGTACTTCAGCAAACTTTACTGCACCAAACTGCTTACCTTGCGATATTACTATTAACAACATGACCATTTCAAATTGCGATGCCAATTTGCAATTTACAATAACAATTGATTATTCATATACCAACCCTACAAGTCCGCAATTTTTTGTGCTCGATCAAAACTCAGTAAATCACGGTGTTTTCAATTATGGCGACCCCGTAGTTGTCGGTCCTTTTAATGGCGATGGTACAACACAATATCAATTTACTTTTATTGATAATACCGATTTTAACTGTATTGAAACCAGTAACTTTATTACAGCACCAACATGCGCAGCAAACTGTAGCAATTTAGGTCAATTAACTGAGGTTTCAACAGCACCATATTCTTGTAATGGGCCAAAACCCGTTTTATTAGCCGAGTCAAACGATTTAAATATTGCTGGATTAAATCTAATAACAATACCAGCCGATTATTATAATACAAATACCACCTTTACTGTAAATACTGATAACAACTTAATAATTGGTATTAATGGTAATGATGATGTAGTAATAAATGGCAACAATAATGTATTTATTGAAAATGGCGGAACCGATACCGTAACTGATAATGGTACAGGCAATTCAATTTTTGATGATTCAAACTATACCTACCAATGGTTGCTAAATGGCAACCCAATTGCTGGTGCTAACCAAACAACCTATTGCGTTACGCAAGCAGGCAACTACTCGGTAAATGTTATTTTTACTGATACAGGTTGCGATGTAACATGGTCAGTATTTAACTACACAACACCAACCGATGTGCCTAACGCAGGTAGCGATGATGCAATTACAGCCTGTAGCAATAATGTTAGTGTAATTATTGATTTAAATACCTACTTATCTGGCGATGCAGATGCAGGCGGAACATGGGAAGCCGTTTCAACAATTAACCCACCTAATACATTTGTAAATGGTGTTTTCGATGGCACAGGCTCACAAGGAACTTTTAACTTCCGCTACATTGTTGAAACTGTTTATTGTGGTAGCGATACATCAAACTTTTCAGTTGATTTAGTTCAAGAACCATCTTTTTTAAGTGTTGGTGATCCTGGTAATGTATGTTCAGATGAAAGTTTTGCTTTAACAGCTGTTGTTATAAATGATGATGGAGGAACTTTAGAGTGGTTTGAGGTAGGTACAAATAACCCAGTAGTTAATGCTGCAAATGTTACCGTTACAAACACAGGCTGTTTTTCAATAAGCAACGAATATTATGCAGTTTATACCCCAGCAAATACACTTTGTAATAGCATTACAAGTTCAAATGTTTTGGTAACAGTTTTTCCTGAAATTATTGGTACGGCAACACTATCAGCCGATAGTTGCGAAGTAACCTTAGCCACTTGTTCTAATTTTGTGGTAGGATGGTCAACTGGCGGAACAGCCGGCTCAGGCACAACATTTACTGCAAACCCTGGCGAGTCAGGTCAAGTAACCTTTACAATAACTAATACTGACCCTAATGTGCCTGCTGGTTGCGATAGCGAAAATGTTAGCAGTATTTATAGTTGCGCTTCAGTTTGTAACCCCGAAACTTTTAACTCATTTGCCATTACAAATAGATGTGCAAATACTGATTTAGATTTAAATGAATATGTAGCATCCAACCTTAACGGAGGTAATTGGACGGATATTAATGGAAACCCTACAGGTTCAACAACAGTAACTTTGGTAAACAATGGTTGTACAACTTTACAAACAATGTACTTTACCAGCTACGAAATTGTTGATGGTAATGGCTGTTCAAACTTTTACAATTTTGATTTAACCGTAAATATTTACCCAGAAATTACTGGTACGGTTACAACATCGCCTGATCAATGTACCGTAACAATTAATACTTGTAGTGAGTTTTTTGTTATTTGGGATGATGGTAATAACTCAAGCGTGGGCAACACCTATACAGCACAACCTGGTACAAGTGGTACGGTTGCGTTTACCGTGCTTTCGCAAAATGGTTACCCACCAACAGGCTGCGATCAAGTAGTATTTGCAAACAATTTATATAATTGCGATGATGGTTGTACTACAACCATTCAAAACATAAATGAAACTTTAGATAATTGCTCGGATAATGTTGTTGACTTAACAGCATATGCTGATCCTGCCGTATTCGGCAATACATGGTTAGATCCAAACGGAGCTGCCGTACCAAATCCAAGTAATTTAGTTATTTCAAATACAACTTGCCAAACCAATTTACAACAATATACAACCAGCTACGAAACAACAGGCGGCGATGGTTGCCCTATTCAAAATAATTTATTCTTAACCATAAACACCTACCCTGCATTAGCTTATACTGTTTCAACTTCAACTGATAGTTGTACGGTTTCACTGTTGGGCACCTGCCAAAATTTTCAAGTTACTTGGGATGATGGTGTTAATACAGGTGTTGATACAACCTACCTTGCAACATCAAATACAATGGGTAACGTTGTGTTTACAATTACTAATAATAATGCACCTATAGGTTTAGCATGTCGTACAATGATGACGGGTGATTTGCCTTACAATTGCGAAACGGGTTGCGAATTTCAACAAGTAAATAATCAACAAATAATTAATGTATGTTCTGAAGAGCCATTTGATTTAACCGCCCTGGCCGACCCTGCCGTTGTAGGTGCACCATGGTTAGATGAAAATGGAGCCACAGTTAACAATCCATCTAACATTATAATTACAAACACCACCTGCGATAGGGTAAAGTATGACTATACAATAACATACATCACACAAGATGCAAATGGTTGCGATGTAAATAATACATGGGATGTAACAGTAAATGTATTCCCATTCATTGCAGCAAATATTACCACTTCGCAAGATGGCTGCCAGGTATCAGTTAGTACTTGCCCAGGCTGGATTGTAATTTGGGATGATGGAAACAACTCAGATATTGGTTTTACTTACAATGCGCAACAAGGTACATCAGGTACGGTAACATTTACTGTTGCTAACTATAAAGATTATGCACCACCAGGATGTGCTGAAGCTGTTTTCCCTGATATACCATATAGTTGTGCGGCCAATTGCCAGCCTCAAACGGTAACGCCAGTAGGTACTACTGAGGCATGTAGTGGCGATGTTTTGGATTTAACAACAATTGTTGATCCTGCAATATTTGGCAACATTTGGTACGATACTTTAGGAAACTCAATTGCCGACCCTACAAGTGTTAGCGTTGCTAATACTGATTGCGATCCTTTGGTATATAATTTTACTACAACTTTTATAACACAAGATGCTAATGGCTGCGATATAACCAATGATTACACATACGCTGTATCGGTTTACCCACAAATTACAGCAACAATTGTTGAAGATGTACCAACTTGCACCTATACAGCCGTAACCTGCCCTGGTTATACCGTTTTTGTTGATGATGGCGTTCAATCATTACAAACTAACGTTTATACAGCAGCAAACGGAAGCTCAGGTTTAATAACATTTACAGTTTATAACCTTAATCCAGATGTGCCACCTGCTTGTCAAACAAATGTATATGCAGATATACCGTACAGTTGTGGAGTTTCATGTAATAATCCGCCTAATAGTGCAAATGCTATTAGAAACATATGCTCGGGCGATACAATTATATTTACTGATTTTGTGCCTTTTGCTGATAATAATGGAAATTGGATTGATGTAAACAACGGAAACCCTATACCTGATACTTTAATAGTTTATGAAAACATAAGTTGTCTGTCAGAAAATTATGAATACAGTACAACTTATACCACATTTGATAACCAAGGATGCCCTACTGAAAATACCTTTAACTTACAGGTTAAAGTAGTGCCTGAAATTACAGCATCACTTACAAATGATGGTTGTGAGATTTCATTGAGTACTTGTTCTGATTTTATTGTAATTTGGGATGATGGGGTTAACTCAGCTGCATCAACAAATTATACTGCAGCGCAAGGTCAATCTGGTATTGTAACCTTTACGGTCTCCAACTTTAAAGGCTATGTACCATTTGAGTGCTCATCCGTAACTTTTCAAGAAAATTTTAATTGCCCAACAACTTGCGATACAACAGATGTAGTAATCAACAAAATTGGTAATATCTGTAGTGAAAGCTTTACTAATTTAGGCGATTATGTTGATGCCCAAGGCGTATCAGTTACTTGGTACGATAGCCTTGGCGTTGAAATAACCGACCCTGTAAATGTTATATATAACAACATTGGCTGTGTAAGAGTTATTGATGATTTATCAGGTGTTTACTTTACTACTGGTAACGATGGTTGCCCAGTACGTAACACAATTGAGCTTGTACTCAATATTTATCCAGCACTTAGTGCCAATTTTGTAACCTCAAATGATGGCTGTACCGTTACGGCACAAACCTGCCCTAACTTTATGGTTACTTGGAATGATGGTGCAACATCAGGTACAGGTGCGGTTTATGATGCCCCTGGTACTAGTAACGGTCAAGTTACATTTACAATTTCTAACCTTACAAGTTATGCACCACTTGAGTGTCAAATTCAAACATTTGCACCAGTACCTTTTTCATGTATTGATTGCCCTGAAGCAATTTTAACTGAAATTGATACCACCGTTTGTAGTGGTACTATGCTAAATTTATTACCTTTTGCCCCAGGCGTAACTTCGCCGTGGTTTAACCTTCAGGGCGAAAGTTATTCTGTTGCTGATATGGTTCCGCAGTTTAACACAGGCTGCGCAGTTATTGAAAAAACTTACATTACATCAACTGTTGAAACAGATGAAAATGACTGTGAGTTCTTCCACGATTTCTTTGTGTATGTACATGTACACCCTCAAATTTCCGAAATCAGTTCAGTTATTGATAACGGTTGTGTAATTGATTATTTAACCTGTGCTGCATACAGTGTTTCTTGGACGGATAGTGAAGGGAATACAGGTACAGGAAATTCATACGATGCAAGTGTTAATGGAGGTATTAGTGTTACATTCCATGTAAACAATCCTGCTGGGGCTGGTGCATGCGAAAATTATAGCACCAATCCTATTTCAATTACTAATTGTACCACTTGTAACAACCCACCATCGCCAACCATTACGGCAGATAACAACCCTATTTGCGAGGCTGGTACTGGTACACCAGAAAATTCAACAATCAGCTCAGTTGATACACCACCTTCAGGTTATAATTACCAATGGCTATTAAACGGTGTAAACATTTCTGCAGCAAATGGCGGAAACAATCCAACTATTACAGTTAATGCAGCTGGTAACTATACCTTAATTTTCACTGATGGTAACGGCTGTAATTCATTAAGTTCAAACAGTGTGGTAATAACAGCAGTTAATTGTTCGCCAGGCTGTACGCCGCCTCCAGCACCAAGCGTAATTGTTGATGCCAACCCTATTTGCGATGCTGGAACAGGTACACCAACTTCAGCATTGTTTAGTTCGCTAAGTTCGCCACCAGCTGGCTTTGCATACCAATGGCAATTTAACGGCATTAACATTCCTTCGGGTTCTGGCGGAAACGGAACAACTTTAACAACAACAAGTGCAGGTACTTATACCTTAATTTTTACTGATGGTAACGGCTGCGAAAGCCCTGTATCAAATAGCATTGATTTAACAAGCGAAGATTGTACAACTTGTACACCACCGCCAGCACCAACAATTTTGGTTGATGTAAATCCTTTCTGTCAATTAGGTACAGGCACACCCAATGCCTCAACTTTTACAACGCCAAACACGCCACCAGGTGGTTATAACTACCAATGGCAGTTAAACGGCTTTGATTTACCTGCAAGCCTCGGTGGTAATAGTGCAACATTTACAATTAGTACAACAGGTGTTTATACACTATTTTTTGAAGATGCTTCGGGCAACGGATGTGATAGCCCTATCTCTAATTCAATTGACCTTACATTTATTGATTGTACCCCTGCTTGCGATCCGCCAGCAGCACCAACAATTAATGTTGATGTTAACCCAATTTGTATTGATGGAACGGGTACACCAACAACGGCAACTTTCAGCACATTCGATGTTCCTCCTACTGGCTTTACCTATCAATGGCAGTTAAATGGCTTTGATTTAGCTGGTGCTTTAGGGGGTAATAACGCCACTTATACCGCCGACATTTTAGGCGATTACACCTTAGTATTTATCAATACTGCCGATGCCAATTGTCGCACGGTGGTATCAAATACTATTACACTAACCGAAACGGATTGTACACCAGTTTGTACGCCTCCAGCTCAACCTGTAATTAGTGCCGATATTAACCCAATTTGCGAAGTCGGAACAGGCAATCCGTCAAGTGCGATAATAAGTACAACGGCAACACCGCCATCAGGTTTTATTTACCAATGGCAATTTAATGGCGTTGATATTTTACCAGGTATGGGAGGTAATAACCCAAGCTTAACAGCAAGCCAGGCTGGTACTTACACTTTAATATTTACCGATGGTAATGGCTGCGATAGCCCATTCTCAAACTTCCTAATTTTACAAACCGAAGATTGTAATGTAGTATGTATTGCACCAAATGCCCCAACAATTTCAGCAGATGTAAACCCAATTTGCGATGCAGGAACAGGCTCGCCTGAAACGGCAATATTAACAGCAAACCCTGCTCCGCCAACAGGTTATATTTACCAATGGTATTTAAATGGCACAGCTATTTCGGGTGCTAATGGCGGTAACAGCTCAAGTTTAACAGCAGCTACCACAGGCCTTTATACACTTGCATATACTGATGGTTCAGGCTGCGATTCGCAAGAGTCAAACGCTATTTTACTTTCATCTCAAGATTGTACAGGTCTTTGCACCACACCAAATGCACCAGCAATTACGGTTGATGCCAACCCAATTTGCGATGCAGGTACGGGTACACCAACCTCTGCAACATTTAGTACTAGCGCAACATTGCCTACTGGCTTCGGCTATCAATGGCAATTAAATGGTACTGATATAGTAGGTGCAACAAATGCAACATATAACACAAGTACTTTAGGTACATATACTTTAATTATAACAGATGGCAACGGCTGCGATAGCCCATCATCTAATTCAATAACTTTATTAACTGAAGATTGTAACAATACAACTCCTTGCGATGCATATGCGGGTACATTAGCCTTAAATAATAGTACAATATGCTACGGCGGAACGGTAATAGGTTTCCACACTGATGCACCTATTACGCCATTCTATTACGGTACAGTTTACTTATTGTATAATACTACAACTTCAGTTATTGAGGTGGTTGATGCATCGGCTTCGTTTACTATTTACCAATTTGGTACGTTTAACATAACTACTTTAGTTTACAATTCTGCAACATTTGATATTGGTACTATTGTAACAGGCACAACAACTATTAATGATGTTAATGCCCAGTTAATTCAAGGAGGTGGCACAATCTGTGGTTCACTTGAAATGCCTGGCCCTTCAGTAACAGTTGAAGATTGTACCGACCCTTGCGATAATACATACACAGGTATCAATGTAGATTTTGATACAAATACAATTTGCGAATCGGGTACAGGTACGCCAACAACGGCAACCTTGTCAACTTCAGGTATTGCTTTGCCTTCAGGTTACCAGCATCAATGGTATCTTAATGGTTCTGCATTGCCAGGTTTCTTAGGTGGTAACAATCCTACTTTAACAGTTGCTTCTCCAGGTGTTTACGATGTTACATTTGTTAACATTGGAGATCCATCATGCGAAAACTATGTAAGCACGGGTCCAGTTGAAATTTTTGAAGAAGATTGTTCATTTGTTTGCCCTACGCTTCAAGCTCCAGTTATTGAAATTGATGCAAATCCTATTTGTATTGATGGTACAGGTACGCCTGATATGGCTACACTAAGTACAACAACAGTATTGCCAAGCAACTTTGCATACCAATGGCAATTAAATGGAATTAACATCTCATCAGGAAGTGGTGGTGCAAGTCCAAGTATTACAGTAAATATTGCAGCAACTTATACGCTATATTTTCACGATGCTTTAAATGATTGTTCATCGCCAATATCTAATGCAATTACACTTACTGAAGTTGATTGTACGCCAACATGTACACCACCAGCCGCACCGCAAATTACGGTTGATGCAAACCCAATTTGCCAACAGGGCACAGGTAGTCCAGAATCTGCCGTATTTAGTGCTTCACCAACACCACCATCTGGCTTTGTTTACCAATGGCAGTTAAATGGTTTTAATATTCCAGCCGCTAATGGCGGTAATAGCGCAACCATTGCAACAAGCGATGCGGGCGTTTATACCCTAATATTTACTGATGGAGCAAGTTGCGAGTCATTAGCGTCAAATGCTATTTCATTAACGGTTGATGATTGTACGCCAACATGCACACCACCAGCCGCACCAAGTATTACAGTTACGGCAAATCCAATTTGCCAAGCAGGCACAGGCTCACCTGAATCTGCAATTTTCGGAACGCCTGATACGCCACCTTCAGGATATTTATACCAATGGCAATTAAATGGATTTGATTTACCAGTTGGCTCTGGTGGAAATAACCCAAGCTTTACAGCAACAACCGATGGTATTTATACCCTAATGTTTGTTGATGGTAACGGTTGTAACTCTGCGGCTTCAAATGCCATTTCATTAACGGTTGAAGACTGTACGCCAGTTTGTAACCCACCAGCTGCACCAAGCATTTTTGTTGATGCAAACCCAATTTGCCAAGCAGGCACAGGCACGCCAGATGCTGCTAACCTTAGTTCATTAACTGGTTTGCCAACAGGCTATAGCTACCAATGGCAATTAAATGGTGTTGATATTCCTGCAATTAATGGCGGAAATAACGCTTCAATAAGTGTTAATGCTGCGGGTACATATACTTTATTATTTATAGATGGTAATGGCTGTAATTCTGCGGCTTCAAATGCTATTCCTTTAACAGTTGATGATTGTACGCCAATTTGTACACCACCTGCTGCACCATCAATTTTGGTTACAGCTAATCCTATTTGTATGGCAGGTACAGGGCAACCTGAAACGGCAACCTTTAACTCATTAACAACATTACCAAGTGGTTATACTTACCAATGGCAGTTTAACGGAATTGATATTCCGGCAGCTATGGGTGGCAATAATGCTATTTTAACAACAAGCGATGTTGGTACATATACCTTAATTTTTATGGATGGCAATGGTTGTGATTCACCAGTGTCAAATGCTATAACAATTACAATGGTTGATTGTACACCAGTTTGTACACCACCTCAACCGCCATCAATTACTATTGATACAAATCCAATTTGTATGGCAGGTACGGGTACGCCAGTATCAGCAACTTTAAGTACTAACAGTACTCCGCCTTCAGGCTTTGGCTATCAATGGTTGCTAAATGGTTTAGTAATTAGCGGCGAAACCAATGCTAGTTTATTAACAAGCAGTGCAGGTACTTATACATTGGTATTTACCGATGGCGCAAATTGCGAATCAACGGAATCAAACAGTATTGATTTAATAGTGGCTAATTGTACACCAGCTTGTACGCCACCAAGTGCACCAACAATTACAATTAACAACAATCCAATTTGTATATCAGGCACAGGTAACCCTGATTTAGCAATTCTTAGCACTGAAGATGGTTTACCTTCTGGCTTTGCATACCAATGGATGTTTAATGGCATAAATATTCCTGCAGCAACAGGTGGCAATAACTCTTTTATTACTACTACTGATGCAGGTACATATACTTTAATGATTACAGATGGTGCTGGTTGCGATTCGCCAATTTCAAATGCTATTGAACTAGTAGTAAATGATTGTACGCCAGCTTGTGTACCTCCAAATGCACCTATTATTAATATTGATAATAGCACAATTTGCCAATTAGGTACGGGTACACCAAATATGGCGGTATTATCAACCTCAACTAGCTTACCAACAGGCTTTACTTATCAATGGATGTTCAATGGTACTAACATTCCTGGATCAATGGGCGGTAATAGCGCATCGTTTACTACAACTGATGCTGGTACTTACACCTTAATTTTAACAGATGGTGTGGATTGCACATCGCCAGTTTCAAATAACATTGTTTTAGTAGTTGAAGATTGTACTACTGGCTGTACACCACCACTTGCACCATCAATAACAATTGATAGCAATCCAATTTGCGATGCAGGTACAGGTACGCCAACAACAGCAACATTGTCAACATCAAGTACGCCACCAACAGGCTTTACTTATCAATGGATGTTTAATGGAATTAATATTCCAGCAGCTATGGGCGGTAATACTGCAACAATTACAACAAGCGATGCAGGTACTTATACTTTAATTTTAACTAATGGTATTGATTGCGAATCAACAGTTTCAAACAGTATTGTTTTAGCAGTTCAAGATTGTACGCAAGGCTGTATTCCGCCACTTGCTCCTTTAATTACTATTGATGCTAACATAATATGCGATTTAGGTACTGGCTCGCCTGATATGGCAACTTTAAGTGTGTTAAGCACTTTGCCTCCAGGTTACACCTATCAATGGTTCTTAAATGGTGTTGTTATATCTGCCGCTAATGGTGGCAATAACGCAACAATTACAACAAGTAATACAGGTACTTATAATGTATTGTTTACTGATAATAATGGCTGCGATTCTGATTTGTCAAACGGTATTACTTTAACGTCAGAAGATTGTTCAACAGCATGTACACCTCCAGTAGCACCAACTATTTCGGCTGATGCTAATCCTATTTGCATGGCAGGAACTGGTGAACCTGACGATGCTATTTTAAGTGTTATTGATGCCTTGCCAGTTGGTTTTGGTTATCAATGGCAATACAATGGAGTAGATATATCTGCCGCAAGCGGTGGTACAAACTCAACCATTTTGGTTGATGAAGCTGGTACATATACTTTGTACTTTACTAATGGCAATGGCTGTCATTCTCCAATTTCAAATTCAATTAACTTAACATTAACGGATTGCACCGTAACATGCCCAACAATTGAAACACCAACTATTGTTGTAAATGCAAATCCAATTTGCCAATCAGGCACGGGTAGCCCAACACAAGCTACACTAAGTACAACAAGTGTTTTACCTGCTGGCTACAGTTATTATTGGATGCTAAACGGTAATGTGGTACTAGTTACTAGTGGCGGAAGCAGTTCATCATACACAACAAGTGTTGCAGGTAACTATACCTTAATGATAAGTAATGGTATTGATTGCGAATCAGGTATTTCAAATACAATAACAATTACTGTTGAAGATTGTACGCCTGAATGCGACCCACCTTCAGCACCATCAATTTCAATTGATGTTAACCCTATTTGTGATTTAGGCACTGGCAGCCCCGAAACAGCTGTTTTAATGGCTACTTCTGCATTGCCAGCAGGCTACAATTACCAATGGCAGTTAAATGGTGCTAATATTAGTGTTGCAAATGGTGGTCAAAATGCCAACTTATCAACTAACACTTTGGGTACATACACATTAACATTGGTTAATGGTAATGGCTGTGATTCTCAAGTTTCAAATGCAATTACATTATTAACTGAAGATTGTTCGCCTCAAAATATTTGCTTAGCGGATGCAGGTAGCATAATTGCTGCCGAAAACCCTATTTGCGAAGATGAATTGTTAGAGGCTGTAATAGTTATTCCGCCAACAATTCCAACAGGATTTGATTTGGCATACTTATTAACCCAAAATGGTTCTGATGCTATTATCCAAACTTCGGCATTACCAAGCTTTAGCCTAGCGTCTTTGGGCGGATATACTATACATACCTTAGTGTACGATCCACTAAGCCTTGATATTAGTACGCTTACACTTGGTGTTACAACAATAGGCGATTTTAACAGCCTACTTATTCAAGGCGGAGGTACTATTTGTGGTTCGCTTGATTTATTAGGTGCGCAAATTACCGTTGAAGAATGCGAGGAAACAATCCCAGACGAATGTATCCCGAACGATGCAGGTGCATGTGTGATAACTATTGTTGAAATAGGCGATAAGTCAATGCTTGCTAATCAAGCAGCTACTAAAATGATGGATGGTACGGTTTGCCCTAACGAAGGCGTAGAAGTTGAAATTACAGGCGACTTTGCTATACCAGGCTATATGAGTGCATACTTAATTCATACAGTTGAAAATGACCCAGCTGGTAGTGCAATTGCTATAGGCACAGAGGCCGATGTATTTGCCAATGATGGTTCAAATCCATTAATACCATTAGGTCAAACAATATACTTCACCTCGGTAATTGTACCTGGACCACCATTAGGGGCCTTGGCCGATTTAGATTTAACCGACTTGTGTATTGATATAAGCACGGTTACACTACCAGTTATGTTTGAGTTTGAATGTGAAGAAGAACCAATTGAATGCGATTGCCCTGAAAATTATTTCCCTGTGTGCGGCTACGATGGTATTACTTATACCAACGCATGTTATGCAATTTGTGCAGGAGTTCAATATTATCAAGGCGAATGCGGCGGTACTGACATTGGAACTGTAGATGATTCAACAGACAATCCAACAGACGAAACCGAAAGCGGCACAACAGACGAAACCGAAGGTGGCACGACAGACGAAACTGAAAGCAGCACAACAGATGAAACCGAAGGCGGCACAACAGATGAAACTGAAGGTGGCACAACAGATGAAACCGAAGGTGGCACAACAGATGAAACCGAAGGCGGCACAACAGATGAAACTGAAGGCGGCACAACAGACGAAACCGAAGGTGGCACGACAGACGAAACTGAAAGCAGCACAACAGATGAAACCGAAGGCGGCACAACAGATGAAACTGAAGGTGGCACAACAGATGAAACTGAAGGCGGCACAACAGACGAAACTGAAAGCAGCACAACAGATGAAACTGAAGGTGGCACAACAGATGAAACTGAAGGCGGCACAACAGACGAAACTGAAGGCGGCACAACAGATGAAACCGATTCTACTGATGATGGAGAGCCAGTTTATACTTGCGATGACCCATACTACTGCGGAACTATGTTTGTATGTACAACACCGATGACACCAATTATCATTTGTCCTGATGATTGCGATGAATTTACCGACCTAACAGTTGTTGAAGCGCATTCAACCTTTGGTTGCAGCATTCAAATTATTGATGGTTGCGTACGTTACATCCCATTACCAGGCATGGAGTTATCAGGGGTTGATACCGTTAATATGTTAGCAGTTGATGATGATGGAAACTGCGTTGAAATAAATGTAGTAATCGAAATTAGCGATTGCCAAGACCCACCAGTTGAAGAATGCGAAAACGAAACAATAAACCTTTGCACGGGCCACATGGAGCCGGTGGTTATCTGCCCTGAGTTCTGCGCCTTTGAAGAAAACGGCTTACCTTACGAAATCGTTGATTACACCTCAACCTATGGTTGCAGTGTTTACCAATTAACTAATGATTGCGTACGCTATACACCACTCCCAGGCTTCTATGGCAGCGATTATATACAACTTATTGCATGCGATTTGGTAACAGGCGAAACTTGCGATACGATTTTAGTAAATGTATTGGTAGGCGATTGCACACCTAATGATCCACCGTCGGCAATTGACGATAGCGCAGAAACCGACCAAGATACACCAGTCACTATTTATGTAATGAACAATGATTCAGACCCTGATGGCGACGATATTGAAGTGTGCGATTACACCCAACCACAAAATGGTACGGTTACCCTAATCAATGGCTCGTTTATTTACATTCCTAATGATGGGTACTTCGGAACAGATGCCTTTACCTATTCAATTTGCGACGATCAAGCTTCTGATATGGCAATTGTAGATATTACGGTGCACGAAGTTTGCGACCCAACCATGTCTATCTGTACAGGACACATGACGCCAATTGAATTTTGCGTCGATTTTTGCGATAACAGCATGATGGTTGATGATGCACACACAACCTTTAATTGTAGTATTAACATACTGTCAAGTACCTGCGTGAGATACGTACCGCTACCAGGTTATTATGGCTCTGATATAATTGAAGTTGAAGGCATAAATGCGCAAGGCGAAGAAGAAATAGTTATTGTAAATGTTGAAGTTGGCGATTGTACCGCATTCCAAAATGGTAAAATCACCAGTGAGATTAGTCAATTGGAATGTAACTGGAAACTACCAAATGCCTTTACACCAAATAACGACGGTATTAACGATAATTTTAAACTTCAGGCCGACGATTGCGAAAACGCAACCATCAAAGCATTAAACATCTTTGATATGCGTGGTCAGCAAGTGTACCAATCTCAACAAAATTTAATTGAGTTTAAATGGGAAGGTCAAAGTAGCGATAACCAACGCTTAAATGAAGGAACCTATTTATACCGAATTGAAATTGAAAGCGTAGGGAAAATGTACACCCACACAGGTTTTATCGAGTTAAGAAGATAAGCTTACTCTTATTATTAAGTTTATATAGAAAGCCGAGGCTCATGCTTCGGCTTTTTTTGTTGTTGAAAAGGAAATCCTCCTCCTAATTAAAATTAGAAAAAAGCGTTCGTCATTCCCGCGAAGGCGGGAATCTCAAGCAGTTGTAAACAACATTCGGCAATTCGCAAATTATTCCCCTCCTTAACAAGGAGGGGTGAGCCGTAGGCTCGGGGTGGTTTTTTAGTAACATCCTGCTCTAGAGAGTTAGGGATGACGATTCGTAGCGATAGTTGCAAGCTATGCGTAATTGCATTGCAACGCAATTAGCACAAAATTCCCCTCCTAAAATAGGAGGGGTGTCAACATAGTTGACGGGGTGGTATTTGAAGAATGTATGTATCCCTTATAATGAGCAGATATAAGTAATGGAGTTTGGGTTAGTAGCCGATAAATACTTGAAAAAATAGAGCCCTATCTTTACCCCTATGAAAACCATCCTAGTATCAGGCGCAACTAAAGGCATAGGCAAAGCCATTGTTTACCAATTTGCCAAACAAGGATTTAATGTTGCCTTTTGCGCCCGCAACCAAACCGATGTAACTAACCAACAAAACGATTTAAAAAATAAATTCCCACACATTGAAGTGTTAGCTATGGTAGCCGATATGTCTAGAAAGGAGGAGGTCGGAAATTTTGGGAAAGCTGTTATCGATCAATTCAAAAGTGTTGATGTATTAGTAAACAATGCCGGCGTGTTTTTGCCAGGCGAGTTGTTGTCCGAAGCTGAGGGCATGCTCGAAAAACAAATAGAAACCAATGTATATAGTGCCTACCATTTAACACGAGCTATAGCCCCAACTATGGATGGCGGGCATATATTTAATGTATGCTCAACCGCTAGTATTAAAGCCTACCCCAATGGCGGCTCCTATTGTATTTCAAAATTTGCCTTGCTGGGCTTTTCAAAAGTTTTACGCGAAGAGCTAAAACCAAAAAATGTAAAAGTTACAGCACTTTTGCCAGGCGCAACCCTAACCGCCTCATGGGATGGGGTAGATTTACCCGAAAACCGCTTTATGAAAGCCGATGATTTAGCCGAAACCGTATGGGCATGCTACCAATTGTCGCCTAATTCGGTGGTTGAAGAAATAATAATGCGCCCTCAACTAGGAGATATTGAATAAACCCATCGGGCATTTTGGTTCTTTTTTGCGGAAAAAGAACAAGGAAAACTTGAAATAACAATTCCCCCACCTTAAAAAGGATGGCGAACCGACGTATCGATGCCTGAAAGGCGGGCAGGTAAAACTCACCACCTCACCACAAACCCACGCTGATTTTATCAAAGTGCCAAATTGTATATAATTTAAAACCTGCCCACACTAAATTATGGACACTGAGGCTCTCGAAGTGTCCATAATATACAAACCCAAAAACTATTCAACAATCAATTAGTTAAGATTTAAGTAATTTCGTCATGCTGAACTCGTTTCAGCATCTCAAGCAATTATTTATGCTTATTAGATCCTGACTGGGCTGCCGGTGCAGACAAGTTCAGGGTGACTGTCTTGTTATATAAGTTCTTATCCATTATTGACGTTAGTTTAGCGAATTGTAAAATAAAGCCATTTTTTCGCCAACTTTTTAAGTTATAAATCAAACTCAGGTACCATTAAATTTTCTCGCATTTACATTAAAACAAGCCAAAACCGCCATCCCCAATTTATTTCAGGATATTATTATCACTTGTTTTTCGCCTAAATAATCAATAAGGCAAATAATAATTTCCTAAAACTTTGTTTTTAATTAAATGCACACGTAATTTTGCAGCCGATTTTAAAGGCATAAGTGTGCAAAAAGCAATTATTAATAAATTCGGTTTTTTACTTGTAGCAGTTTCATTACTAATTGCCATGCCAGTAATGGCACAGCACAATGGGCATAACCATAACCATGGTTCCCACGGTCATAATCACGACCATCACAATCACGGTCACAACCATAATCATGGTCATAACCACGGGCACAATCACGGCTCGCACGGTCACAATCATAATCACGATCATCATAACCATAACCACGGTCATAACCATAACCACAATCATGGTTCGCATGGGCATGGGCACAATCATAACCACAACCACGCAGCGCAAGCTGCCAATGCAGCAGCCGATAACTATGGCGATGGCGAGTTTAATGTAAGCGAAATGATTATGCACCACATCGCTGATGCTAATCAATTTGAGTTGGTACACGGTTTCGGTTTTCCGCTTCCTTGCCTTTTATATAATACTGATAAAGGCACTTTCGATGTTTTCATGTCAAGCAAATTAGGGCATGGGCACACTTACAAAGGCTATAAAATGCACCATGGGCAAGTTGAAACGGTTGATGGTTCAAACTTTATTGATTTTTCAATTACCAAAAATGTGCTGTTTATGCTTATTGCAGCCATTTTGTTATGTGTTATATTTTTAAGCGTTGCTAAAGCCTATCGTAAGCGCGAAGGGCAAGCACCAAAAGGCATGCAAAGCTTTTTTGAGCCTTTAATTAATTTTGTTATCGACGAAATTGCCAAGCCAAACATTGGGCATAAATACATGAAGTTCGTACCATTCCTTTGTACGGTATTCTTTTTTATATTGATTTTAAATTTGTTGGGTCTAGTGCCATTCTTGGGCAATCCTAACGTTTCGGGTAATATTGCAGTAACGCTTGTGTTATCAATTTTCACCTTTATTCTAATCAATATTAATGGTAATAAAGATTACTGGATGCACATTTTATGGCCTCCAGGCGTACCAACTTTTGTTAAACCAATTTTAATATTGGTTGAGTTTGCAGGCATCTTTATTAAGCCTATCGCATTAGCTATTCGTTTGTTTGCCAATATATCTGGTGGGCATATTATCATATTAAGTTTAATCAGTTTAATATTCATTTTTGGAGATATGGGCAAAAGCATGGCCGGTGCAACTGGCGGTATTGCTTTAGCCGTTCCTTTTGTATTGTTTATGAACTGTATTGAGCTATTAGTGGCCTTTTTACAAGCCTACATCTTTACTATGTTGTCGGCATTGTTTATTGGTCAAGCTGTTGAAGAACATCATCATTAATTAATAAATAAATTTAAAATTAGAAATCATGACAGGTATTGCAGCTATAGGTGCTGGTTTAGCAGCCATCGGAGCAGGTATCGGAATCGGTCAAATTGGTAAAGGTGCTGTAGAAGGTATCGCACGCCAACCTGAAGCAGGAGGTGATATTCGTACAACTATGATTATCGCTGCTGCATTAGTTGAAGGTGCCGCACTATTCGGTATCGTAGTTTCATTATTAGTTGCTTAATATAAGCACTAAAAAAAGTTTTGAAATATTGGCTGCCTAAAAAGGTGGCCAATATTGATAACTTCTATTTAAAGTTAAAAACTATTAGTAATGGTATTACTTGATTCAATGTCCTTGATTACGCCCGATATTGGGTTGTTATTTTGGGCTACTTTAATATTCATAGTTTTATGGGTTGTGTTAGGCAAGTACGCCTTTAAACCCATTGCTAATGCTTTAAAGGACCGTGAAAAGTCAATTGAAGACGCTTTAAGCCAAGCAGAAAAAGCACGTGCCGAAATGGCACAAATGACGGCTGATAATGAGCGTATTTTAAACGAAGCAAAAGAAGAACGAGCTAAAATAGTTAAAGAGGCAAAGGAAATAGCCGTTCGTATTAAAGAAGAAGCGCGCGAAGAGGCTAAGGCCGAAGCCCGTAAGGTATTGGATGAAAACTTAACGGAAATTGAAAACCGTAAAATGGAAGCCATTACCGAGGTTAAAAACTTAATTGGCAATGCAACGGTTGAAATTGCCGAGTCAGTTTTAAGCCGCGAGTTGAATAGCAAAAGCGAACACGAAAGCTTTATTGCTCAACAAATCGACAAATTATCATTGAATTAATAAGCAAATTCATTTAAATGTCAGCAGGAAGAATAGCAACACGATACGCCAAATCATTAATTGATTTAGCAACCGAGCGCAACCAGTTGGATGAAATTTTCAATGAAATAAAAAGCTTTGAAAAAAACATTACCGACAACCGCGATTTGTATTTGTTGTTGAAAAGCCCAATTATTACGCCCGACAAAAAAATGACTTGCCTTAATGCCATTTACGATGGCAAGGTGTCCACTCTTTTTCAAGAGTTCATCAATATAGTGGTGCGCAAACGCCGCGAAAACTTTTTGCCCGAAATGGCAGATGCCTTTATTTTACAATACAACAAAATAAAAGGGCAAAGCCATGCAACACTCATTACGGCAACGCCAGTTGATGAGGCATTAAAATCAAAAATCCAAACGTTTGTGATGGATAATACCCCTGGTGCTAAATCAGTTGAGGTTAAAAACATCATCGACGAATCAATTATAGGTGGTTTCATCCTAAATTTTGGCGACAATCAATACGATGCAAGCGTTAAAAACAAATTGAAATCTCTCAAAAAGAAATTTTCTATCAATAAATACATAAAACAATACTAAAATGGTTGAAGTAAGAGCCGAAGAAATATCTGCTATACTACGTCAGCAGCTATCAAACTTCAAATCAACTAGCGAGTTGGAAGAAGTTGGAACCGTTTTACAAGTGGGTGATGGTATTGCTCGTATATACGGTTTAACCAATGCACAAGCAGGTGAATTGGTTGAGTTTGAAAATGGCACGCGCGCCATAGTATTGAACCTTGAGGAAGATAATGTTGGTGTAGTACTAATGGGTTCTTCTGAAGGTATCCGCGAGGGTAGTTCAGCAAAACGTACTGGTCAAATCGCATCAATTCCTGTGGGCGATGGCATTGTTGGTCGTGTAGTTAATACTTTAGGTCAGCCAATTGATGGTAAAGGCCCTGTTAGTGGCGAGTTGTTTGATTTACCATTAGAGCGTAAAGCACCAGGTGTAATTTATCGTCAGCCTGTTAACGAGCCCTTACAAACAGGTGTTAAATCTATCGATGCAATGATTCCTATTGGTCGTGGTCAGCGTGAGTTAATCATTGGCGACCGCCAAACAGGTAAAACCGCAATTGCAATTGATACCATTATCAATCAAAAAGAATTTTACGATGCTGGTGAACCAGTATATTGTATATATGTTGCAGTAGGGCAAAAAGCATCTACTGTTGCAGGGGTTGCCGCTGCTTTAGAGGAGGCAGGTGCAATGGATTACACTGTAATCGTTAACGCTTCAGCTTCAGATCCTGCTCCAATGCAATTTTACGCGCCATTTGCTGGTGCGGCTATTGGGGAGTTTTTCCGTGATACAGGTCGTCCTGCGTTAATTATTTTTGATGATTTATCAAAGCAAGCAGTAGCATACCGCGAGGTATCATTATTATTACGTCGTCCTCCAGGGCGTGAGGCATACCCTGGTGATGTATTTTACTTACACTCACGTTTATTAGAGCGAGCAGCTAAAGTAATTAACAACGATGATATTGCTCGTGATATGAATGACTTACCAGATTCAATCAAGCACTTGGTTAAAGGTGGTGGTTCATTAACAGCATTACCAATTATTGAAACACAGGCGGGCGATGTATCTGCTTATATTCCAACTAACGTAATTTCAATTACCGACGGTCAAATTTTCTTAGATTCAGATTTATTTAACTCAGGTATCCGTCCAGCAATTGATGTAGGTTTATCTGTATCACGTGTAGGTGGTTCGGCTCAAATCAAGTCGATGAAAAAAGTATCGGGTACTTTGAAGTTAGACCAAGCACAATATCGTGAGTTAGAGGCTTTCTCTAAATTCGGTTCAGATTTAGATTCAGCAACCAAAGCGGTATTAGATAAAGGTGCACGTAACGTGGAAATTTTGAAGCAAGCGCAATACTCACCTTTTTCAGTTGAAGAGCAAACAGCAATAATTTACTGTGGTACTAAAAACTTGTTAAGCGATGTGCCTTTAAATAAAGTAAGAGAGTTTGAAACTACTTTTCTTACTTTAATGAAAGAGCGTCATGCAGATGTTATGAATACCATTAAATCAGGTAAATTAACGGATGAGGTAATAAACGCTATTACTGAAACGGCTAAAGAAGTTTCACTTCAGTATAAAGGATAATTAATTTATTTTGGCTACAAAAGCTAACTAAGCATGTCAGGAAAGTTAAAAGAGGTAAAAACCAGGATTGCATCAATTAAATCGACGCAACAAATTACTAAAGCTATGAAATTAGTAGCGGCTAGTAAGTTAAAAAAAGCGACGGATGCAATTGTTAGAATGCGCCCTTATGCGCAAAAACTTTCTGATATGTTGTCCAACATTGCATCAGCAACTGAGGGTGATGTGCAAATTGAATTAGCAGAAGCTCGTGCTGAAGTTAAAAACGTACTAATCGTTACTTTAACTTCTGATAAGGGGTTATGCGGTGGTTTTAATGCCAATGTTGTAAAGCAAGCTCAAGCAGGTTTAGAAAAATTTTCAGATCAGTTAAATGCAGGAAATTTGCATTTAATGCCTATTGGTAAAAAAGGCTATGATGCCTTTAAGCGTACCGAAAAGGTTGTTATGAACGAGGATCATAAAGATATCTTCAAGGATTTATCTTTCGAAAATGCCTCTGCCGCTATTGATGAAATTATGGATGGTTATACTTCTGGTAAGTATGATGAAGTTCATGTTGCTTATGCCGAGTTTAAAAACCCAGTAGTTCAGTTTTTTGAGTTAAAGCAGTTTTTACCTATTGTAAAAGCTAATTTTGATGAAGGAGCGGATGCTGGTAGCAACAAAAAAGTGGATTATATTTTCCAACCAGAAAAAGAAAGATTGATAAATGAATTAGTGCCTAAAATTTTACGTACTCAATTCTATTCTTATTTATTAGATAGTAATGCATCGGAGCATGGTGCGCGTATGACGGCTATGGATAATGCAACCGAAAATGCGCAAGAGTTAATTCGCGATTTAACAATTGCTTATAACAAAGAGCGTCAGGCAGCTATTACTACCGAAATTACCGAAATTGTATCAGGTGCTGCAGCCCTTGAAGGCAGCTAGTAAAGACCTTACGAAAAATACTATTCTTACCGAAGCCTGCACTTATGTGCGGGCTTTTTTATTTTGACCTTGCTAAGGTTTTATACCTTTTAGTATGCCAAAAAAAATTACTGATTTTTTATAGCTTTTAAATGTTAGGCTAACACTTTAAACGCTTAGCTATAACACACTATTGATTTAAAATGCCACCTTTTGCCGTGCAAACAAACCTTGGGCGTGTTGAATGAATTGCATTTATGTTTATGTGTTAATTTATTGCGCTTAATGAATCTTTCAACTAAATTAGGGCTATTGTAAAACAAAAAACTTTTATTATGAAAAGACTACAACTTTTTTTAATGGCATTGATTTGCCTAAATTTTATTAGTTCAACGCAACTTTTATCACAATGTGATGCTGTAGTGGTAAACTCTGTTTTCTGTGAAGGGGCGTCAAGCAATTCTAATCAAGTTACTTTTATAGCTAATGGATTAACTGCTGGAAGCTACAGTATTAGTTATTCTCATTCTGGAAATGCAGCTATTAATTTTATTCTCTTTGAAACAGAGTCAGAATCAGAAGTGGGCAATACCATTAATGTTTTACAGGGAGAAACATTGAATATGACTTTTGCAAATGTAGAGCCTGGTACAAGCGGAACTATAACGGTGACTTTAACAAACTTAACCGATGGTTGTACTTACACTTCAACTTCAAACACTATTGATTGCTGGTCAACTAGTTATTCAGGTCATCACTATTATTATTCGGGTACTTCAGCTCAAAGCAGTCAGTTAATTGAAGCAAATGAAGTAAAAAATGATTATCTATATATTAATTCGGTTGAACTTTTTGGGGCAACTAACGAAAGTGGAAAAGATGTTATTGGTTATACTAATTATGGGAATTTTAATATTCAAAATAATTCAGCAGATGGTCTTTCTGCGTTTGAAATTTCAATAAACCCTCGTGCTGATTTTTATCCACAAGAAGTGAATACTAAAGTTTACATTGATTTTAATGCTGACTTACTGTTTACTGAAGATGAGCAGATAGGATCTTCTTTAGTAAATGACCTTGTATATAACCAGAATGAAACTTTGGTTGATGATAATACATTAATTACGATACCTATTGATAATAGTATTTTGGGAATTTCAGCATTAAAAATGATTAGAATTGTACTTAACGATGCTGCAGTTTCTTTTGCTGTAGATAATGCGTCAAATTTTAGTCCAAGAATTGGATCGAATTTGTTTCCAGTTATTGGAGAGGTCGAAGATTATTATTTTCATGTACCACCAACTTTTGATGAAATTTCCCCTGTATGTTTTACTGGAAATGCACAAACTGAAGCTATTTGGTTTACTGGAGGACCAAACGCCTTTGAGGATGGAGACGATTTTGAAATTACTGATATGCACGTGTTGCAAATGAATGCTAACAGTAAATATACAATTGAAAGTGGGGCAAAACTGACATTAAATAATAGTAACATAAATGCATTTAACTCCTTACTGGATATACAAACTGATGTTAACTTCTCCCACTGGCAAGGCATTACCGTTGAAGGTAATACCAATATTGCGCATCCTGATGTTAATGGGTTGGCTGATGACCAAATTGTTAGTGCAGAACATGGTATTTTAATTGCCAATAATAGTAGTATTAAGCATGCCGAAATAGCGGTAAAAGCACATGAAATTGAAACGATAATTGAAGATGATGGCTTTGGCAATATTTTAACTTACGATGTTGACCGTGGCGGTGCAATTGTACGCTTAAATAATGTGGAATTTACCAATAACCAAATAGGGGTGCAATTGCACGATTTTGTTAAAGCAGAAACAAACGATGTTAGTTTTATTGATAACTGTACTTTTACCAATAGCGAGCCTTTGTGGCAAAGCGAAAATAGCGACATACGACAAATTGATTTAGTAGCCTCGCGGAATGTGCCGATAACTAATTGTAGTTTTAATAAAGACAATGGCAGCAATGGGCAAGCTTTAGAGGATGTTTGGATTACAGGCGTTTATTGCTTAAACGGCATGGTAAACCTAAATGAGGCCGATAATGCCCCTAATAATTTTAATAATTTGGATGTAGGTGTAGATATGCGCGACTTGCTGGGCTTGGGCGGCCATGCGCTATATGGCAATACTTTTGACAATGTAAAGCAAGGGGTTAATGCTACCGCAGCAACTGCTGTTAGCCTAATACGTAATGAGTTTTTAAATATACCCGAAGGCACCAGCACCACGGTTGAGGTGGGCGATATTGCTTATGTTTTTGACGATGATGGCAATATTATTGATGCTTACGAAACCCCATTTTATGTTTACGATGAAGACGGCAATATTATTGACAGTTATTATAATTTAATAACCGACGTGCAAGAAAATTGGGGCATTTTTATTGATGATTGCTTGGATTTAGAAATACGGGGCAATTTGTTTGAAACCACCGCTACTACTAATGCGCCCGTAGGTATGGTTATTAAAGATAGCCGACCGATTGACAATAGCATTACCCAAAGCAATATTATTAGGGCTAATATGGTGCGCGGCCCTTTTGCCATTGGCAGCGTGTACCAAGGCAATAACAGCGAGTTGAGTATTGATTGTAACCACCACCGCAATAGCAGTGCAGGGGTGCAACAAAGCGATTGGGGCTTGGCAGTAAACGATGGAGGCTTTTTTATGTTAAATGCGCAAGGGGATTGTATAGACCCTGAAGATGAGCCTTTTAAAAATGAATGGCATAATGCCAGCACGGGTGGCTTGCATATTGCGAGTTTTGATGCTTTTTTTGCTAATACCCCACTTGAAACAAGAAGCTTGGTTTTAAATTATGATGCAGACTCTGAACCTACTTTAATTGAAGCTAGTATAAATATTCCCGATATAGACCCATGCCTAGAAGATAATCTCTGCTTAGATGATGAAGACTGGGGCAAAGACCCTATAATTGATAATCCAGAGGAATGCGAATTGAGTTTTTCGGGTATCGTACGGCAATTGCGTTCGGGCAAAAACCAACAATTGCGCGACAAACTGGAGTGCATAGATGAAGATTGGGCGAATAGCCTGTTAACCGCCAGTTATATAGGCGGTAGGAGTTTGGATAAAGCTAGTGAACGTTTGGATAGGATTAGCAATAACGGCATTTATGGACAAGTACGCCAAGCCTACCAAAACACTATTGATGCTATAAGAACCAATGGCACGGGCAAGGCGAACCCTGCCATGGAACAATTGAACCAACAGGCAGCGGTGGTTTCTCAATCGCTTTTCCAAAACCTAAGCCGCACGGCAGTTGAAATGAAAGGGGGCGAAAGCTATAAAAAGGAACTGCATATCCGCCTGCCGCAGCAAGCGCAAGCTGTACTAAGCAAGCAAATGGAGCTAAAAATCAGCCCCAATCCTGCCTGTGACTACCTCAACATCGAAATCCAGGACCTTAACAATGCTGTCATTCTGAGCGAAGCGAAGAATCTAAGCTACCAAATCTACGATTTAAGCGGTCGCATGGCACAAAACGGCGCAGTAACAGAACGCATAAATGTAAGCGGCTTACAAACAGGAGCCTATATTTTAAAGCTTACAGATGGGCAAGCCAACTTTAAAACCGCTAAATTTATAGTAAATTAATTTTGTCCTCCCTTAAAAATGGAGGTGGTTCGGCGAAGCCGAATCGGAGGGTTAAATTACCACGAACCTAAGAATTAGCATGAAACCCACACACCTACTACTAATACTATTGTTCCAACTGCTTGGCATTAGCCAAGCAGTTGGACAATATGACACCACCCATGTACAAAGCTATTTTACAACCGTTCATGGCGACAGTAGTCAATATCACATACCATTAAATATGATAGAATTTGAGGATGGCTATTATGGTTTTGAAAACGTTAATGTGGTGGGCAGCAGGCAATTGGAATTAGTGAGATATTCATTTAAAGGCGAACGCGAGTTTATTGCTGTTGTTAACGACCAAGAAGATTATTTAAGTTTATTTGGTGGTAAAAGGACGGTAAAAAATGAACAATCAATCGTCAGTTGTATTTCTACTAATGATGGAAACCAAAGTGATGTACACATATTTGAGATTGATTTAGAGGGTAATATTTTATGGCAACAAAGTTTTGATACTAATTATTTTGAAGATATAGACCAGATAATTAAGACTCAAGATGATGGCTATTTATTAGTGGGGGGCTACGACCCTTTTGGTGGGACTAACTATTTTTGGGCGGTTAAATTAGACCAAAATGGAGAAATTGAATGGAATAAAACAGTTGATGAGTTAGAGACATGGAGCACAGCATTAAATGTAGTTGAATATGATAATTTCTATATATTAGGGGGGGGGGCGTAATAGATGATTATTGGAAGCCTTGGCTGGTGAAATTGAGCAAAGCCGGAGAGTTTTTGGGTGAATACCATATAGCAGATGAAAACTTTGCTTGTCGTTGTAGTGTATATAAAAAATATGGCAACGCTAATCTATTTTATTTGAAAGGCTGTTTGAATAGTTATAATAATTATTATGCTTTGATGGACACCAATTTTAATGTGATTTGGGATAAGATAGAACCCGACCAACACGATTTTGGGTATCCGCTTGCTGAAACTTTGCCCAATGGCAATTTTCGTTATGTTAGCAGCCACCGAGAAGAAAGTGGTTGGGACCAAATTTATATGGTGGAGCGGGATTCGTTGTTCGAGGTGGTATATGCCCAAAAAATACAAACGGTTGATGAAAAGCATGTGTATGCTAGGGATTTTAGAAAGACAAGCGATGGCGGCTATATCATTGCTGCTTATGAGCATTTTCCATCGCCTCAGCGAGGCTGGGTCATTAAAACGGATAGCTTGGGCAATACTTGTTGGGGCGAAAACTGCGATAGCATTGTTTATACCATAGATACCCTTACATCTGATAACTTATTGGAATTGAACCGATATGCAGGCATTTACCCTAACCCTGTAAAGGATAAACTGACTTTGATGCATAGTTTAAGCACATCTTTCAACCATCTAACTTGGCAAGTAACGGATATGTACGGCCGCGAAGTTTGGTCGGAAGATTTAATGATGAAGGATGCGAGCATTGAATTGGATGCCAGCCATTTAAGTAATGGTTTGTACTTGTTCCGTTTGCTGGATGATGGCGAATTGATTAAAAGTGGAAAGTTTGTGGTGGGGAGGTAAAAACGGACACTGAGGTACTCGAAGTGTCTTTGCTTAATCATTACCATTTCGACTAAGCTCAATGTCCATTTGCGTTAGGGATAGAGCGGCGGCGCAAGCCGTTACGAGCATTTATGCGAAGTTATAAGCGATAGCCCGCCCACATTTTAATGTGGGAACGCCCTGAAAACAACCCTTGCTTAGATGATGAAGACTGGGGCAAGGATCCTGTTATTGATAATCCGGACGAATGCAAATTAAGTTTTTCGGGTATCGTGCGGCAATTACGTTCAGGTAAAAACCAGCAATTGCGCGACAAGCTGGAGTGCATTGATGAGGATTGGGCGAACAGCCTGTTAACCGCCAGTTATATAGGTGGCAGGAGTTTAGATAAAGCTAGTGAACGTTTGGATAGGATTAGCAATAATGGCATTTATGGGCAGGTGCGCCAAGCCTACCAAAACACCATTGATGCCATTAGGAATAATGGTACGGGCAAAGCCAATCCTGCCATGGAACAATTGAACCAGCAAGCAGCTGTAGTTTCTCAATCGCTTTTCCAAAACCTAAGCCGTACAGCAGTTGAGATGAAGGGAGGTGAAAGCTGTAAAAAAGAACTGCATATCCGTTTACCGCAGCAAGAGCAAACGGTGTTGAATAAGCAAATGCAGCTAAAAATCAGCCCTAACCCGACTACTGATTACCTTAATATAGAATTAACAAACAAGAACGTCATCCTGAACTCGTTTCAGGATCTAAAGGGCGTTACATACCAAATCTACGATTTAAGTGGTCGAATGGCGCAAAGTGGCGCAGTCGCAGAACGCATAAATGTAAGCGGTTTGCAGACGGGAGCTTACTTTATAAAGCTTACAGATGGGCAAGCCAACTTTAAAACCGCTAAATTTATAGTTAAATAATATGGAGGCTGAGCGTGCTTGTACTGAGTTTACCGAAGTGCCGAGAGCCATTATACCTAAATGTAATGAAACCCACACACCTATTACTAATACTATTAATCCAAGTGCTTGGCATTAGCCAAGCACTTGTTGCACAATATGATACTACCCATGTACAAAGCTATTTTACGACCGTTCATGGCGACAGTAGCCAATATCATGCCCCTTCGAATATGATTGAATTTGAGGACGGATATTATGGTTTTGAAAGTATCTCAACCACTGAAGGCAGACATTTAGAAATGGTGAAATATTCATTCAAAGGTTTAAGAGAATTTGTTGCTGTTGTTTACGACCAAGAAGATTATTTAAGTTTGTTTGGGGGTAAAAGAAGTGTTAAAAATGAAATGTCTATTGTAAGCTGTGTAACGCTTTATATCAATGCGGATAACTATAATATGCTGGTATTTGAAGTTGATTTAGATGGTAATATATTATGGCAGCAAAGTTTTGACACTAATTATTATGAAGATATAGACCAAATAGTTAAAACCCAAGATGGTGGTTATTTATTGGTAGGCGGTTACGACCCATTTGGTGGAACGAATTATATGTGGGTTGTGAAATTAGATGAAAGTGGGGATATAGAATGGAATAAAACGATTAATGAATTAGATACTTGGAGCACAGCATTAAATGTAGTTGAATATGATAATTTTTATATTTTTGGGGGGGGGGGCGTAATAGATGATTATTGGAAGCCATGGCTAGTGAAGCTAAGTAAAACAGGTGAATTTATAGATGAATACCATATAACAGATGAATATTTTGATTGTAGGTGTGGAGTCTATAAAAAGTTAGGAAGCCCTGATTTGTTTTATTTAAGAGGCTGTTTGAATAGTTATAACAATTATTTTGCTTTAGTGGATACTAATTTTAATATGATATGGGATAAGATAGAACCCGACCAACATGATTTTGGTAACGCATTACCTGACCAATTACCAAACGGCAATTTTCGTTATGTTAGCAGCCATGAAGAAGAAAGTGGTTGGGACCAAATTTATATGGTTGAGCGGGATTCTTTATTTGAGGTGGTGTATGCCCAAAAAATAAATGTAGTGCCTGAAAAACATGTTTATACCAGGGATTTTAGAAAGACAAGCGACGGGGGCTATATCATAGCGGCTTATGAGCATTTTCCTTCGCCGCAGCGTGGCTGGGTAATAAAAACGGATAGCTTGGGCAATACTTGCTGGGGCGAAAACTGCGATAGCATTGTTTATACCATAGATACGCTTACTTCTGATAATTTATTAGAATTGAACCGCTATGCAGGCGTTTACCCCAACCCTGTAAAAGATAAACTGACATTGATGCACAGCCTAAGCACATCTTTCAACCATCTAACTTGGCAAGTAACGGATATGTACGGCCGCGAAGTTTGGTCGGAAGATTTAATGATGAACGATGCGAGCATTGAATTGGATGCCAGCCATTTAAGTAATGGTTTGTACTTGTTCCGTTTGCTGGATGATGGCGAATTGATTAAAAGTGGAAAGTTTGTGGTGGGGCGGTAGTTGGTTATAGATCACGGATAAATCTTTACAGATTTTCCGAGATGACAATGTTAAGGTGTGTTTGTTGCGTTAGGGATAGTAGCGGTTATGAGCGAAGTGAAATTTGAGCGGATAGCCCGACCCACATTTTAATGTGGGAACGCCCTGAAAAACATAAAACTTATACCGCTAATTATATTTGTGTAGTTATTTTAACTGTTGATGGTAGCAGTTTATGGCTAGTTTAATTTGTTCAGGAGTAGCGGTAATTAAATGTATCTTTCCTTTTTTAGTGAATGTCATTATATAGCTTGAAAATTGTTGTTTAGATGGTTTTACTGTTTTGCATTTACCATTGTAGCAAATTTCTGTTGTATTGTTTGTTGATTCAATGAAAAGGACTTGTTCATTTATGAGATTTTGTGGAATGCCGTTTACAGTTATGTCATAACTGTATTGTGTGTTTTTAGTGCTGCCCATTAGGTATATACCTGGTTTGGCTAATCTGTCGTTTATGTAGTTGAACCGTAGCGAACCGTTTTTATCATCAATTTTATACTTAATGAGATTGAGTTCGTGGTTATAGGTAGAGGTTGGTGAAGTTATAGCTGTTAAAACAGCTGCCCCAATAGGACCAGCTAAAATGCCACCAATAATTGCACTTGTGATAGTGGTACCATTTTTTGATTTTGAAATGAAAAAGTTAGTAGGTGATAGAGTGTGTAAGCTGCCATCTGGGTTTTTATGTACTTGATGGAAAACATCGAGGATGTTGATATAGAGTGTGTCGTTTTTTTGGACTCCCCATAGGTTTTTTGAATAATTGTAAGATGAGAAACCTATAAAACTTTGACTTGCTATTATTTTATCGTTGCCGTCAGTTTGGGTGAAATTTTCTTTATAAAATTCAGTTTTTGGCCGATACTCTTTTAGGTCTTGTAGGTAATCAGAAAAACTTTTGAAGTAAACAATTGACGAATCAATAAGTGTGTTTTTTCTTTTAACTTTTTTTGTGGTGAATGATTTAGGTTTTTCAAAACTGTTTTCAAACAATTTTTTGATGATGTATCCATAGTGACGGCATCTTGTTTTTTTCGGCTTTTTTGTAATAGCAGTATTAATGGCATTTGTATGTTGTTTGATTAATTGCCCGTTTATATCGTACAGTTTATAGGATAAATTAATACTGGCCACATAAAACTGATTTGTTCGGGTTTCTTGAATGTTTAGTTGAGTTATTACTAAATTGAAGTGTTTTGATTGGTTTGGTGAGTTTTGGAATAAGTTTGTGAATCTGTTTTGAAAGCCATGTTTGATTTCAATTGAATCTGAATCATAATGATGGCCGATGTATTTGTTTTGGGTACTATCAACTATTGAGTGGATATTAAAGCCATAATAGTGCATGTTTATAGGCTCAATAGGCAATGGGAGTTTTTGCTGTGCTTGAACAACAATACAGGCAAAAAATAGTAAAAAAGTATATTTACTCACTTTTTTCATTTGTGTAGTATTGTTCAATAATTTCCATTGTTTTACGACTACTTGATTTGTACTCGCAATACATTCGATTGAAATTGTCAATTATTAAAGTGTAAGCCTTAAATGGCTTGTCGTGGAGTTTGAGATATTGGCATTTGTTTTTGTCTGCTTTGGTGACGGTGCAAACTTTAACATAGCCTTCATTTGTGAGTGGGGCGAATATTGTTTCACCGTTATTTAAATACTTGTTTTCATCATTAATCTCAATAGCGGAGAATGTTTGGTTGTTGGTTAATGAAAGTTGAAGGTAGGCTCCTTTTTTAATATCTATAAATTGTAATGGATTAAGTTGTAGGCCGCCTGTATTATGGTCGAATTTTACTTTGTACGGATTAGCAGTTTTTTCATTTTTTTTATTGTCGATTGCAGCACCTATTGCACCACCAATTATGCCGCCTAGTACTCCGCCAGCAATAGCACCACTAGTTGATTGGAAGTAGAAGTTTTTTTGGGTATAGGTATAACTGTTTTCTGGTTGTTGTGGTTTTATCAAGTGAAAAATGCCAAAAACATTGATGTACAGATGCCCTTTTTTAACCACACCCCATACTGATTTTAGTTTTTTACGTGTATTGGGGTCTGTGATGGTGGCACAGACAAAATTTTCAGGAAATTCCTTACTATTTGGGATTGTTTTTAGGTTGAAGTTTATGCTTTTATTTGGGTTGTTTTGGAGATAATGGGCATAAGATGTATAAACTCCATCAGCATGGTTTGGGCTAAATGCTACAATGGGTTTTGTTGTAGGTTTTTCTATTTGTCTCGAGAAATTTTTTAATGCTTTTTTAAACAAGATGTTTAAATGTTTGGCGTAAACATTGCCTCGTCTTTTTTTAGATGATGTTTGTAAGCTTATATAAACACAGTTTTGGTAGGTATAGCTGTTTGTGTTATTGTAAATAGTTACATTAAGCCCTACGTTGGCTAAATAAATTTCGTTTACAAGACGTTCGTAAATTTGGATGTTGTTGACTTTGAGGGTGTAATTGTTAGGGGTTTTTAGGTTTTGGATAATCAGCTTTTGAAATTGACTTGTTATTCCGTTTTCAAGGATTATCAGTTCACTATCGTAGAATTTGCCTACGGTTTTTGAATTGGTATTGTCTTGAATGTTTTGGATGTTGAATTGAAAAACATTAAGATCACTTGGTGTGCTTTGGTAAGAAATTTCAGTTTGAGCGAAAAGGCTAAAAGGAAAAAGACAAAATAGAATTAGTAAATGTTTCATTTTTTAAAGTTATGAAATAGGATTTAAAGCTTAGTGTGTTTGTGACATAGTTCGATTTTGCTCGCATACGAATCCAATAGAAATGAAGTGCTTAGTTGGTTTGGTGAATGGTTTTAGGTCTGTTTACTACATCAGCAATAACCATCCGAGTGCGAGCCCAGCCAGTACGCCGAACCGCCTTAAAAAGGAGGGGAATGTTATGTTTGTTGAGATCCTTCGATGCGCTTTGCTTACTCAGGATGACATTTTATTTTTTAGCACAATTTGGCGGCGATTTAGTTATAGATCACGGATATTTTTCTGAGCCTTTGTCTTGAAAATTCCGACTGAGCTCGCATCCGAGATGACAACTGTATGGGATACGCATTAGGCTACTTACAGTAGACGTACCCGTTCTACGTGACCCCATTCACGCTGATATAAGAGAGTGAGTTTTCATAGTACATTAATTACGTTTGTTTAGTTTATACCTTTTGGTCAGGCGACCAAAAGGAGGGGAGAATTCATATAACGATCATCCTCTGTCAACATAGTTGACTTCCCTCGAGTGCGAGTCTAGTCGGTACGCCGAACCGCCTTAAAAAGGAAGGGGATGTTATGTTTGTTGAGATCCTTCGATGCGCTTTGCTTACTCAGGATGACATTCAGCTATGTTTTAAGTCTTTGTGATAGGCGCGCCGACAGTCTCATTATTCATTTTTTTTGAGGGTGTTCATGAATGCTAATAGTATATATAGATTCTGCCAAAACTAATTTTATAACTCGTCGTATATATTGCAGTTATAGTGTAAATGCACTGAAAATCAGTTATAGTTAATGTAAATAACGGTATATGATTAGGGATAAAGTACTCCAATGCTTTCTAATCTATTGTTTGTTTTTTGTTGTAAATGTGTTAACGGCTCAGGTTGTTGAGTTTGAATCAACCACGGGTGGAGTACTGCTTCCGCGAATGGATACCCAGCAACGAGATGCTATAAATGAACCCTCGGAGGGGAAGATGATTTACAATACTAGCACCGGCACAATTAATTATTGGTTTGAGCTGGAACCGAATACCAACCCTACTATTATTGATTATTTATCATCCTTACCCAATGGCTTGGCAATACTTTTACAAGCAGGCGAAACACATCAATCATTGCTTGATGCTGGTGTTGATTTAATTGTTTTGTATAACCAAGGGGTTAGCATAAATGAGCTTTTAAACACTGGTTTAACTATACAGCAATTGTATGATGGCGGTATTAATGCACAAGAATTATATGATGGAGGTATAACTATACAGCAACTAATTGATATTGGACTTAGCATCCAGCAATTATACGATGAGGGTATTACTGCTCAACAATTATATGATGAAGGTATAACAGTGCAAGCAATTATATGATGCCGACATCCCACTTTTAGAGATTCATAATGTTGGGGGAACCGTACAAGAGCTTTTGGACTTAGGCGAAACAATAACCTCACTTATAGCAGCTAACTTGCCTATGCAAGCATTTATTGACCATGGAGAAACGCCATTATCATTAATTAACCAAGGTGCAACTACTGCAAGCTTTATAGGCGTTAACTATGGCGGCGGCATTATTTTTTATATTGAAAATGATGGTACAGGTTTAGTTGCCGCACCAACCAACCAAAGTGAGGGTACTGCATGGGGGTGCTTTGGAACAGCTATTACTGGTGCTGATGGAACGGCTATAGGCACAGGCAATCAAAATACGATTGATATTGTGGCGGGCTGTACTACTGCTGATATTGCTGCTGATATTTGCGCTAACTTGAACTTAAATGGATATACAGATTGGTATTTACCATCGAAAGATGAGTTATACGAATTGTATGTAAATATTGGATCTGGAGTTGATTTTTTTTATTGGACCTCAACAGAGTATGATAATGACAAGGCTTGGGCGCAAAGTATGGCTGGTGCACAAAATTTGGGACTCAAAACATCTCCCCTAAAATTGCGTGCTATAAGGGCTTTTTAACAGCTTAATTTTAAAACAAGTAAAATCTTAAAATTATGAAGAGTGCACCTGTATATAAATTAATAGTTGTTGTACTATTATTGATTTCATTATCTGCCCATGCACAAATTATTGAGTTTGAATCAGCAACTGGCGGGTTTTTACCGCCAAGGATGACTACAGTTGAAAGGGATGCCATACCGAATGCAAGCGAAGGTATGATTATCTTTAATACCACCACAGGTAGAATAAATTATTACGAAAGTGTTGAGGGGTGGTTAGAGTTGTATCCTAAATCGCGAATAAGTCTTGTTGATTATTTAAATTATCTGCCTAATGGCGTAGAATCTGTTTTGGCTGCTGGCGAAACAGTTGAAAATCTTTTAGCCGATGGTGTAAATGTACAATTGATTTTTGATGGAGGAGCCAGTGTACAGGCCTTATCTGATGCGGGAATTAGCAATCAACAATTGTATGATATTGGTGCCAATCCTTTAGATATTTATAATGTAGGTGCAACTGTGCAGGAGCTTATAGATATGGGGGAAACTATTGCCTCGCTTGTAAATGCTAATTTGCCTTTGCAAGCTTTATTAGATTATGGAGAAACGCCTGCTGCATTAATTGGTTATGGCATAGATACGGCGAGCTTTATTGGGACAAGTTATGGTGGTGGAATTATTTTTTATATTGAAAATAATGGAACAGGCTTAGTTGCAGCACCAAGTGATCAAGGCTCTAATATTCAATGGGGTTGTTACGATGAAATACCAGGAACACAAGGAACGGCTATTGGAACGGGAAACCAAAATACGATTGATATAGTAACAAGTTGCACGATGACTAATGTAGCTGTAGAAATTTGCGCTAATTTGGATTTGAATGGTTATACTGATTGGTTTTTACCATCGAAAGATGAATTATATGAGATGTACTTAATTATGGGAGGGACAGGAAATTCAAACGGTTTGGTTGGGGAATATTGGTCTTCAACAGAGTATGCGGATGTATTTGGTTATGAAAATGCATGGGCTATAAATTTAAATAATGGGGCGCAATATTTTTATTCAAAATATAGCTACTTAAATATACGTGCTGTTAGGGCATTTTGAGGGTGGGGTCATTTTTTAGATTTCATCATTTCGCACTAGGCTACGCGCCCTGGGTGTGCCTACAAGCTCAATGTTTGAATGCGCATCCAATTGAGATGAAATTCAGTTAATCTATTGTTAGAGCTAGTCTTGCAAGTAATATTTTTTTATGACTTTTAAGGCTTCCCAATCATTATAAAGATGAAGAAGCTGGATTCCTCCTTTTTTGCCTGTAGTAATTTGATAAACTTTTGTTAGTCTTTTTTTATTTAGGCTAGTAGAAATACATTTTTCCTTTTTATAAATAAGTGGATGGCAAATTTCAATGGCTGCGTCTTTGCTTGCGTCAATTTTAATTACTTTGCTTTTTTGGAAAAAAACTTTATCTCCATTTATAGTTAACTCAATACTATCGATTTTTGCGTCTGGTGATAAAGAAAGATAAAACCCACCTTCAATTTTTTTATGAGCTATTTCATTTAGGATAAGTGCTCCTGTTTTTTTATTAAATTTTAGTTTTTCAAAAGGATAAAGTCTTGCCTCTCTATCATCAATAATTTTATCTTTTGTAAGAGCAATAGCTACCATTGCTCCAACCGCTCCTCCAACTAATTGACCATAACTGGCTGCTTTACCTGAACTTCTTATGTAAAAATGTGGGCGGCAATGCGTATAAATGTTGTTGGGGTCATTAATATTAATTAAGTAGAAAATATCATTAACATTAGCATACAAATCTCCATCAATAACCATCCCCCATGCCTTGTATAGTTTTAAAACATTACCCTCATCCAAGAAAAAAACTTTTAAGTAATCGGGTTTATTATCATTTTCTTTTACCTTTTTAATGTCGGGCGTAAATTGGGTATCGGCTTCACCTTTTAAATAATCATCATAACTGTAATACACTCCTTCATTATGATTTTTTGTGAATGGTTCATGCTCAAGGTTGTCTTTTTTTTGTAAATCATTGCTAAAATCTTCAAAAGCTAACTCTACAAAATATTTAATAATTCGTTTGTAAGTGTTTGTACGGTTTCTCTCACTTTTGCTATCTAATGCATGGTAAATACTATTTTTATAGTTACAGATTTCAACTAAAGCATTGTTGTTTTTTTTATGCAAACTAAAACCTACACTAACGTTTGCCATATAAACTTCTCCTTCTTTTTTTTCATTAATATCAACGTAATCAACGCTTAAAGTATAATTTTCGCTACTCTTTTTATTGTTTTCAATAATAGCTTGAAATTCACCTTTTACCGATGTTTTAAAAGTGATTTCTGCGTTGTTAAAAAAATACCCAATAATTGGCTGTTCCGTTTTATCAATAACATTAGTAATGTTAAATCCGTATTTTTTTAAAGGTATTTTACCAGAAAATAAACTCATCTCTTGTTGAGCAAGCAAGCTAATTGGCAAAAAAAGTAATAGTAACAGTTGTTTCATTGTGTAAACTTACTCAATCACAACATTAGTTAAATCATCTTCGGGTTTTGGGAATTGCATATTTAAGCCTTTTAGGGTGTTTACAATTACTTTACTGATAAGATACCATGGTGTATAAGGTTTGGGTTTGATGAGTTAACCACCCCTAACCCCTCCTTAAAAAGGAGGGGAATATTTGAATTTATTGGATTACTACATTAGTTAAATCATCTTCGGGTTTTGGGAATTGCATATTTAAACCTTTCAAAGTATCTACAATTATTTTACTAATAACATAGTTGCGATACCATTTTTTATTTGCTGGGATAACATACCATGGGGCATAGCCTGTACTGGTTTTATTGAGCATATCCTCAAAGGCTTGTTGGTATTGCGGCCATAGTTTGCGGGTTTCTAAATCGCCAAGACTAAATTTCCAGTTTTTTTCGGGGCGGTCAAGCCGAGATTGAAAACGGGCTTTTTGTTCGTCTTGGTCGATATGTAAGTAAAATTTGAGGATGGTTGTGCCTTCATCTGCCAATATTTCTTCAAAATTATTGATGTGGCAGTAGCGTTTACTCCACACTTTTTCGGGTACTAAGTTTAGCACGCGTTCAACCAAAATACTTTCGTAATGGCTTCGGTTAAAAATGGTGATTTCGCCGCTGCCAGGCGTTTGTTTGTGAATGCGCCACAGGTAATCATGCGCCAGTTCTTTTTCGGTAGGTACTTTAAAACTGGCCACTTTAACGCCTTGTGGGTTAGTACCATCAAATACATGGCGGATTGTGCCGTCTTTACCGCCGGCGTCAATGGCTTGCAATACAATAAGCACTTTGTGTTTCCACTCGGCGTAAAGCAGTTCTTGTAGTTCTTCAAGCTCTTTATTAAGTGCTTTGGTTCGTTTTTTGGCCTCGTCTTTTGTAAAGCCGCCTGTATCGTTAGGGTCGAAATCAGTAAGGTTTATGGGGTTGTCGTTATTTATTTTGTATTGGTCCATTTTTAATAATTTATGCCAAATTAAAGCAGGAAGCAAAATTTGATACTATTTTCACTACGTTTTAAAAAACTTTCATGATTATTTACAATGTTACGGTTAAAATTGATAACGAAATTGAAGTGGAATGGCTTAGTTGGATGAAGGAGGTACATATACCTGATGTGATACGCACAGGGCAGTTTGTTAGCCATAGGTTTTGCCGTTTGATTAATAATATGGAGGCAGAAGAGGGGACGACCTATTGTATTCAGTATTTTGCTAAAAGCATGGAGCATATCCATAAATATCAGGTGCATTATGCCCCGGAATTGCAAAAAGAGCATACCGAAAAATACGATGGAAAATTTGTGGCTTTTCGCACTTTGTTGGAGGTAATTGAATAAACCTAATAACCTAATTGCTTTAGTGTGAAATCGTCGGTACGCCAGTTTTCGCGGACTTTAACAAAAAGTTCGAGGTAGCATTTTTTATCTGTAAAATTTTCAATGTCTTTACGGGCTTGGCTGCCCACTTTTTTTAGCATTTCGCCACCTTTACCAATAATAATTGGTTTTTGGCTTTTTCTGTTACAAAAAATTATGGCGCGTATTTTATTAATATCATCTGTTTCTTGAAAAGCATCAATATAAACTTCAGTAGAGTAGGGGATTTCTTGTTTGTAGTTTAAAAATATTTTTTCGCGGATGATTTCTGAAATGAAAAATCGCTCAGGTTTATCCGTTAAGGTGTCCTTGTCGTAAAATGGTGGATGAAAGGGCAGCAATTCTACAATTTTTTCAAATAGTAGATTTAGGTTTTTTTTATGTAATGCTGAAACAGGAATGAATAAATCAGCATCAACTTTTTCTTTCCAATAAGCAATTTTTGCATCAATAGCATCTTGATTTTCAGCTAAATCAATTTTATTAATGATGAAAATTTTGGGTGCAGGATTATGCTTTATTTTATCCCAATAGGCGGTAACATCCTTTTCACCAAATTCAACAACAATCAATAAAAGGTCGGCATCACGCAAACTACTTTTAACAAAACTCATCATGTTTTCTTGTAGCTTGTAGGCAGGGTCCTCAATTATTCCTGGTGTATCTGAATATACAATTTGAAAATCCTGACCATTTACAATGCCGAAAATCCGATGGCGAGTAGTTTGCGCTTTTGAGGTAATGATGGCGAGCTTTTCGCCAACCAACTCATTCATTAACGTTGATTTACCAACGTTGGGTTTGCCTAAGATATTAACAAAGCCAGCTTTATGATTATTAAAATCCATTTCCATTGTGCGCAAAGTTCGGCAAAATAAAAAAGGCACACCCGCTAAAGTGTGCCCAAACTAGGGATTTGCTCGATTTTGACAGAACAATTTGCTCAATCGCACTGCCAAATCTCCAACATAGACGATTTTTGTAAGGCAAGGTTTAAAAGGCGGACAAAAAATTATGCTTTCATTTTGCTAGTTTTACCATTGTCAATTACTTATGGTTTTCAATTCACTCATTTTTTTATTTGCCTTTTTACCATTGGCTTTAGTCGGGCATTATTTTATACCAAATGAGCGATTAAAAAATCTTGTTTTACTCGTTTTAAGTTTACTTTTTTATACATGGGGTGAGTTTGAAGGTGTGCTGCTTTTACTTACAAGTATTGGCTTTAATTATGCTTGGGCTTGGTTAATTAGTCAAAATAAGCATAAGGCTAAGCCATTTTTAGTTACGGGTGTAGTCGTTAACCTTTTACTAATAATCTACTTTAAATATTGGCATTTTTTATATTATCAGTTTGTGCCACCTCCACCTTATTATCAATTAATGGCGAAAAGTATTCCATTGGGGATTTCGTTTTTTACTTTTCAATCAATAGCTTATTTGTTTGATGTTTATAGGGGGCATTTAAAAGCTGAAAAAAATGTATTGAATTACGCTTTGTACATTTCGTTTTTTCCGCAGTTAATTGCAGGACCTATTGTAAGGTTTCAGCAGATAAGTGAGCAGCTTAAAGAACGAATTGTAAGTTTTGAAGGTTTAGCGGAGGGTTTTGAACGATTTATAATTGGACTTGGGAAAAAAGTAGTAATTGCCAATACTTTTGCGGTAGCTGTTGATTTGGTTTTTGAAACACCAGCGGCTAACTTGTCAACACCTGTAATGTGGGGGGCGGCATTACTTTATACCTTCCAGATTTATTTTGACTTTTCGGGTTATACGGATATGGCGATTGGTTTGGGCAAAATGTTTGGTTTTAATCTTCCTGAAAATTTTGATAAGCCTTATACAGCAAAATCGTTGCGGCAGTTTTGGAGGCGGTGGCATATTACGCTTTCTACTTGGTTTAGGGATTATTTATACATACCGTTAGGAGGTAATCAGCATGGAACAATGCGTACTTACCTTAACTTGTTTTTGGTTTTCTTTTTATGTGGTTTATGGCATGGTGCCAGCTTTACTTTTATTATTTGGGGGATGTTTCATGGCATTGTTATGTTAGCCGAAAGGGGTTGGTGGGGTAGGTTTGCGCATCAATTACCCAATTTTATTCAATGGGCAATTTGTTTTTTGTTATTGGTGTTGAGTTGGGTGATTTTTAGGGCGGAAAGTTTATCGCAATTAGTTGCTTGGTATAGCGGAATGTTTAGTTATCAAAGTTTTTCGGTAGTGCCTTTGTCGTATATTTTTGATTATAAAAATTGCGTATTAATAGCAGCTAGTATTTTTATTTGCTTACCTAAATTTAGTTTTAAGCTTAATAAAAATGTAGAATTAGTTGGCTTAGGTATAAAATATATAGGTTTGTTACTAGTTTTAGTTTATGCAGTAACGTTGATTATGTTTCAAGAAAGCACGCCCTTTATTTATTTTAGGTTTTAGTATGTTATTACAATCGAAGAAATTAGTGAAAAGATATGGCAGCCGTACGGTTGTTAACGAAATATCAATAGAGGTAAGCCAGGGAGAAATTGTTGGTTTGTTGGGCCCCAATGGAGCTGGTAAAACCACCACTTTTTATATGATAGTGGGTTTAATAAAACCTGATGGTGGTAATGTTTTTTTGAATGATGCTGATATTACCAAGCTTGCCATGTACAAGCGCGCCAAGCAGGGGATTGGTTATTTACCACAAGAGGCATCGGTGTTTAGACAATTGAGTGTAGAGGATAATATTAAGGCGGTTTTGGAAATGACGGCTTTAAACAGAGCCGAGCAAAGTGATAAATTAGAGGAATTATTAGAGGAGTTTAGTTTGAATCATGTACGTAAAAGCCGTGGTAATGTGCTTTCGGGTGGTGAGCGGCGAAGGACGGAGATTGCAAGGGCATTGGCGGTAAATCCTAAGTTTATTTTGCTGGATGAACCTTTTGCTGGGGTTGACCCTATTGCGGTTGAAGATATACAAACGATTGTTGCCAAGCTGAAATTTAAAAACATCGGCATTTTAATTACTGACCATAATGTACAAGAGACTTTGAGTATTACTGACCGGGCTTATTTAATGTTTGAAGGTAACCTTTTAAAGGCGGGTACAGCAGAGGAGTTAGCGGAGGATGAACAGGTGCGTAAAGTTTACTTAGGTAAGGATTTTGAACTAAAAAGGAAGAAGCATATTATTGGGGGGTAGGTTTGGTATTTGGGAGTTGGTTTAGTTTAAAGATGATTTCTACAATGCGGGTAAAAAGATACCGGATAAATGAATGCTTTCTCAAAATACGCATTCATTTTCCGGCATGACGTTAGAGTGCGGAGATAATTTTATTATAGGGCAAATATGCTGAAGTACATTTCAAGTTCAAATGATGATGGCTTTAAATAGAATCTTATAGATTTCTCAATCGGATTGCTATTCTCAATCCTCATATCGAAATGACGATTAAATTTTTATTTTCTCGCCATTACCTTTTCAACAGCGGCAACAATATTAGGGGTGTCGATGCCGTATTTAGCCATTAATTCATCGGGGGTGCCGCTTTCGCCAAAGCTGTCGTTAACGGCTACCATTTCAATTGGTGTTGGATTGTTTAAAGCCAATGTGCGAGCTACGCTTTCGCCTAATCCGCCTAAAATATTATGTTCTTCGGCGGTTACAACGCAGTTTGTTTTGCTAACACTCTTTAAAATAGCGGCTTCATCTAATGGTTTTATAGTGTGCATGTTTAATAAATCAACCGAAATGCCTTTTTCTGCTAGTACTTTGGCGGCTTCAATGGCTTTCCAAACCAAATGCCCGCAGGCGATAATGGTTACATCGCTGCCTTCAAGCATTAATTGGGCTTTGCCTACTTCAAAATCTTGGGTTTCTTTGGTAAAAATTGGCCATTTGGGGCGACCGAAACGCAAATAACATGGGCCTTCTACTTGTGCAATAGCTTTGGTAGCCAATTTAGTTTGTGTATAATCGCAAGGAACGACAACTGTCATGCCTGGTAGCATTTTCATTAGTCCGATGTCTTCTAAAATTTGGTGGGTAGCACCATCTTCGCCCAAAGTAACACCAGCATGCGAAGCACATATTTTAACGTTTTTACCAGAATAAGCGATTGATTGGCGGATTTGGTCGTAAACCCTGCCTGTTGAAAAATTGGCAAATGTTCCTGTAAAAGGAATTTTACCACCAATGGTTAAGCCAGCGGCAAGCCCCATCATATTTGCTTCGGCTATGCCTACTTGAAAAAAGCGGTTTGGAAATTCAGCTTTGAAAGCCCCCATTTTTAAGGAGCCTGTTAAATCGGCACAAAGTGCTACAACATTAGGGTTTTCTTTTCCTAATTCAAGTAATCCATCGCCAAATCCACTGCGTGTATCTTTCTTTCCTTCAACCGTATAATCTGTTATGGCAGCCATTGCTTTTAATTTTGGCATAAAAATATCATTTTAACACGGGCAAAATCAATTTAAGTCAAAAAATTGATAAAGGCTTTTCCACTATCTTTGGCGACCAATTAAGCGGTAATATGAGGTTATTTGCTTTAGCAATACTTTTTTTATTGAGTTCGGCTTTAAATGCTCAGTATAAAAACATTTTTTTCAATGCCGAAAATCGGTATTTTGATTCGGGGCAACCTTTGCCTGCGGAGCAGTATATGATGATTAGCGGCTTTGTTAGTGATAGTGTTGAAATGGTTAGCGTAAATTTTAGTAAGTTGAATAAAACGGCTTCGTCAACTGTTTACGAAAATTATTGGAAGCGCACCCCTGGTACTACACCTGTTTTGTTTGAAGTACCAGTGAATTTTGCGCTTAGGGGTAGCCGCCGTTATGATATAACTATTGAGTTTTATGAGCGTGCGGATAGTGCTAATGTGGATAGCCTTTATAGTGCGGTTTTAGGCTTAGTTAGCGATTATGTTGAGGCGAATATTAGCAAGCATAAGGGTAAGGTGAAACTTAGTAAAAGCCCTAAGTATTTTGTTGAGGAGTTAAATGCTTTGGTAGCTGATACTAGTAGTGTTTATAAGCATAAACGTAGTTTTGGGTTTGAGGGTTTTTCGGCGTTTGTACATGATGAGCTTGACAATTTAAAGGGGAGCAAAATTAGACCAGGCGAAAATTTAACGGAGATAAAAGCTAGTATTTTAAGTTTGGTTGAAAAAGAGGTTAGAAGGTTTATAGATTATGATTTGTTGTTATTATCTGGCGAAATTTTAATGGAGCAGTATCCTGTTGAGAAAACGCCTAATATTGTTTCGCTTAATGCGGGTTATGGGCTTACATTGCCTAAACAGTATGATGGTATTAGAAATAGTTCGAGCCCTTTTATTGGTATTTCGGTGCCTTTATCAAATAGGCAATATACGCCAGCAATTTGGAAGAATACGGCTATATCATTTGGTATTAGTTTGCGTAATTACCAAGATAAGGAGGGGAATAAGGTTACGGGTCCAATTTTAAGGCGACCGATGTATTTTGCTTTGGGGTATAAAGTTTTAAAGGTTGTGCGTATTAATGTTGGTGGGCAATTATTATCAGTTGATGTTGATGGTGAGGCTGCGCCGCTTGAAAATTTAAAGTTTGATCCGTTTTTTGGAATAAGTGCGGAGTTTGATGTTTGGATTGGGGTTGGGCGCAAAAACAGAGGCAAATAATAAAAGGGCTGCAAAATTTTAAGCTGCAACCCTTTTACCATTTATCTATCAATATTTAATAAAACTAGTTTATTATTCGTCGTTGTTGTCGATAAAATCATTCATTTGCGCTATTATAAAGCGAACTTTATCGTAGTTTACGCCATAGCGAATAAACTTGCCTTCGCGCGTTGTTTCAACCAAATCAGCTTGGCGTAAAATACGCAAATGTTGTGATGTGATTGATTGCTCAAGTTTAAGTGTGTTGTAAATTTTGTTTACGTTAACTTCTTCTTTTTGATCGATAAAAGCAAGAATAGTTAATCGTAATGGGTGGGCTATTGCCCTGAAAATGTTTGCGGCTCCATCTAATTTTGATTGTTCAATCAAACCTTCAATACCTTGTTTTTTTGCTTTACGTTTTGCCATTCTTATATGTAATTAGTAGTTATCAATTTTGTTAATTAAGGCATTTATTTCTTTTACTCTATCAACATTTAATGAGTAACGGATAAACTTGCCTTCGCGCTCGGTATTTACCACACCAGCACGTCTTAAAATAGCTAAATGTTGCGAAGCTACAGATTGCTCAAGCCTTAATTGAACATAAATATCGGTAACTGGCATTACCTTATTTTTTTGTAATAATTCAATCATTTTTTGGCGTAACTCGTGATTTAGCGCCCTAAGCGTTAAAACCACTTTTCGTAATCGAGAATAATCAAGCTCAATTGGCTTTTTGCCTTTGCCTCCATTTAATGTAACTGTATCTATTCCGGTTCTTACCCCCATATATTGATATTTAATTATAAAATATATTCAAAGTTAATGCTATTTTTTGCTAAACTGAAATAATTCAGTTCAATTGTAGCGGTTTTTTGTTTGAGTAGAAGGGCTTAATGTAGCTTGGCTCAAAATAGGCAATATCGGCAAAATTTTTATTGATGTAGGCATTTTCTGCTAAAATTCCTTGGTATTTTGCGCTGTGTTGAAAACTATCCCAAAACAAAAATTTATTGGTGTTTAAAAGTGCTTTGCATTTTTGGGCTCCGTTGCCAAATAAAATTATTTTGCCTGTTGTTTCTAAATCATCAAAGCTGTTTTGTTCAACTATTAATGGTCTTTCTTTTTGTATTAGTTCCATTTTTTTATTGTATGTGGCTGTAAACACTTCCATGCGCCTAGCATCAATCATAGGAACGAGGTATGCGCAGTTTTCTTGTATTTGTTGTTTAGCACTTTCGGCCATTATTGCTAAAGTGCTTAGGCAAATTAATGGTTTGTCTAATCCATAACAAATTCCTTTAGCGGTACTAAGCCCAATGCGTAGCCCTGTGTAGGAACCTGGGCCTGCACTTACGCTTAGGGCATCAATATCTTTAAGCCTAACATTGTTTTCATGACAAAGCTGTTTAATAAAAACATTTATAAGGTTGCTATGTGAATTTTTAGATTGACTTTCTTTTAAGGCAATCATTTTCCCATTTTCACTTAAACTTACCGAACATACGTTGGTAGCTGTTTCTAAACATAGTATTAAGGCCATTGTGCCAAAGCTAAAAGCAATCGTAATTTTATCCAAATCAAAATTTTTTTTGCTTGCTGCTGTAACATTTTTAAACCTTAAATCGTCATGCAATTAACCATGACTACTGAAAATTTTAAACAACAAGTATTGCCGCTGAAAAATATGTTTTTTCGCTTTGCATTGAGTATTGTTAAAAGTGTTGAGGTTGCAGAGGATGTAACGCAGGATGTTTTGGTTAAAATTTGGGAAAAAGGAGATAATATAGAAAATTTTAAGGCTTGGGGAATGAAAATGACTAGGAACTTATCGTTAGACAAGTTAAAATCGGCACAGGCGAAGGTGGTGAGTATTTCGGACTCGATGCAGGTATTGGCGGCGGTTCCTTCTCCTTTTGAAAACTCAAGTTTTGTGAATACGAATGAGCATGTTTTTAATGCTTTGGGTAGCTTGCCTGAAATGCAGCGTTTTTGCTGGCAAATGCGTGAGATTGAGGGGCATAGTTATCAATATATTGCGGATTCGTTGAATTTAACGATTGAGCAGGTTAAGGTGTATTTGCACCGTGCGCGAAAAGGTATGCGTGAACAACTTAAACCAATATTACAAAATGGAAACTAAGGATATAAAAATATTATTGGATAAGTATTGGGAAGGGGAAACGAACCAAAGTGAGGAAAAACAGTTACACAACTATTTTTCGAATACTGTAGTGGCAGATGACTTGAAGGAATACCAAGTTTATTTCCAATCAATTAACCAATTATCAGAGCAAGAATTGCCTGCTGATTTTAACGATAAGGTTTTAGCTGCTATAGAGCCTAAGGCAAAGCCTATGCGTTTTTTAACTTTTAAAAATTTAATGGCGGCGGCTTCGGTGGCTGCTGTATTAACTGTGGCTAGTATTTTTTACCAGCCCAATAATTCTGGTGCTGCTTTATCTCAAGCAGAAAAACAACAAGCCCAACAAGCTTATAATGAAACTTTGTTAGCGCTGCAAATGATTTCAACAAAGCTTGATAAGGGCAATCAATCCATTTCAAAAATTGGGGTATGGCATCAGGTTCAACAAAAAATTGCTAATAATTAAACAAGTAAAGATGAAAAATTTAATAATGGTATTGCTATTGGCGACATCGCCGATATGGGCGCAAAACCCAATAATGGAAAAGTATGCAGGTAATGATGATTTTACCACGGTTACTATTAGCCCTAAAATGTTTCAACTAATTGGTATGGCGGGTTTGGCTGATGAGGAGCCCGAAATGGCTGAGTTGATTAATGGATTAACAGGCCTTAAAATTTTAGTTTATGAAAACGAGGAAGGGAAGAATAGGTTTAATGCTCAATCATTATATAGCGAAGCTATTAATACCCTTGTGGGTAAGAGATTTGAGGAACTAATGGATGTTAAAGATGGGGATGATAATGTGAAATTTTTAATTGATGATAATGGCTCTTTCATCCAAGAATTATTGATGTTAGTGGGAAGTGAGGATGAGTTTGTGATGATTAATATTACGGGTAATATTGATTTGGAGCAAATTGGTAAAATTTCAGAATCAATTGATGTGAAAGGTTTTGACCATTTAGATAAGTTAAAGGAAAATAATTCAAACACTGATAAAGATTCTGAAGATGAAAACTAAAAAGCTAATCCTTATTACCGCCCTAAGCTTATTTACGTTTAGCCTTGCTGCGCAAAATGCCAACCAAGTTTTTAAGGAATTAAAACGCAGCGATGCCTTTTACGGCTTTACTGTACCCGGTTTTCTTATCCATATGGGCAGTTGGTTTGTTGATAATGATACTGACCCTGAGCTGAAAGCTTTACTAAAACGTATTAATGGGGTTAGAGTAGCTTTTCGTGAAGATTATAACTCGTGCGAAGTGAATGATTATACCTATTTGAACGAAGTTGGCAACCGCCTAAATGCTAGTGTTTACGAAGAATTGATGACCGTTAATGATGGTGAGGATAATATTGAAATTAGGATTAACGAGGATGATGGAAGGGTGAAAGAATTAGTGCTTTTTGGCCATTCCGACGAAGATGCCTTTTACTTATTGGTTAAGGGGGATTTTCATATGAGTGAGATAGGGACCTTAATGAGTGAATTAGAAGACCGCGACTATTACTAAGCTTAAAATGCTAGAGTTTAAGTGATTTTGATAGAGCCCTCGCAATTGCGAGGGCTTTTTATTTGAGTTAGTTAGGGGTTGTGATTGGAATAGATGCGTAGTTGATTTTTAATGCATTGGCTTTGCGTAAGGCTTGCTTAACTTCTGAAACTAAGCCCATTTTAACATCTTTGTCAATTTTAAGGGAGGTGGTCATTTTAGGCTGCAAAGATTCAGGAACGTCATCTTTTGAGTTTTGGATGAAATTGCCGATATAGCTTAAATCTCTAGTTGTTTTATCGTTTAGTTGTACTATTGGGGCATCGCCTACATGTTTTTTTAACTCGCTATTAGGCTGCCCAATGTATATATGACTAATGAGCGAACGACGTTCCAGTTTTTGAAGTTCGGTTGCTTTTGGATACTCAATTTGAACTTTAAGGCTTTGGTTCCTCATTACGGTTACTACCATAAAAAAGAACAATAGCATAAAAACGATATCAGGTAATGAAGCAGTTGAAATTTGCGGCATGACTTTTTTCTTTTTGCTTAACATTATGATGTGTTTTGGGTTAGTTTATTGTGAATTAATGGAGAGATACTGAATAAATACTATGTATTTTTCAGCATGACGTTCTATTATAAGAATTGTAATTGCTTTGCTGGATATTATATACCTTGTTTTAAATCGTATTCGGCTTCTGAAATTTTTATGGGATAAGCTTTTTGAATTATTTGTTTTTGGGTTTTGCTTAGGGTTTCAAAGTTTTTACCATAATTGTTGAATGCCATTTGGTTACGGGCTTGGTTGTAGGCTGCACGGATTTCATTATAAACTGATAGGTAGTTGTTGTAAGTGGTTTGCCGATTGTTTTTAAGTGATATGACAGCCTTTGTTGAGCTTTCGGCATAGTTATCTAAAATGCCATTGTTGGTAATGTGGGTGTAAACAAGCTCTTTTAATTCTTCCATTTCAATCCATTCTTTTTCGACCATCAATTTGTTTTCGGCATTTAAAAAAACTTTTAGAACGTTGCGCTCTTTAATAGGTGCTGGTTTGCTTTCAATTGCTGGTGGCAGCATTGCGAAAATCCCTTTATCAACTTCCATTGTTGTGGTTACGAGGAAAAAAATCAGAAGTAAGAAGGCGATATCAGCCATTGAACTTGCATTGATTTTGGGTGATTGTTTTGCACGACTATTCATTGTTAGTAGGTTTTGATTTAGTTGTTTGATGTAGGTTTTTGATATAAGGGTTGTATGGCTGGTTGGCTTAGTATGTTGTTTGTATAATAGCTTGAAAACGGTTAATTAGGTGCTTGTAAACACAATAAAACTGTGTTGCTGATTATTGTGTTTTATTTGAAAGTTAGATGGATATTAAGCCCTATTTTCGCAGCCATGTATTTTATAGATAGCCATACTCATCTTTTTTCAAATCAATTTAATGATGATAGGCATGCGATGGTTGAGCGTGCAATAGCGGAGAAAGTTGAGCATATGATTATGCCTAATGTTGATTTAGAATCAATAGAGGGGATGTATGCTTTGGAGGCAAAATTTCCTGAAAATTGCTATGCAACTATGGGCTTGCATCCATGCTCGGTTAAAGCGGATTTTGAGGAGGTACTTTTGAAAATGGAGGCTGAATTGGAGCAAAGAACTTTTGCTGCCATTGGGGAAACAGGCTTGGATTATTACTGGGATTTAACTTTTAAGGCGGAGCAAAAGCAAAGTTTGATTGCGCATATTAAATGGGCTAAGCGGTATAAAATTCCTATAATATTACATACAAGAGAATCGTTAGAAGATGCGTTGACGTTAATTGAAGCACATAATGATGATGATTTAAGGGGCGTTTTTCATTGCTTTGGTGGCACAAAGGATGATATTGACCGTATTGGAGCGTTAGGCGGTTTTTATGTTGGAATTGGAGGTGTTTTAACCTTTAAAAAGAGTAATTTGCCTGAACTTTTGGTTGATACTCCGTGGGAAATGATAGTGCTTGAAACGGATTCGCCTTATTTGGCACCTACGCCTTATAGGGGCAAACGCAATGAAAGTGCTTATATACCTTTTATTGCAAAAAAAATGGCTGAAATTAAAAAATGCAGTATTGAAGATGTGGCAAAAATCACTTCAAAAAATGCTGAAAAGTTATTTTATTCGGCATTTATGTTAAAACATGGGGCAAAGGTTATTAAAAGTTAAAAGGGTTTTGGTATTTTTATCCGCAAACTCAGCGTTTGGAGAGATGGCCGAGTGGTTTAAGGCGCACGCCTGGAAAGTGTGTATGCCTTAAAAGGGCATCGCGGGTTCGAATCCCGCTCTCTCCGCTGCAAACAATAAAAAACTATTTTTTATCATAAAACTTAAACAAAGTACATTTAAATGAAAAAATTAAATGCATTTCTATCAGTAATGGCGATTAATGCGCTTTTTACTGTTTCGGCTTTTGCGCAAACGGCAGCCGAAGAGGTTTCTGGCCAAGAGTGGCTTAAAAAACAATTTATTGATGGTGGATGGGAGTTCATGTCGTTAGTATTGATTTGTTTGATTTTAGGTTTGGCTATTTGTATTGAGCGTATTATTTCGTTGAATATGGCTACAACAAACCCAACTAAATTATTGCAAAAAGTTTCGGATAGCTTGGATAGTAATGACTTGGAAGGGGCAAAAGAAATTTGCAAATCAACCCGTGGACCAATTGCCAGTATTTTTTATCAGGGTTTATCGCGTGTAAATGAGGGTATTGATGTAGTTGAAAAAGCTATTGAGGCGTATGGAAGCGTGCAAATGGGCCGTTTAGAGCGTGGCTTGGTTTGGATTAGCTTATTTATTGCCTTAGCACCAATGTTAGGCTTTATGGGTACGGTATTGGGTATGATTGGCGCATTTGATGCGATTGAGGCAGCGGGCGATATTTCGCCTAGTTTGGTAGCTGGTGGTATTAAGGTAGCACTATTAACAACTGTATTTGGTTTGGTTGTGGCTATTATTTTGCAGATTTTTTATAACTACCTTGTATCAAAAATTGATGGTATTGTAAATGATATGGAAGATGCATCAATTAGCTTAGTTGATTTAGTGGCTCGCTACAAAAACAAATAATTATGGAAGCTTTTATGTCAGGCACAGCTATTACTATAACATTAGGTTTAATAGCTATAGCAACAATACTTGCAATTGTATTACCAGTTGTTTTTTCGGCTCTTAATGGAAAGTTTTCCATTAAATCTGTAATTGGTATGGTTGCATTAATTGTGATAGTAGGAATTATTTATGCTTTATCGCCGGGCGAGATTTCACAGGTTTTTCAAACATCGAAATACAGCTTTGTTGATACTGGTTTGATGAAGTATGTAGAAACGGGCATTAACTCATCGCTATTATTATTAGTAATTGCGTTTGGTGGCTGGATTGTTTTGGAATTAGTGAATTTTGTTCGTAACCTTACTTAATACCATTTAAATTATGGCTAAAAAGAAAAGAGAGGCACCAGAAATTAATGCAAGCTCGATGGCTGACATCGCGTTTTTGTTATTAATTTTCTTTTTGGTGACTACTACAATGGATGTGGACAAGGGTATTGTGGCAACTTTGCCGCCGTGGAGCCCTGACCAAGAAGACGTTGAAGTAGATATTAATGCGAGAAATATTTTAGAAATTTTGGTTAATAAGCACGACCAGTTATTGGTTGAGGGCGAGTTAACTGAAATACGAGATTTGAAAGGATTGGCAATGAAACATGTTAATAATAATGGAAATGACCCTGATTTTTCTGTTAGCCCTGATAAGGCAGTTGTTTCATTGAAAAATGACAAGGGGACTTCGTATAATAGGTATATTGAGGTGTATAATGAGTTACGGGCGGCGTATAATACCGTTCGTGATGAGTATGCACAGCAAAAGTATGGGCGGTCGTATTCGGATTTAGAAAAGGCTGACCAAAGGGCTGTACGTGAGGTTTATCCGCTTAAATTATCGGAAGCGGAACCTACTGATTTTAGTGCTGAAGGACAACAAAACTAACTGATTATGATTAGGAAAAAAGGTGGGAAAGGTACCCCAAAAATTTCGACGGCTTCATTGCCTGATATTGTATTTATGTTACTATTCTTTTTTATGGTGGTAACGGTAATGCGTGAAACTGAGCAGTTGGTTGGTATTAATTATGCTAAGGCTACTGAGCTTCAAAAATTGGAGAAAAAATCCTTAGTAAGTTATGTTTATATTGGAAAACCGATACCTAAGTATCAAGAGAAATTTGGTACGGCTCCTCGTTTGCAGTTAAATGATAAAATTGCAAAGGATGTTAAAGAGGTACGCTCGTTTGTAATTAATGAACGTTCGAAATTAGACGAGAAATTACAATCGAAAATGACGACTTCGTTGAAGGTTGATAAGGATGTTAAAATGGGCTTGATTTCGGATGTGAAATTGGAGTTGCGTAAAGCTAGTGCATTAAAAATTAACTATTCGGCAGTACCGCGTACTGAGGATTTATAAGGTTTAGAAATGATATTAGATTATAGCCTCAACTTTTTAGTTGGGGCTTTTTTTTGGTTAAAATTTAGTGTTAAATATTTACTTGAAAAGGGGAGGGAAATAACATTTCGGCAAGGTTTTTTGTAGATGTGGGATATTAAATCTGTATTTTTCAATAAAAAAGTGCAACTTTCGTTTTGGAAAATGAGTCTATTAAATAGTTGATGAGATTTTTTAGAAGTACAATACTATTATTTACTTTGATAACTACGGTTGGTTTACTCCAATTGCATGCTCAAAATATACAAACCCAGTTTGGTAAAAACAGGGTGCAGTTTCATGATGGGCAATGGTCAAGCTATGAATCGGAGAATTTTGTTGTTTATTTTTATCAAGGCGGTAAAGAGGTGGCGCGTTATGTTTTGCAGTATGCTGAACAAAATGTAAGTGGTGTTGAACAGATTTTAGAGCATACTTTATCGAGGAAGGTGGAGATTTTGGTTTACCAAAATTACTCGGATGTTATACAAACTAATATTGGAATTGGGATTGACCAGAATAACCAAGGTGGTGTTACTCAAATTTTGGGTAATAAGATTTTTTTGTATTACAATGGCGACCACAAGCAGCTTGAGCAACAAATAATTGAGGGGCTTGCCAAAGTGCATATTGACCATATGATTTTTGGTACGAACATTCAAGAGATTATACAAAATGCGATTTTGTTGAATTTGCCAGGATGGTTTGTGAATGGCTTGGTGGCTTATGTAGCTGAACCGTGGAATACGGATTTGGATTCGCAATTGAAAGTTGCGGTGCAAAATGGAAGGCTTAAAAATTTTAACCGACTTGAGGATAATGAGCAGACTTTTGCTGGGCGTGCTTTATGGCAATATATAGCCGAAAATTATGGCGAGGTTGCTATTTCAAACATTTTATATATAACAAGGATAAACCGTAGCGTTGATACTGGTTTTAGGTTTGTTACAGGGCGTTCGCTTGAGGAGATAGTTGCGGATTGGCGATTGGCTAGCCTAGCAGAAATTGATAATGAGTTGGCTGTAAGAGATTCAGTTGATTTTGGTGAACATTTTTTTAGTACGAAAAAAAGACGTGCCAAGGCGTTTTTAACTAGCATGAAAGTATCGCCAAGTGGTAAGTATGTGGCTTATTCGAGTAACGAGTTGGGTAAGTTACGTGTTTTTGTATATGATATGGAGACGAATGAGTTAGATAGGGTTTCAAAATCTGGGTTTAAAACATATTCGTTACCATTAGATGCTGGTGAGCCGCTTTTGGCTTGGAGTAATAAGGCTGAAATGTTGGCTTTTGTTTATACCCGAAAGGATGTGATTTGGTTGAATATTTTAAACATGGAGACTGGGGAGCTTGAAAAGGCTCCAATTACCAAATTTCAACAAGTTAATGGTTTAACATGGTCGGCCAATAATAGAAATTTATACTTGTCGGCGGTAAGAAGCGGTAAATCTGACTTGTATAAATACTCAATAAGAAATACCAAAACGACCAAGTTAACTAATGATGTATATGATGATTTGGGTTTGACTTATGTTGACTTGGGGAGTAGGAAAGGCTTGATTTTTTCATCGAACCGTCCCGATGGCAGTTTGGCGGAGTTGAAACTGGATAGTTTTATGGTAAAGCAGTTGCCATTTAATGACTTTGACTTGTTTTTTTACCCTTTAGGCGAAGGTGAGCCTGAGGCTTTGTATCAATTAACGGATACTGATTTTGCGAATGAGAAACAGGCTTGCCGATTTGATGGTAAGAAGTATGCTTATTTGGGTGATGATAATGGAATTTATAATGAGTATGTTGGTTTTGTAGATAGCAGTTTTTCGCATATTGATACTACGATATATTATGCGGATTCGATTGTTACAAACCCTGGCTATTTGGTTGATTTGACGGATGAGTTAATTGAAGAAGTTAAACTTGATTCAGTATTTGTTTATTATGGTAGTAACAGAGCAGTATCAAATGAATTTAAGAATATTAATTACCTGAGTGTTGCTTACAAAAGGGGATTAAATGTAACGGCAAATAACAATTTTAAGCAAAATTATTTTTTCAAACAATCGGTTAAAAATTTAAGCGACAGAGATGTTGGGGATTTGAAGAATACAGAGTACTTCAGCTTTTTAAAAAAGGTGGGTTTGGATATAGTTGATAGCGACCAAGAGGATGATGTAGAGGACTTTACTGATGAGGTTGACGAAGAAGAAGTGGTTGAGGAGCTTGTAGATTCAGCGGATTATATATATCAAAGCCCTTTTGATTATTGGACTTATCCTGAATTAGAAGGTACAATTGAGACAACGACTTTGGCGGGTACGGATTTAAGCAACTCAGAGTATGGGAGTATAAATGCACGTATTGAGCGAGATAAGAAGTTGTTGGAGTACAGAAAATCAAAAGCGAGGGTTTATAAACCTAAGTTTGCGATGGATTATATTGTTACACAGGTTGATGATTCGCCTGTTTTTGCTAGTGGAATGGAAAGTTCAATTGGTGGGACTGCTGCTTTTAATCCTTCGTTAAAGGGGATGATAAAGTTGGGTATTTCGGACCTTTTTGAGAATTATAAGTTGATAGGTGGTTTTAGGATTCCTGTAAGTAATTTGGATAGCCGAGAGATTTTTGTTGAGTTTCAAAACTTAAAACATAGGATTGATAGGAAAACTATGATTTACAGAAAGGCGGAAGGTTTATCGACTAATAATGGTAGTAGTTTGGTGCCAGGTATAGATGATGTTTCGTTTGATAAAAGCAAAACTTTGTTTGTTCGCCATTCATTGATTTATCCTTTTAATTTTATAAGTAGTATGCGTTTTCATGTAGGGGTGCGAAACGACCAGCTTACGCCTTTAATTACTAATGAAGATGCTATTGCCCGCGAACCGAGCGTTGAAAATGCTTTTATAAGCCGTGTTGAATATGTATTTGATAATACTTTACGGGTAGGAGAAAATTTATTACAGGGTACACGCCTTAAAGTTTATGCTGAGTACCAAAAGCCGTTTACGGCTGTAATTAGTGATAGCGATTTTGATATTGGATTTAAGAATGGACGTAACTCATTTATACTTGGAACGGATATAAGACATTATCAAAAAATACATCGGCAAATTACATTTGCTTCGCGTTTTTCGGCAGGAATATCAATGGGTAGTGTTAGGACGCTTTATATGTTAGGTGCTGTTGAGGGTTGGATACAGTTTGACCCTGAAAAGTATATTGACAGTAGTACCCCAATTGCTCAACAAGATTTTGCTTATCAAGCTTTAGCACCTAATTTAAGAGGTTTTCCATTTAATGTTAGAAATGGTAGCAAATATGCGGTAATGAACTTGGAGTTGCGTGTTCCGTTATTTACTTACTTAATACAACGCCCTATTAAATCGCAGTTTTTACGCGATTTTCAAATAACTGCCTTTTTCGATTCGGGAACGGCTTGGGATAATGGTTCTCCTTTTTCAGAAGAAAATAGATTTTATACTTATTATTATCCTGACGACCCCAATACCAATACTCCGCAGCATTTTGAAGTAAGGTATTTTAAAAACCCAATAGTTTATGGTTATGGTACTGGAGTACGTTCAACCATACTTGGATATTATGTAAAATTAGATGTTGGATGGGGTGTTGATAGTGGCAATAGAACGCCTAAACCTACCTGGTATTTTTCTCTTGGCTACGATTTTTAGCAAAAAATGTTACTTTAAGGGGTGTATTTTCGTATAAATAATGCGGAATTATATTTAAGACCCCAATTAGTTCTAGCGAAATTTATTCTTCCCAATCGTTTGAGTTAAAGATATTTCTGTAAAAAGAAGTATTTGAAAGGGGGTGCTTTATCCGTTTATGGAATGATTCTTGCAATTTAACCACGTTCTCTATTTAATAGGGAACGAAATAAAATTTGAAGACCCTTTTTTTAACAATATATCAATATCCAATTATGAGAAAGGAATTTTTACAATCTTTTCTTTTCTTGGCTCTTTTAATGGTAGGTACGGCAGTGAGTGCTCAAATAGCGCCGTCTGTCTATACCTCCAGCCAGAAAGACCCCTGTTTAGCTAATGCTGGTGGCAGTGTTAGCCAATGCGGTTTAACCGCAACAATTGATGCCTCTCAATCAGAAGGAGGTATTGGCACATGGAGTTATGACGGAGCAGCGAGCTCCGTTAGTTTTGATAACCCCAATAGTGCTGTTACAAATGTGACTGCTTCAGTGTTTGGAGTGTATGTTTTTACCTACACTATTGACGTTGATGGTTGCTTTTCGCAAGACAATGTAATTGTTGAGTTTGGCGATAATCCATCGCCAGCATCGGCAGGTGCAGATGATACGGCTTGCGGATTATCTTACACTTTAAGTGCTGAAGAACCAAGTATAGGCTACGGCTCGTGGTCGGGCGATGGTACTTTTAGCAGTGTACTAGATAATGGTGCAACTGTAACCGTTAGTGATTATGGCACTTACGCTTTTGCATGGATTATTTACAATTGCAATTGTGAGCCAGAAATTGACACGGTTTATGTAACATTTACAGATGGCCCTGATCCATCAACTTCGCAAAGTGCAGAAACTTGCGGGTTAACTTATTCGTTTCCATCAAACGTTATTCCTTCAAGCAATGGTGCTTGGGATTCGATGGGAAGCGGTGTAAGCTTTTCGGATTTAAATGATTTAGGTGCTACTATTACAGCTCCTGATTATGGCACTTACAATTTTCAATGGACGGAATCGGATGCTTGCGGAAGTGCAAGTACCGCTTTTACTGTTGAATTTAATGATGGAGGTGCTGTAGCCAATGCTGGTGGTAATGTTCAAACCTGTGCTAACTCGGTTCAATTAAATGGTAATGCTCCATTTGTTGGTTCGGGTATGTGGACGGGACCAGCATCATTTGATGACCCGACTGACCCTAATGCAACTGCTTCGTTGGCAGGTTTAGCACCAGGCGTTTATACGTTTACTTGGACGGTTACAACGGCTTGCGACTCAGATTCCGATGATGTGAATGTTACAATTTTAGATGGGATACCAACTGTTGATGCTGGTGAATCTATAACGGTTTGTGGATTGAGCCAAGTTTTAGGTGCAACTAAGCCTGAGTTTTGTGGCGGACTTTGGTCATCGCCAGATGCTGGGGTGAACTTTTCAAGTCCTAATTTTCCTAACTCAACTATAACGGTTGACGCTGCTGGAACTTACACATTGGTGTGGTCGGTATTTTGCGATGATGGTTGTGAGGACGAGGAAACTATTGAAATGACTTTTGTTGACAACCCTAGTACTGCTAATGCAGGAGCGGATTTTACTGATTGTGGTTTAAATACCCAATTGGCAGCAATTAACCCTGTTGTTGGTTCGGGAATGTGGAGCAGCGATGATGCAGGGGTAAGTTTTGCCAATGATGCTTTTGGCTCGACAATGGTAAGTGTGCCAAACTTTGGTACTTATACTTTTACTTGGACGGTTTCAACAAGCTCTCCTTGCCCAGCAACTAGCGATGAGGTAACGGTAACTTTTGTAAATGAAAATGTTAGTGCAAATGCAGGTGCTAATGATTCAACTTGCGATTTAAGCTATAATTTATCGGCTAATGACCCTGCACCGTTTGTTGGGGCATGGTCGGCTAATAGTTCGTCGGTTTCATTTTCGGATGTAAATGACCCTAATGCAACTGTAAGCGTAAGTATGAATGGTACTTATACTTTAACATGGACGGTTAGCGGAGATTGTTCTGCGGATGCTGACCAAGTTACCATTAGTATGGGCGGTGCGAATATTATGACTTCAGCCGGTAACGATGCAACAATTTGCGAAGATTCATATACTCTTAATGGTTCATTAGGTGTAGGTTTAAGCGGAACTTGGAGTGTTGTAAGTGGTACTGGTGTTTTTGCTGATGCCAATAGCGCTACAACTACGGTTAGTGGCTTATCGGCTGGTGCTAATACATTTATGTGGACGGTTACCGATGGTGGTTGCTCATCTGACATGGATGAAGTGACGATTACGCAATCGGATGCTTTATGTGTTGGTTCAATAGGTGATTTTGTATGGTACGATGCTGATGCTGACGGCGTGCAAGATGCTGGAGAAATGGGTATTGGTGGTGTTGAGGTTACATTGGTTTACCCTGATGGTTCAACGGCAACAACTACAACTGATGGCAATGGTTTTTATGTGTTTACGGGTTTAGAGCCTGGCGATTACGAAGTAATAGTTGGTGCGGGCCCTGCTGGTTACAGTTTAACAACTGGCGGTAGCTACAATGTAAGCTTAGGCGCAAGCGAAAATTATATGGATGCCGATTTTGGTTTTGATATTAATTGCGAAAATGTATTTGTTGACGCTGGTGACGATGTGACGATTTGTGCAGGGAATAGTGCTGATTTAACAGCAAGTGGTTCTGATGGCATGAGCTTTTCATGGGGTGCTGCAGGTAGCGGTGCTACAGTTAATGTTTCACCATTTGTAACAACAACATTTACTTTAACTGGTACAGATGCAGATGGTTGTACAGCAACAGATAATGTTACTGTATTTATTAGTCTTGCTCCTGATGCTGAAGCTGGTGATGATGTATCAATTTGCGATGGTGAAAGTGTTACATTAACTGCAAGCGGAGGTGGAACTTATTTTTGGAATACAAGTTCAACCGAACCTTCAATAACTGTTAATCCAATAGAAACAACAACCTATTCAGTAACTGTTACAACTAATGGTTGTTCATCTACTGATGATGTAACTGTTTTTGTTGGAGAGAATTGCGGATCAATTGGTGATTATGTTTGGAATGATGATAATGGTGATGGCATACAAGACCCAGGAGAAGATGGCTTGCCAGGTATTACAGTTACTTTAACTTATCCTGATGGTTCAACTGAAACAACAACAACTGATGCTAATGGTAATTATGATTTTACAGGATTACCATCGGGCTTATATACGGTAACTGTTGGTAGTGGCCCTGCGGGAATGGACTTGACAACCGAAGGTTCGTTTGTTGTGCCTTTATCGCCAAATGAAGATTATAATGATGCTGATTTTGGATTTGATGATCCTTGCGAAGATTTTGATATTGAAGTAAGCGATGATATTACTGTTTGCGAAGGAGAGATAGTAACTTTTATTGAAGATGAAAACTTTGTTTACACATGGAGTTTTGGCGCAGTTGGCTCATCCGTTACTTATTTACCAGAAGCTGGCGAAACTGAAATAACTGTTATTGTTGAAATTTCGAGCGATAAAAATGATTGTGTTGATACTGATACTTTTACAATTTTTGTTGAAGGTTGTAGTACCATAGGCGACTATGTTTGGTATGATGAGGATGGCGATGGCGTACAAGATGCTGACGAAATGGGTATTGAAGGGGTAGAAGTTACCTTAGTTTTTGAAGATGGTACTACTATAACTACAACTACTGATGAAAATGGAAATTACTTATTTGAAGATTTATATGCTGGCGATTACACCGTAATTGTTGGTGATGGCCCAGATGGTACAAGCTTAACTACTGTTGGTAGTTATGATGTTACTTTAGGTGAAAGTGAAGACTTTTTAGATGCCGATTTCGGCTTTGATGATATTTGTGGTGATGAAGTTGTTAGTGCTGGCGATGATGTAACAATTTGTGCTGGCGAAAGTGCAACTTTAACGGCAACGGGTAGTGCTGGTACTATTACTTGGACTGGTTTCCCTGCTGGTGATGCTTCAATAACAGTATCTCCAAGCACAACAACAACTTACACGGTAACTATTACTACTGCTGATAATTGTACAGCAAGCGATGAAGTAACCGTTTTTGTTAATCCTAATCCAACGGCTGATGCTGGTGATGATGTATCAGTTTGCGAAGGTGAAACGGTTACATTAACTGCTAGTGGAGGTGTTTCTTATAATTGGATGCCTGGTAATGTTTCTGCTGAGAGTATCACAGTTTCTGATGCTGGTACATATACCGTAACCGTTACAGATGAAAATGGCTGTACTGATACTGATTCAGTTGAAGTAAGTTTTAATGATAATCCTGATGTTGATGGTGGCGACGATGTAGAGATTTGCGAAGGTGAAACTGCAACATTAACTGCAAGTGGTGCTGATTCATATACTTGGATGTTGAACGGCGAAGAGGTAGGTACAGGTGCATCAATTGAAGTTGATGAAGCAGGTACTTATATTGTAATGGGAGAAAGTGCTGAAGGCTGCGATGGTAGCGATGAAGTTGAAGTAACTGTTAATCCTAACCCAACGGCTAATGCTGGTGCTGATGTTGAAATTTGCGAAGGCGATGAAGCTACTTTAACAGCTAGTGGAGCTGGTGCAGGTGGTTCATACCAATGGGTTGATGGACCTGCAAGTGCAAGTTGGACGGTTTCTGAAGCTGGAACTTATACTGTAACCGTTACTGATGCTAACGGTTGTACAGATACAGATTCAGTTAATGTTACATTTAATGATGACGAGCCCCCATTTGCGGAGGCTGGTCCTAGCGAAGAAGTTTGCGGATTAGTAGCCACTATGAATGCTTTTGAATTACAAGCAGGAACTACTGGCGAGTGGATTTATTTTGCTGGCGGTTTAACCTTTAGCGATGTTACTGACCCTAACGCAACGGTTACAGCCGATGATTTTGGTGTGTATGTGCTTACATGGGTAGTTAGTAGTGAGTGTGGTCAAAGCAGCGATCAAGTAACGATTACATTTGCCGATTTACCTAGCCCAGCAGAAGCAGGCGAAGGCGGCGAAGTTTGTGGATTGAGTTTCACTTTAAATGCTGAAGTACCTACAATTGGAGAAGGTTACTGGAGCGAAGTGGATGGTGCAACTTTTGGTAGCCCAATAAATGAAGAAACGAATACAGTTACTGTTGATGCTTATGGAACTTATGTGTTTACATGGAATACATTTAATTGTACTTGTCCGATTAGCATGGATGAGGTAACAGTAACTTTTTATGGTGAAATTGAAGCAGATGCAGGTGATGATGCCCAGTTCTGCTCGGAAGATTTTGTATATAATTTAGATGCAACGACACCTTCAGAAGGAACAGGTACTTGGACATTGGTTTCAGGTTCTGGCTTTATTGGCAGCCCTAATGACCCTAACGCTTTAGTTACTGGTTTAGCGGTTGGTGATAATGTTTTTGAATGGACAGTTGATAATGGTCCTTGTTCAACTTCTGACCAAGTGACGATTACGGTTCATCCTGGCTCAAGCGTTAGTGCTGGCCCAGATGTGGCTTTCTGTGAAGACCAAGATGTAGTATTGACGGCATCGGATGCTTTGGAATACCAATGGTATGATGCTGATGGCAACCCTATTGGCGATGGAACGCAATCAATTACTGTGATGGAGCCTGGAACTTATACAGTTGTAGGTACTAATGAATTTGGTTGTGATGGCGAAGATGAGGTTGAAGTAAGCTTAAATCCTGAGCCTACAGCTGAGGCTGGCGATGATGTAGAAATTTGCGAAGGCGAAGAGGTTACATTAACCGCAAGTGGTGGTGGCGATTATTTATGGAATGATGGTACCGATACCGCTTCAATGACGGTTTCACCAAGTGAAACGACAACATATAGCGTTACTGTAATTAACGAATTTGGTTGTACTGATACGGACCAAGTAACGGTAGCGGTTAACCCTAACCCTGAAGCTGATGCTGGAGATGATGTAGAAATCTGCGATGGCGAAATGGCTATTTTAACGGGCTCTGGTGGTGTTGAATTTTTATGGTCGAATGGAGAAATTGCATCGACTATAACAGTTGTTCCTAGCGAAACAACAACTTATACTTTAACAGTAACGAACGAAGAAGGTTGTACTGATACAGATGAAGTAACTGTAATTGTTCATCCTAACCCAACAGCTGATGCTGGTGATGATGTTTCAATCTGCGATGGTGGCTCTGTTATGTTAACAGCTTCAGGTGGCGGTTCATACGAATGGAGTACTAATGAAGAAACGGCTTCAATTGAAGTTAGCCCAACAGTTACAACTACCTATATGGTAACAGTTACAACTGATGAAGGTTGTACTGATGAAGATGAGGTAACTGTTTTTGTAAATAATAACCCTGAAGCGGAGGCTGGACCTGACCAAGAAATTTGTGAAGGCGAAACAGCAACACTTACTGCAAGTGGTGGTGGTTCGTACGAGTGGAGTACAGGCGAGTTTACACAATCAATAGAAGTAACTACTGGCGGTACATTTACCGTTACAGTTACTGATGGAAATGGTTGTACTGATAGCGATGAAGTGGAAGTAACATTAAATCCTAATCCAGAAGCAGATGCTGGTGATGACCAAGAGATTTGCGAAGGCGAAACAGCAACCTTAACTGCAAGTGGTGGCGGTTCGTATGAGTGGAGTACAGATGAAGATACCCAATCAATTGAAGTAACTGCTGGCGGTGTTTATACTGTAACAGTTACTAACGAGCATGGATGTACGGATACAGATCAAGTAGAAGTAATTGTTAACCCTAATCCTGTTGCAGATGCTGGCGACGACCAAGAGATTTGCGAAGGCGAAACAGCAACTTTAACTGCAAGTGGTGGCGGAACTTATGAGTGGAGTACTGGTGAAACGACAGCTTCAATTGAGGTGTCAACTGGTGGTACTTTTGTAGTAACTGTAACTAATGAGTTTGGTTGTATGGATACGGATGAGGTTGAAGTTATTTTAAATCCTAACCCTGAAGTGGATGCTGGTGATGACGTTGAGATTTGCGATGGTGAAACGGTAACATTAACCGCTACGGCTGATATGGATGGCGACTTTATGTGGAATACGGGTAGCAATGAAGCTTCAATTGAAGTAGCGGTATCTGGTACATTTACAGTAACCTTTACAAATGAGTTTGGTTGTACAGATACGGATCAAGTAACGGTAACGGTTAACCCTAACCCTAATGCAGATGCTGGACCTGACCAAGAAATTTGCGAAGGCGAAACAGCAACCTTAACTGCAAGTGGCGGAGGGTCATACTTATGGAGTACTGGCGAAACGACTGCATCTATCGAGGTGAGCCCATCTCAAACAACAACTTATATGGTAACTGTTACCAATGAGCATGGTTGTACTGATGAAGACGAGGTGACAGTATTTGTTAACCCTAATCCTGAAGCGGATGCTGGTGAAGACCAAGAGATTTGCGAAGGTGAGACTGCAACATTAACTGCAAGTGGTGGTGGCTCGTACGAGTGGAGTACAGGTGAGTTTACACAATCTATTGAAGTAACTACTGGCGGTACATTTACGGTAACGGTAACTAATGAGTATGGCTGTACTGATACGGATGAGGTTGTGGTTACATTAAATCCTAACCCTGAGGTTGATGCTGGTGAAGACCAAGAAATTTGTGATGGCGAAACTGCAACATTAACAGCTACTGCTGATATGGATGTTGACTATTTATGGAATACAGGAGAGACAACAGCAAGCATAGAAGTTTCTAATGCTGGATTATATACGGTAACAGTAACCAACGAGTTTGGTTGCATGGATTATGACGAGGTTGAGGTAATTGTTAATCCTAACCCTGAAGCAGATGCTGGTGATGACCAAGAGATTTGCCAAGGTGAAACAGCAACTTTAACTGCAACTGGTGGTGGAGATTATATGTGGAGTACTGGTGAGACGACTGCAACAATTGAAGTTGAAGCAGGCGGTGTTTATAGCGTAACCGTAACTAATGAGTATGGTTGTACTGATACTGATGAAGTTGAGGTGATTGTTAACCCGAATCCTGATGCAGATGCTGGCGATGACCAAGAGATTTGCGAAGGCGAGACGGCTACATTAACTGCAAGCGGTGGTGGTTCTTACTTATGGAGTACTGGTGAAACAACCGCTTCAATAGAGGTAAGCCCATCTCAAACAACAACTTATATGGTAACTGTGACTAATGAGCATGGTTGTACAGATGAAGATGAAGTGACAGTATTCGTTAACCCTAATCCAGTTGCAGATGCTGGCGATGATCAAGAAATATGTGAAGGTGAAATGGCTACATTGACTGCAAGTGGCGGTGGTTCATACTTATGGAGTACGGGCGAAACAACGGCTTCAATTGAAGTGGGTTGCGGTACATTTAGTGTAACCGTAACTAACGAGTTTGGTTGTACGGATACGGATGAAGTAACTGTAATTTGTAATCCTAACCCTGAAGCGGATGCTGGCGAAGATCAAGAGATTTGCGAAGGCGAGACGGCTACATTAACTGCAAGTGGTGGCGGAGATTATGAGTGGAGTACAGGCGAAACAACTGAAAGTATTGAAGTAACTACTGGTGGAACATTTACCGTAACCGTAACTAATGAGTATGGATGTACTGATACGGATGAAGTTGTTGTAACAATCAACCCTAACCCTGAAGCAGATGCTGGCGATGACCAAGAGATTTGTGATGGTGAAACAGCGACATTGACTGCAAGTGGTGGCGGCTCTTACTTATGGAGTACTGGCGAAACTACTGCAAGCATTGAGGTAACTGAAGCAGGTATTTATACTGTAACTGTAACTAATGAGTTTGGCTGTACTGATCAAGATCAGGCTGAAGTAATTGTTAACCCTAACCCTGTTGCTGATGCTGGCGATGACCAATCAATTTGTTTGGGTGAATCGGCAAATTTAACTGCAAGCGGCGGTGGAGATTATATGTGGAGTACTGGTGAGGAAACGGCTAGTATTGAAGTTTCTCCAACAGTAACTACTACTTACATGGTAACGGTAACCAATGAGCATGGTTGTACAGATGAAGATGAAGTAACGGTGTTTGTTAACCCTAATCCTGATGCAGATGCTGGTGATGACCAATCAATTTGTGATGGTGAAACGGCGACATTGACGGCAACAGGCGGTGGAACATACGAGTGGAGCAATGGTGAGACTACTGTTTCAATCGAAGTAAGCCCATCTCAAACAATGACTTATATGGTAACGGTAACCAATGAGTTTGGTTGCGAGGATGAGGATGAAGTTACGGTATTTGTTAACCCTAATCCGGTGGCAGATGCAGGCGATGACCAAGAAATTTGCGATGGTGAGACAGCAACATTAACTGCAAGTGGCGGTGGCTCGTACTTATGGAGTACTGGTGAAACGACTGCAAGTATTGAAGTTGACTGTGGAACATATAGCGTAACAGTAACTAATGAATTTGGCTGTACTGATACGGACGAAGTGACAGTAACTTGTAACCCGAATCCTGAAGCTGATGCTGGAGAAGACCAAGAGATTTGCGAAGGCGAAACGGCAACTTTAACTGCAACAGGCGGTGGAGATTATGAGTGGAGTACAGGTGAAACAACGGCATCAATTGAAGTAACAACTGGTGGTACGTTTAGCGTAACTGTAATTAATGAGTTTGGTTGCGAGGATACGGATGAAGTGGTTGTTACGGTTAATCCTTTACCAACTGCTGATGCCGGAGATGATGTAGAAATTTGCGATGGTGGTATTACTACCTTAACTGCAAGTGGTGGTGTATCTTACTTATGGAGTACTGGTGCAACATCTGAATCAATTATGGTAACGGAGTGCGGTGTTTACACGGTAACTGTTACTGATGAGAATGGTTGTTCTGACTCTGATTCAGTTGAAGTGATTTGCAACCCTAATCCAGTTGCTGATGCTGGTGACGATGTTTCAATCTGTGATGGTGAAACGGCTACGCTTACTGCAACAGGTGGTGGTTCTTACTTATGGAGTACTGGTGAAACAACAGCTTCTATCGAAGTAGGTTGTGGAACTTACACGGTAACAGTAACTAACGAGTTTGGCTGTGAGGATACAGACGAAGTAACGGTAACTTGTAATCCTAACCCAACTGCAAATGCTGGTGCTGACCAATCAGTTTGTGCTGGCGAAACAACAACAATTACTGCTACAGGCGGTGGAGATTACTCATGGTCTAACGGAAGTAGTGATGCTACTATTGAAGTAGGCCCTGGTACTTACACGGTAACAGTAACTAACGAGTATGGCTGTACAGATAGTGATACAGTTGTAGTTGATGAATATGATAGTCCGACTGCTGATGCAGGCGATGATGTAGAAATTTGCGATGGTGGAATCACTACCTTAACGGCAACTGGTGGGGTATCTTACCAATGGTCAACAGGTGCTGTTTCTGCTGAAATTATGGTGACGGAGTGCGGTGTTTATACTGTAACTGTTACTGATGAAAATGGGTGTACGGATACTGACTCAGTTGAAGTGATTTGTAACCCTAACCCTGATGCTGATGCAGGTGATGATGTGGCTATTTGCGAAGGCGAAACAGCAACATTAACAGCTACAGGTGGCGGAACATACGAGTGGAGTACTGGTGAAACAACCGCTTCTATTGAAGTGGGTTGTGGTACTTATACTGTAACTGTAACCAACGAGTTTGGTTGTGAATCAACTGATGAGGTAACGGTAACTTGTAATCCTAATCCAGTTGCCAATGCTGGTGCTGACCAATCAGTTTGTGCTGGTGAAACAACAACAATTACTGCTACTGGTGGCGGAGACTATGAGTGGTCTGATGGATTGGGTAGCGATGCTTCTATTGAAGTAGGCCCTGGTACTTACACTGTAACAGTAACTAACCAATATGGTTGTACAGATAGCGATACAGTTGAAGTATTTGAATTAGACGGTCCAACAGCTGATGCTGGTGATGATGTGGAAATTTGCGATGGTGACTTAGTAACGCTTACTGCTTCTGGCGGTGGAAGTTACCAATGGTCAACAGGTGCAATTTCGCAATCAATTACAGTAACAACTTGTGGTGTATACACCGTAACGGTTACTGATGAAAACGGCTGTACGGATTCAGATTCAGTAGAGGTGATTTGCAACCCTGAACCGGTAGCTGATGCTGGTGATGATGTCTCAATTTGCGAAGGTGAAATGGCAACATTAACTGCAAGCGGTGGCGAAACTTATGAGTGGAGCAATGGTATGGAAGGTGCAACGATTGAAGTAGGTTGCGGTACTTACGAAGTAACCGTTACTAATGAATATGGTTGTGAGGATACAGATGTAGTAGTTGTTATCTGTAATGATAACCCTGCGGCTGATGCTGGTGACGATGAAGAGATTTGCGAAGGCGATTCAGTTACATTAACGGCAAGCGGTGGTGCATCATACCAATGGGTTGATGGCCCTGCAGGTGCAAGCTGGACGGTTTCACCAACTGAAACAACAACTTATACAGTAACTGTAATGAGCGGCGAAGGTTGTAGCGATATGGATGAGGTAACAGTATTTGTTAATCCGAATCCAACTGCTGATGCAGGTAGCGATGCTACTATTTGCGCTGGTGACGATGTTACTTTAACTGCAAGTGGTGGTTCATCTTACCAATGGACTGGTGGCCCTGCAAGTGCTAGTTGGACGGTTAATCCTACATCAACAACTACTTATACCGTTATAGTAAGTAATGGCGATGGCTGTACGGATATGGATGAAGTAACTGTATTTGTTACTGATTTACCAGATGCTGATGCTGGAGATGATGAAGAGATTTGCGAAGGTGATTCTGTAACGCTTACTGCAAGCGGTGGTGGAACCTATAACTGGTCAACTGGAGATAATACGGCTTCAATTACCGTTTCTCCATCTGAAACGACAACTTATACGGTAACAGTTACTAACAACAATTGCTCATCAACTGATGAGGTAACAGTTATTGTAAATAATAATCCTTTAGCTGATGCTGGTGGAGATGTGCCAATTTGCTTAGGTGAATCGCACACTTTAACTGCAAGCGGCGGAGGAACTTACGAGTGGAGTACAGGTGAGGATACATCATCTATCACTGTTTCTCCTACTGAAACAACGGAATACACAGTAACCGTAACTAACGAAGCGGGTTGCGAAGCGATTGATTATGTAACTGTAGTGGTTAATCCATTACCAGTTGCTGTAATTGCTGGTGCTGAGGATATTTGCCAAGGCGAATCTGTTACGCTTGTTGCTAGCGGTGGTGTTGCTTATCAATGGTTAGGAGGTCCAAGTTCTGATACCTGGACGGTTTCTCCATTGGTGACAACGACTTATACCGTTACTGTATTGAATGAGTTTGGTTGCGAAGACCAAGCACAAGTAACAATTAATGTTAACGAAGGTATTGATGTTGAAGTAGATGCTGGCGATGATGTTGAATTCTGTGGAATGGAAGTGAACTTGACCGCTACTATTTCAGCTTCAGGTGTTACGGGTACATGGACTACAGAGCATGCTGGAGTTACTATCTTCTCGCCAAATAGCTTATCTACAATAGTGCAAGTGCCAAGCTTTGGCGATTATACGTTTACTTACACTGTAGAGGGCGAATGTACTTTTGCTTCTGATGATGTAACGATTACGTTTGCTGATCAACCATCAGATGTATCTGCGGGTAGCGATGGTACAACTTGTGGCTTAACTTACCAATTAGGTGCTGAAACACCAACAGTTGGTACGGGTGTTTGGTCAGGTCCTGGTTTATTCAGCGACTTGTACGACCCTAATGCAACAGTTGAAGTATTCTCTCCAGGTGAATATACTTTCATTTGGATGGTGAATAACTGTATTTGCCCATCGAGCATGAGCGAAGTAACAATTACTTTCTCAGAAGGCCCTGAAGCAGATGCTGGTGATGACATGAGTACTTGCCCAGGTAATGCGGTTACCTTAACGGCTAGTGGTGGTTCAAGCTACTCATGGTCAAATGGCATGAGCGGTGCATCAATAGTTGTAAGCCCTAATTCAACAACGGTTTATACTGTAACTGTTAGCGATGGTGCTGGTTGCACGGCTACTGATGATGTAACAGTATTTGTTGAGGAGTGCGGATCAATTGGTGATACGGTATTCTCTGATTCGGATGGCGATGGTTTCCAAGATGCTGGCGAAAGCGGTATTGCGGGTATTATGGTTACTTTAACAATGCCTGATGGTACAACGCAAACAACCTTTACAGATGCAAATGGCAATTACGAGTTTACTGGCTTGCCTGCTGGTAACTATATAGTAACAGTTGGTGCTGGCCCTGCTGGTAGCAATTTAACAACTGCTGGTTCATTTAATGTTTCATTAGGTGCTGGCGAAGATTATGATGATGCCGACTTTGGTTACCAACCAGGTTTAGGTTCAATTGGTGATTTTGTTTGGTTAGATACAGATGGTGATGGTTTCCAAGATGCTGGTGAAAACGGTATTGCTGGGGTAGAAGTTACTTTAACTTTCCCTGATGGTTCAACACAAACCACTACAACTGATGCGAATGGAAATTACTTATTTGACAATTTAATGCCAGGTAGTTACATAGTAACAGTTGGAGATGGCCCTGATGGTAGCGAATTAACAAGCATAAGCCTTTATGCGGTTAACTTAGGTGCAAACCAAAACTTTGTTGATGCTGACTTTGGCTTTAACGATGTTTGTACGGATCAATATGAAGTTTGTACGCAAGAGCAAACACCTGTTGAAATTTGCTTAGAATTTTGTGATGTACTAGATGCAATGGTTGCAAGTGCACATACAACTTACAACTGTTCAGTAGTAGTGTTAGAGGATAATTGCATCCGTTATACGCCATTACCATTGCTAACTGGTTTAGATACAATTACGGTTATCGGTTGTAACTTGTTAGGCGAGTGCGATACAGTTTACGTAAACGTTTACATTGGCGATGATTGTCCGATTGGTACAATGGATTTAATGGCTAATAACGATGCGGCTTCAACTCATTTGAATACTGATATTAATATTCCTATTGAACTTAATGATAATTACCCTGTTGGTAGCAGCCCAAGCTTTACATTGGTTGATGCTCCTATTAATGGTACGGTATCTATTAGTGGTGGTAATGCAACTTATAGCCCTAATGATGATTACTGTGGTGCAGATGCCTTTACGTATGAGTTATGCGCTAATGGTGAATGCGACTTGGCAGTAGTTACGGTAACGGTTGTTTGTCCGAAGCCTGATGAAAACAATGCACCAGTTGCAGGCAATGACTTTGCAAATGTGATGGAAGGTTCATCAACCAACATATTTGTATTGCCTAATGATAGTGATCCTGATGGTGATAATATTTCAATTACTGGATTTACACAACCTACTAATGGTACGGTTACTTTAACTGGTAGTGGTTTTGAATACACACCAAATGCAGGTTTCTGTGGAGCAACTGATATGTTTACCTATCAAATTTGCGATGATGGCAACCCACAATTATGTGATGTAGCTACAGTTAGTGTAAATGTTACTTGCTTGCCTCCAGTTGAGGATAATACACCTCCAGTAGCGGTTAGCGATAATGTGGTATATGATTTCTTAACGCCATACACTATTGATGTGTTGGCCAATGATTATGACCCAGATGGTGACAACTTTATGATTACTGAGTTTGAGCAACCTGCTCATGGTACAGTTACTCAAGTTGGTGATAACTTAGTTTATACACCAAACGAGGGTTATGTTGGTAACGACGCATTTACTTATACAATTTGCGATGATGGTAATCCTTCGTTATGTGCCATTACAGTTGTTTATTTAACATCTGCATGTAATGATACGAATACACCACCAGTTGCTGTAAACGATAGTGAAACTACACCAATGGATACACCTGTAACTATTAGTGTATTGGGTAATGATAGCGATCCTGATGGTGATGTGATTTCTGTAACGGGCTATACTGATCCATCGAATGGTACGGTAACGCAGGTAGGAGGCTCATTGATTTATACACCTGATGCTGGTTTCTGCGGTGTTGATAGCTTTGATTATGTAATTTGCGATGATCAAGATGGATGCGATAGCGCAACGGTAACAGTAACGGTTGAGTGCCCTACTAATAATCCGCCAATTGCAAATGATGATAGCGAAAGCACAGCAATGAATACACCTGTAGGCATTGATGTATTGCCGAACGATAGCGACCCAGATGGTGATGTTATTACGATTACTACATTTACGCAACCTGCAAACGGAACGGTTTCTCAAAGTGGTAATACGTTTGTTTACATTCCGTCGGTTGGTTTTTGCGGTGTAGATATGTTTACATATACTATTTGCGATAGCGAAGGTGCTTGCGATAGTGCAGAAGTAACGGTAACGGTTGATTGCCCAACTAACGAGCCACCAGTAGCTAATAACGATGGTTATACAACTGACTTTAACACACCAATTACTTTCTGTGTTGATTTAAATGATAGTGATCCTGATGGCGATGCAATTAGTGTTTCAACGGCTTCATCTCCAAGTAACGGAAGCTATACACAATCTGGTAACTGCTTTACATACACGCCTAACAATGGCTTTAGTGGTACAGATGTGTTTACTTACACTATTTGCGATCCAGACGGTTTATGCGATGATGCTACGGTTAGTATTACTGTTTTACCTGAACCACCGTCAGAGTGCGAATCAACATTAGTATTATGTACTGAGCCAATGACACCGGTTGAGGTTTGTATTCCTTTCTGCGATGTGCCTGGTGCGCAAATTGCATCGGCGGTTACAACTTATAACTGTTCAATTACCATTTTAGAAGATAATTGTATTCGTTACACACCATTACCAGCCTTTACGGGTATGGATACAATTCGTGTAATTGGTTGCGATTTAGTAGGTAATTGCGATACTACTTATGTTGAAGTTCATATTGGTGATTGCAATGGTTTGTTTGCAACTGATGATGATGTTACAACTCCTCAAAATGAAGAGGTTGATATTGATATTATTGGAAATGATGGAGGTGCCGCAGGAATTTCAATTGAAAACATTGATAATCCTATAAATGGTACACTAATTGATAATGGAAATGGTACGGTTACTTATGTACCGAGCCCAGATTATATTGGAACGGATTATTTCACATATACGATTACGGATGCCGAGGGTAATGAAGAAGAAGCAATTGTTTACATTACCGTATTAGCGCCAGATTCGTTTGAAGGTGAAATAATTACTGAAAGCAATAAGAAAGAATGTGAGCCGAGCGTACCAAATGCGTTTACGCCAAACTTTGATGGCACAAACGATGTGTTCCGCTTACAAGATGCTGCTTGCTTTACGAACCAAGAAATCCGCGTGTTTAACCAAACTGGTAAAGAGGTTTACCGCAATAATGATAGAGGTGCAGAAATTAATTGGGATGGACGCACAACTAGCGGAATGGACTTACCAGAAGGAACTTACTACTTTATTGTTAGTATGACTACTGATGAAGGGGAACAGTTCCAAAAAACTGGTTTTGTTGAATTACGTAGATAATATGTTAAAGGGCTTGGGTTAATGTAACCTAAGCCTTTTATGTACGTTTATAAATTTTAAATTTCATATTGTTATGAAAAAACTTTTTGCGATTCTTTTTATTGTTACCATCGGGTTTTGCTTAACGGTAAATGCACAAACTGATGCACGATACAGCCAATACATTTTTAATGGCTTGGTATTAAACCCTGCTTATGCAGGTACACAAGATGCAATTAGTTTGCGAGCCTTTTACCGTAAACAATGGGCTAATATTGAGGGTTCGCCTCAAATTATATCATTGTCGGCGCATAGCCCTTTTGGCGAGCGCAAACGCATAGGTTTGGGTATAACAATTGAAAATCAACGTACGGGCCTAACTAGCCAAACTACAGTTAATACTGATTATTCTTATAAAATTGAAGTAGGTAAAGGGCGTTTGTCAATGGGTATTCGTGCTGGTTTTACTTTAGTTAATTCTGATTTATCAAGTGCCAATACTATTGATGAAGGTATTGACCCTGAATTGTTAGATGAAACTTTCTTTCGTCCCAATTTTGGTTACGGTATGCACTATTATACTGAAACTTTTTACATTGGTGCTGCAATACCACGCTTTTTAAAGCATACTATTAGCGATGAAGAAGAGAGTGATGGAAAGATTACCAGAGAGTTAGCCTCTAATAGAGCTTACCAGTTTACGACAGGCGGCGTTTTTGAGGTAAACGATGGCTTTATGTTAAAACCATCAATGTTGTTTAGGGCTTTGCCTTCTTATGAAACTTATCAAATGGATTTTACCTTAATGGGAATTATTAAAGAACAATTTTCACTAGGTACAACTTTTAGAGGGGATGCTCTATCACGCGATCGCTATGGTAAATCATGGGCAACACAATCAGTTAACTTTATGATTGGTTACAAGTTAAGTAATGGTATTAGCATTGGCTATGCGTATGATTTGACCTTGGGCGATATTCAAGCTTTCCAAAATGGAACGCATGAAGTGATGTTTGGTTATGATATTCAAAAGAAAGGAAATGCTGTGCTTTCGCCACGCCATTTTTAAACTTATAAAATAAAATTTTACTAAGCCGAAGTTGTAATACAGCTTCGGCTTTTTTTATTGTTTATTTGAGACTTAAAGGAATAAAGCTTAATTTTCGTTTATGCAAACACAGCAATTAAAAAAAGAACTTTTAGATATGGTTGAGCAAACTAATGACGTAACTATACTAAGTCAAGTTAAAAGCTATTTAGGTGGCTTAATTGCTGGTGATAATTGGTGGGATGAGATTACAGAAGTGGAGGCTAAGCTAATTAAAAGAGGAAAAGAAGATATTAAAGCAGGTAGGGTGCATTCAAATGAATTTGTTAAGGAAAAGATTAGCAGTTTAATTGCAAATGCTAAAAAGTAAAAATGATTATCTGGACAGAAACAGCATTGTTATCTTATCAAGTATTAATGAATTTTGTTATTGAAAATTGGGGGACAAAAATTGCAATACGTTTTGAAAAACAAGTAAATGATTTGTTAGCAAAGATGAAAATTCATAAAAAAATGTGCCCAGCTTCTAATATTGATAAAAACCTCAGAAAATGCCTTGTAAACAAACATGTTTCGTTAGTATATGAGTTGAAATCTAATGATATAACTGTTATAGCATTATACGATAATCGTTCAGATTCAATTTATTCGGACTTCTTTTAGTTGGGTTTATTGTAAGGTTTTAATGCCACTAGCAATAACATCTACAATTGTTTGGTAGGTGTTATTTAAATAAGGGGTAAGGTTGTTTAAATCCACCCACTTAGCTTCAACTATATCTTCTTCAAATTGCGGACTCAATGGCTTATTGTCATTCACAGTCATAACAAACCAATAAGTAGGTTTTAAAATGTAATTACCTTTTTTACTCATAAAAATGTGATAAGTACAACTTTGTGCAGTTTCTAAACTATTTAATTGCTCTTTTCGCAGGCTAACATTTACTCCAGTTTCTTCTTCAACTTCTCTTACAGCAGCAATTTCAATGCTTTCGCCTTCTTCAATTTTACCTTTAGGTAAATCCCATTTTCCACGCCTATAAATCAATAAAAGTTCGTTGTTGTTATTTAAAACAAAACCGCCAGCAGCGGCAACAATTTTAAAGTTTTTTTTAAAGTCGGTAAAAAGTTTATACAGGTTGTCGCTTGTTAAACAAAGGTGCTGTAAGCTTTTTGGGTTGTCATCAATCAATTTTATTAAAGCATTTATTTCTTTAGGCTCAGGAGCATGGAAGTAAAGTAAATCTTCTTTTCTTTGTAAAAAAGTAGGCATGTTTTCTAACTCGGCAGTTGTTGCTAAGTAGATTTCAGTTTTCTCAAAATAAATTTTTACCATTTTATCATTTCTAATGAGTGAAAACGCACGCAAAATTGCTCAATATCTTTTGCAAATAAAAGCTGTTGAGTTAAGTCCTTCAAAGCCTTTTACATGGGCATCGGGTATTAAATCACCAATTTACTGCGATAACCGAAAAATCTTATCCTATCCGCAAATAAGAAACTATGTGGTAGAGTGTTTTTCGCAATTAATTGAAAAGGAATACCCTAGTGCTGATGGTATTGCAGGGGTAGCTACGGCGGGCATTGCCCATGCTGCATTAGCGGCTTGGCGTTTAAACCAACCAATGATTTATGTGCGCTCGAAACCCAAAGGGCACGGTTTGCAAAATCAAATTGAAGGCGTTTATCAGCCAGGTCAAATAATGGTAGTTGTTGAAGATTTAATTTCAACAGGAAAAAGTACCCTTAAAACAGTAGAAATTTTACGTAATGCTGGTGTTGAGGTGGCAGGAGCAGTAGCTATATTTTCTTATGGATTTGATAAAGCTGCTAAGGCATTTGAAGCCGCTGATTGCCCATTTCAAACACTAAGTTTTTATGATGTTTTGGTTGAAGAAGCAGAAAAACATGGTTACATAAATAAAAGTGATTTAATTACATTGATGGAGTGGCGTAAAGACCCTGATAACTGGAAAAAATAAGATTATGAAATATTGGTTGTTAAGTTGTTTTTTGATTTTGGGCGTTTCGTTAAATGCTCAAGTAACTTTTAACATTGATACGGACGAAAGCCGTTTGTATTGGGAAGGGAAAAAAATAGTAGGCAGTTCGCATGATGGATATGTGAAACTAAAAAGTGGTTATACTAAAATTACCAACGATATTTTAGAAGGTAGTTTTGTTTTAGATATGAGTAGCATTGTTTGTACTGATATTGAAGATGCCGATAAAAAGGCAATGATTGAAGGACATTTAAAGGATGAAGATTTTTTTGATGTAGCTAAATTTCCGACGGCAAGTTTTACCATTTTAGGGGCAGAACAACGTAAAGATGAAAATACAGGCCGACCAATAGGCTATTTTGTATTAGGAAGCTTGGAGATTAAAGGGGTGTCGCACCCAATTGAAGTGTCGGTAGATATGACCATTACATCAAACCAAGTCCGTTATCAAGCCGAGTTTACTATTAACCGCACAAAATGGGGTGTTGAGTATGGTTCGGGCTCGTTTTTTGACTTGGCAGCCGATAGGGTTATTGATGATAAAATTTATTTTAAGCTTGATTTTATTGGCAAGATGAATTAATAGTTATAGGTATGACGGTTAAACAAGTAAGTCAATATCTTGAAAGTATTGCACCTTTAAGTTTACAAGAAAGCTATGATAATGCTGGCTTAATAGTAGGAAACCCTAAAACGGAAGTTACGGGCGTTTTATGTTGTTTGGATTCTACAGAAGAGATAATTGACGAGGCCATTGAAAAAGGGTGCAATTTAGTTGTGGCGCATCATCCGATTGTTTTCGGAGGATTAAAAAAACTAAATGGCAAAAACTACATTGAGCGTACTGTAATTAAAGCTATAAAAAATGATATTGCCATCTACGCCATTCATACTAATTTGGATAATGTTTATAAGCAAGGCGTAAATCAACGTATAAGCGAGCAATTAGGCTTAACTAACTTAAAAATTTTATCTCCAAAAAAAGGCTTACTTAAAAAGTTGTTTACCTTTTGCCCAAGCAAAAATGCCGATGAAATTCAGCAAGCAATGTTTAATGCTGGTGCAGGACATATCGGTAATTACGATTCATGTAGCTTTAATATTGAAGGTTTTGGCACTTTTAGAGGAGGAGAGAATACTAATCCGCATGTTGGAAAGAAAGGTGAATTACATAAAGAAGGAGAAACTAAAATTGAAGTTGTTTTTCCTGCATATTTACAAGGAAAAATTGTTAGTGCGCTGTTAAATGCGCATCCTTATGAGGAGGTTGCTTATGATATTATTAGCTTAGAAAATAAGCATTTACAGGTAGGTTCTGGTATGTTTGGTGAGCTTGAAACTGAACTTGACGAAGTTAGTTTTCTTCAACTATTAAAAGATAAAATGCAAGCTAAATGTGTAAGGCATACCGCATTGCGTAGTAAAAAAATAAAGAAGGTTGCAGTATGTGGGGGTTCGGGCTCGTTTTTATTAAACAATGCAATTGGTGCTGGCGCTGATGTTTTTGTTACGGCCGATTATAAGTATCATCAGTTTTTTGATGCTGATAATCAAATAGTTATAGCCGATATTGGGCATTATGAGAGTGAACAATTTACCATTAATCTTTTAAGTGAGATTTTGTCTCAAAAATTCGCTAATTTTGCAGTCTTTTCTACGGAAAGAAACACAAATCCCGTAAATTACTTTTAGGATATGGCAAGAACAAAAGCGCAAGAGCTAACGACCGAGGAAAAACTAAAACTACTTTTCGACCTTCAACAAATTCATATTAAAATAGCTGAAATTGAAACTTTACGTGGGGAGTTACCTATGGAAGTTAAAGATTTAGAAGATGAATTAGAAGGCTTGAATAAGCGCATCGCAATTTTAGAAGATGAGATGGGGCAATTAGATGATGCCATTTCAAAAAACGAAAATGCTAAAGAAGATGCTAATGCCATGATTGAAAAATATGGCAAGCAGCAAATGGATGTTAAAAATAACCGTGAGTACGATGCCTTAACTAAGGAAATTGAACTACAGAATTTAAATATTCAATTAGCTGATAAAAAAATTAATGATGCTACTGCTGCCAAAGAGGGTAAGCAGGCATATTTAGATGAATCGAATGAATTTTTGGCACAACGCCAAGGCGATTTAGAGGCTAAAAAGGATGAGCTAGAAAAAATTATGGCGGATACTGCCAAGGAAGAGGAAACCTTACAAAATAAAGTAACTAAGCAAAGTGGTAAAATAGAAGACCGTTTGCTTAATGCTTACAATCGAGTAAGAACAACTTTTCGTAATGGTTTGGCTGTAGTTTCAATTGAGCGTGAAGCTTGTGGTGGGTGCTTTGCAAAAATTCCTCCACAACGCCAATTGGAAATTCGCCAACGTAAGCGCATTATTACTTGCGAACATTGTGGGCGCATTGTTGTTGATTTTGAAGTTGATGGAAAGTAATTTAGCTACTTTTTAGCTAGTAAGTTATGCAGGTTGCACACATCCAACCCTTAAATTTTAAGGATACCGCCAATGCCTTTGCATGGCAAAGCGACGATAAACTGAGGAACAGTTATCAAATGTTCCGATTGATTAATAATCGTTTTTTGGTTGACTTGGGGGCAAAAATGACCCAATGGGCGATTGATTCTGGTTTGCCTTTTGTTGAAACAGCTGTAAAATATACAATCTATAATCAGTTTTGTGGGGGCGAAACAATTAAGGAATGCCAACCAATTGTTGATTTGTTGGATGAGTATGGCGTAACAACAATTTTAGATTATGGAGTTGAGGCCAGGCAGCATGAAATTGAGTTTGAGGAATCTGCTCAATATCTAGTTCATAAGGTTATACGTAAGGCTGCTGATGACCCGAAAATAAATATCATAAGTAGTAAAATAACTAGCCTTATCCGCTTTGAGTTGTTGGAAAAAGTAAGTTCAGGAATTGAGTTGAGCGATGAGGAAGCCAATGAGTACGAAAGGGGTAAACGCCGTGTTAAGTTTATCTGTAAAAATGCTTTTGATAATAAAATTGCAATTTATTTTGATGCAGAAGAAAGCTGGATCCAAAATGCAATTGATGATGTTGTTACTGAAATGCAGGCCTTTTACAATCGTTTGGAGCCCATTGTTTTTAACACCATACAGTTTTATCGTGTTAACCGTTTACCATTTTTAAAGGAATCATACAAAAAAGCAAAAGAAGCAGGTTATTTATATGCCGTTAAAATTGTTAGAGGGGCTTACATGGAAAAGGAGCGTAACCGTGCAGAGGAAATGGGTTATGAAAGTCCAATTCAACTTGACAAAAAAAGCTGTGATAAGGATTATAACGAAGCTTTAAAATTTTGTGTTAAACATATTGATGATATTGCTTTTTGCAATGCCACCCATAATGAAGAAAGTTGTCTTTTATTAGCTAATTTAATGATTGAAGCCAAGCAACCTAAGAACCATCCGCATGTTTATACGGGGCAGTTGTTTGGGATGAGCGACCATATATCATTTAACATGGCTAAGGCGGGCTTTAATGTAAGTAAATATTTGCCTTTTGGACCTGTAAAAGACGTGATACCTTACTTAATACGACGTGCTAATGAAAATACCGCTGTTGGCGACCAAATGGGTCGTGAGTTGAGTTTGCTGAAAGAGGAAATTGACAGGAGGGGGATTTAGGAAATTTTGATAATAATCACTTAGTTGTTTTACTAACTTTATTGTAAAACCATGGAGGAGAAATTTCAATATAGATTGTCAAAAGATGAAAAGAATGAAATAGCACAAAATTTGATTAACATTTTGCAGAATGATGCAGATATAGCAGAGCAAACTAAAACTTTTATTTATAACTGGGTTCTGACAGTTGCTCGTGAAAAGCGAAAGGCATTTTTCGATGTTTGGGAAATAGTTTTAGGAAATTACTTACCCCCTAAAAAAGAAAGACCAGTTTTGTTTAGAGCATGTGGGAGAATAGGTAAAAAGAATAAAATAGCAAGCTTTACAGGGCGTATTGAAAGTGCTCGTAGATTTAGTAAAGGTAAGGGGGTATTGTTAATATGTGATACCAAAGAACGTCTTGAATTTCAAGAGCGTTTTAGTAGGCCTGGCAGATATAAAAATACGTTTTACCCACTTGTAACAGTTTTAAAAAAAGCGCAGAAAGATGGGTGGCCTGGCTTCAATAAAGATTTTTTAAATAAGTATATAGGTGAAGATGAATATATTATGAGGGTGAATTGGGAGGGGATGCATTGTTTTAGGTGGAGGTAAAACGATTTGGTAAAACTTAATATATGTATCTTTCAATCCCTCATAACTTCATTATATGAAGAGAACTCTAAACCTTCAAGCATCCCTGTTTTACGATTACAATAGATGAAGTGCGTCGTTAACTAATTTTACTAAAGCAAGAAATTGACAGGTGGTATAAGAAGCACCCTTGTTAAGCTAAACGTCCTTCCACCCATTTATCAACTAGGGTTAAAAAAGCGATTGCAGTGTGGTCGTACTTTTTGTTATTTAAGTCAATCTCTGATTTAAATTGCTGTAGTAATGTTTGTTGCTCTTTGTTATCAATTTGAGATTTAACTAAATTATTTACAAGCTCTATTAATTTTTTATTGACGGTGTATAAAGGGCTTTCTTTATCTAACTTACGTTTGGTGTTTGTTATTAAATACGGTAGTAAGTCAATACTATCAATTTCAAGGTGTACTATTAGCTTTAGTAAGTAAGCATAAAGGGTCAAGTCTTGCCTAACTAGGGATTTTCTTTCTCCTAAAACTTTTTCTATATAGTCAAGGGCTTCATCATATTCGCCTAATGAAAAGGTGGCAATCAAGGCATTGAAAAAAATAATTTTTTGATACAGTTCGGATAATTCATGTTTTTCAATAGCTTTTAAAGCTTCGGGCAAAGTTTCTTTAACTTTTTGGTATTGATTTGTTGAATTTAGTGCCGCCATACTTAGTACCAGGTAGGTACGGTTTATATGATTATATGCGGATTTTCTTTCAATGCTATACTTTTTGGGTAACTGTTTAAAATTGTCGAATTCAACAAACAATTCGTCGTGTTTTTTTGAGAGGAAAAGTCCGTTGAGGTAGTTGTTGTAAACAGTTAAAAAATTGCTGAAGTGCCTTTTTATAATTTGCGGATGCTTTTGCCAAAGCTGAATTAACTGGCTATTGAAATAATTGTAGTTTGAGTAATTGTTTTTTAGCAAACTGTAAGATGAATACATTGATAAGTACCAAATGCAATGGTTAAAACTATCGCTGCCATTTTCAATAGGGTTTGCATATTTGTTTATCCATTTATCAATTTGCTCGGTATCGTACTTTGTTGTTTTTGATGATATGAGGTTTAATATTCTATCAGTTGTTGTGCTAAAATGATTGGTTTCAATTAACTCCTCAATTACCTCCTTCTCTTTATTATCAAATGCTTGTAACTCTTCGGGTTTAAAATCGCCTAACTGGTTGCTATTTCTAAAAGCGAATTGCTTTTCAAATAATAGTAATTGAGTTTTAAAAGATTGGAGGTCGTAGTCAACAATTATTTTTTTGGCTTTTTTTAATTCCTTTTCTGCTAAATCAATTAAATCTTTACTAACAAGTACTTCAACGTTATTTAGGTAATTTCTAACCTTAAAAATTAAGTTATTTTTTTGATGGTAGATGTTTAAGGTTTTTAAAATAAGCTGATATAAATATGAAAGGTTTCCTGTAATTAACTTATTTATACCATTTTGCTTAAGGTTTTTTTCAAGTGCTTCTTTATCAAAGGTTTTTAATTTATCAAAACTTTCAAACAGTAGCATGTATTCTTTTGGCTTTTGCTCATCAGCTTTGTTGCTGAAAGTAAGTTTGAAATGCCTTTTTTCTGACATTGTCATTGACTTGATTAGCTTGTAAACCTGTAAAACCTTCATTTTAAAATATCCTGTTAAATTGTTTTAAGTTGTTGATTATAAGTTTTTTGGAAGTTTTGTGTTCTGTTCAGAAGTAATTTTTTTACAAAATATTGATTTTATGTGAGAAGGGGCTAAGAATAGTTTTGGTTTCGTAAAACAAACTTTTTGTTCACAAACTATACTAAATTTTTAGACATGAAAAAATCAAATTTTTTATTAATCCTAGTGGCATTATTGCTTTCTGTACCTGCATCTGCACAGTTTAGTAAACTAAAAAACAAAGTAACTAAAACTAAAGATAAAGTTACCAATACTAACGATAGCAAAAGTACAGCTGACAGAAACAAAGCAAATGCTGATTTACGTAACCAAGCACCTTTAGATGAGATTTGGCATCCTGAAGTTGAACCTATTACTGACCCGACGAAAATTACGGACGAATATTTAAAGAAGGTGACAAACATAGCCGATTGGATGGATACTGGCAGAATGAGCAACCTAGAGGTTAGACACATTAAAAACTTGTTTAAGCGAATTGGAATTATGGCAAAATATGCTTCGGGTAGAGTTGGTGGAAGTTCACCATTGGGTTCAAAATGCGATTTTATCATTAAGGATTGTGAGGTAATACGCTATGAGGCAATTAACCTTGGCGAACAACCTTCTGTTGATGGAAACGAATACCATGTTCTTGGCTTTAAGTCGGCTTATTATTGTGCTGATGAGGTTTACAACACTCCTTTTCATAAAGAGTTAAGAGAAAAATGGTTTCCTGCAGCAGAAGCAATTAGAGATTATGCTTTAAACAAGTGGGGAACTTCGTTTCAGTATATTAAAATTCATGAAGAATATGGCGGTAACATCCCGATGTGTTCTGATAAGAATGGTAAACCGGTAAGATGTAGAGACCTGTAGTTAAATTTCAAAGAATATTGTTTAAAGCGTATGTTGTTATAGCTATTAATGGTGTACGCTTTTTTTAAAATTATTGAAAATGAAAAAGGTACTTTTTTTAGCATTTGCAGTAATGCTATGCCTAGGCAGTTTGCAAACAGCCAATGCGCAGCTAGGCAAACTAAAAAACAAGATTAATAAGATTACAAAACCAACAAAAAATAATACAGAAATGAGTTCAGATATCCCAACACATACTACTAATATTTACTTTTCGGATACGAAAATTGACCTTAACAATTTACCAACGGCAACTACACCCGATTTTTCAAAAGATGTACATGCTGTTATTGATTTTGGTAGACCGTTAAAAGAGGTTACTGAAGCACGTAAAGATGGAAAAAAGCTAAGAATAACCCCATCAATAACCGATAATATGGGTAACTCGGGTGCTGCTGGCTTATATCTTCCCGTTGAAGATTTAGAGTCGCATTATTTAATACTTGATTTTGTAGTATCAAAGGAAAATGCGTACACCGAATTCGAATACCCAGCAATGACCCTTTTTGGGTTTTTTAAAAATTTAGAGGCAAATGAAGGAACAGCTTCTATTACTTTTTCAAAGGATTATGAGGAAACTTCGAGGTCAAACTTCCAGTTTGATTTGAATGGGCTTGACAAAAATGCATTATGGTTAAAATCAAAACAAGCATCAGAAGTTGCTGCTTCAAATTGGTCGTTAGCGGAGTTACCTGAAGTATTTTACAAGGATGGTGTTACTGTACCTGAGTTAAACGAAGCTAAAATTGGAGAAATGATTAAAAATCTTTCATCAAATGTTAGCGAAGTATTGAAGGTAGTAACAGTAGGAAACCCCGAATGGCGTGTGAATACGAATGATATAGATGTTCCTAAAAACAGAAATGTTAATGGCAGCCGAACTATGGCGGTTTATAAAGGTATTGATGGCAATTGCTACTTTATGGACTCTATTTATTTAGAGCAGGAGTATGCAGGTGGTGGAACTTATGGACCTTACCGAATTCCTAGAACGCATAGAGGCAAATTCCCAGGCTCGAAAATAGCTGACTGCGAATTGGTTAATAAATAATAATTGCACCTAAGGGCAGTATTGACTTTAATGCTGCCTTTTGTTTAAATACACAAAATGAATAAAGGAAGAATAGTTGTGCGCGGTTTTGTAAACCCGCATGTAAAGTATAGCCCTGCTGATGCATTTCAACCAGTGGTTGCACCAATAACAGATCCTGAATTGCTAACAAGCGATTATATAAAACATATTGAAGGCATTGTTAAATGGATTAAATCGCCTACATTGAACCAAAATGAGCGTATTTATTTGGCTGCTGGTTTTAGGAAAATGGGGGTAATTGCCAAATATGCTTTGGCAAGAAAACTGAAACTAAGTTTTATGGGTAAGGATGTTGAAATGCTTCGTTGGCAGATGGCCCAAGGCGAACAGCCATCAGTTGATGGTGATCCAACCCATGTACTTGGTTTTAAAGGGCATGCTATTTTCCCTGACGAAATTATTGAATGCCCCCTTTTCCCAGTTTTTAAACAATGGTTTGAGGTAGCTGAAGCCATTCATAAATATACTTGCAAGCAATTGGGGGTGGAATTTATGTATGTTGAGGTAAGCGAAAAAGGCGGTAACCAAGCCATGTACAAGGTGCTTGAAACGGGTAACATTATCAATGCTAGATATTTTGACAACGGTATGCGATAATAGATGGGTAGTTGCTTAGCACGCGTGTTTGTAAGTGGTTTGATAGTTTGTGCTACTTACTCGAATGGGCATCATTAATTTGATGCCTGTTCTTTAAAGGGTAGCTCAATTTCATCATTAATTCTGAGCCATCAATCAATAAAAATTAGATTATGCTTAAAGTCATTTTCATAAATGTTTTTTCAATTTTAATAACTATGGGACTTAACGCACAAGAAACCAAATTTGAATCCGTAAAACGGGTTTTTACTGATAATTCGGAGTTTGCCATTAAAACTTCATCGGGCTATTTTAAGCTGAAAAACTTGTATAGCAATGGTAGCGAATGGAAGCTTGAAGGGGAAACAGTTAATTACATTATAAAGCAGGCTTATCAAAACGATTTAAGTGAGTGGAAGATTTACGAAGAGGGTAAATTGCAAACAACCATGTATTTTAAAACACCTTTTACTAATAACTATTTTGAATGGAGGACCGGTGATGACCCAAGCCATTTTTTCTACATTAAATCAGTTTTTAATAATGATTATAATGACTGGAAATGTACTACTGCACAAAAAGGATCATTTTCGATTAAAACTGTTTACAGTAATGACTTTAAAGAGTGGAAAATAGTAGATGGATTAGAAGCTAGTGAAAAAATAAAGTTGTCGTTAATTTTTGCGCCTATTATAACTTCAATTTCAGGATTGTAGGTTATCAATCATCCAAGCCTTCAAACATGCCTGTTTTGCGATTCTTTTTAACGTTATCCCAATTAAAATAGCGTCCATTCATAACAATGTAAACGCCATGTGGTAAGCTTTGCAAAAAGGCTAATGCCGAGCCCAAGTTAAAAAAACCGTCGCTTGAGTGCCCAAACTGATAAGGAATCATTGCACCAGAAATAACAATGGTTTTATCAAGTTTAGCTTCGGCTAAAAACTTTGCGGTTTTAGTCATAGTATCAGTACCATGAGTTATCAAAATTTTATCCTCTGGGCAGCGCTTGCAATTGGTTAAAATCAGTTCGCGATCTTCCTCGTTCATGTCAATGCTGTCAATCATCATTAGGGTGCGTATACGATAATCAAGCGTACAACGCCCAAGTTCAAGCATTTCTTTAAGGTGAGTGTCTTTAAAAAAGAGCTCACCTGTAATCATATTGTACTCTTTATCAAAAGTACCGCCTGTAACAAAAATGCGTATCCCAGTGTCCTTAGTATTAGTCAATGTTATAATTGTATTTTTTCTTCCACCACAAAGCTAAACGTTGCGCCATAATTTTTTCTTGTCGGTTATTGCCAGCATCGTACAATTTTTGTCCTTTCAAAGCATCGGGCATAAATTCTTGATCAACAAAGTTACCAGAATGGTCATGGGCATATAAATAATCTTTGCCGTAATCTAAATCCTTCATTAATTTGGTAGGGGCGTTACGCAAGTGCATGGGTACGCTAAGGTTGTGCGTTTTTTGTGCTAATTGTTTTGCTGTTTTTATGGCTTTATAGCTCGCATTACTTTTGGGCGAGCTGGCTAAATAAACCACCGCTTGCGATAAAATTATTTCGCATTCAGGATAACCAATTCGTTCAACAGCATCAAAAGCAGCATTGGCAATTAACAAAGCATTGGGGTTAGCCAAACCAATATCCTCCGAAGCTGAAATTAAAATTCTACGAGCAATAAATTTGGGGTCTTCTCCACCGTTAATCATCCGCGCCATCCAGTACAAAGCAGCGTTTGGGTCGCTACCACGAATGCTTTTAATAAAGGCGGAAATAATATCATAATGCTGCTCGCCATTTTTGTCATAAAGAGCGGTGTTACGGGCTAATTTTTCGATAATGGTATTATCAATTACAACCGTTTTGCCTTTGTTTTGATTAACAGCAAGTTCAAATAAATTAAGCAAACGGCGTGCATCTCCACCCGAAAAATGAAGCAAAGCTTGTGTTTCTTTTAACTCAATTTTTTGCTCTTTTAAATATTCATCCTCAGTTAATGCCCTTTGTAAAACTTTGTCTAAATCTTCGGCGGTATGATGTTGTAAAGTGTAAACTTGGCAGCGCGATAATAAAGCAGATATAACTTCAAAAGATGGATTTTCAGTAGTTGCACCAATTAAGCTAATTGTGCCATTTTCAACCGCTCCTAAAAGTCGGTCTTGCTGGCTTTTATTAAACCGATGGATTTCGTCAATGAATAAAATAGCACCCCTTGCTTTTTTAGCCATTTCAATGGACTCCCGCACTTCTTTAACGCCTGCATTAATGGCACTTAACTGAAAAAAAGGCATTTCCCAATAATTGGCAATAATACGGGCAAGGGTTGTTTTTCCAACCCCAGGCGGTCCCCAAAACACCATACTATGTATGTTTTGTTGCTCAATTGCCGTAGCTAAAACTTGCCCTTTCCCCAATAAGTGTTCTTGTCCAATATAATTGGATAAAGTTTTGGGGCGCATTCTTTCGGCAAGCGGGGTGTTTTTCATAATGCTTAGTTACGCATTTTTTTCATGGCTAAATTAATCATTGCATTACTAAAAGCTGCCGTATTTTTACCAAGTGCTCAACCAAGCCCGCAAATACGGTCTATTACCTTTAACGCTAATATATTGTTGTGTTTTACGCATACGCCATTGGTTGTACAATATTGGTGTTTTTAAAACTTGGAAACCACCTATAAAAACTATCTGTATTGGCAACTTGTCTTTTGGAGGAACAGGCAAAACACCTTTTACATTGTACTTAATTAGGGCTTTAAAAAAGGACTTTAAAATAGCCGTTGTAAGCCGTGGCTATGGTCGTAAAACCAAAGGCTTAGTTAATGTTCAATCCAATGCAAAATCTCATAATGTTGGGGATGAACCGCTTCAAATAAAAAATCAATTTCCTGAAATTTTAGTAGTGGTTTGCGAAAAAAGGAAAACCGCCATTGAATGGATTGCTGCTAAACACCCCTCTATTAATCTAATTTTATTGGATGATGCTTTTCAACATCGAGCGGTAAAGGCAGATGTAAACCTATTGCTAACAACCTATCAAAATCCATTTTTTAATGATGCCTTATTCCCTAGTGGTAACTTGCGAGATATAAAGGTAAGGGCGAAAGATGTTGATGCTATAATCGTAACCAAATGCCCTAAAGATTTTGAACCGCTAAGTATTAATCAACCTATTTATTATTCCACCATTCAATATCAAAATTGGCAAAAATTGCAAGGCGATTTTTCAGAGAATCAAATCGAGACCGTCCTTTTAGTAACGGGAATTGCCCAACCTAAATATTTACTGGAGCATTTTGAAAACAAAAAAATACAATTGCTTCAATTTCCAGATCATCATAATTATTCTTTAAACGATTTAGAGCGAATTAATACTGCTTATCAAAAAATAAATGCCTCCAATAAGTGCATTATAACTACCGAAAAAGATTGGATGCGTTTACAAGCTTTTAATGATAAAATTGCTAAGTTCGATTGGCAATTAGCATATTTGCCAATCACTATAAAAGTAGATGATGAAGAAGGGTTTTTAAATCAAATCCTACAAAAAATAAAACAATGAGCGAGTTAAATAAATACAGTAAAACCATTACGCAAGATGAAACCCAACCTGCGGCGCAAGCCATGCTTTATGGCATTGGTTTAACTGATGAGGACATGAAAAAAGCCCAAGTAGGCATTGTTAGCACAGGTTACGAAGGTAATACCTGTAATATGCACTTAAACGATTTAGCTAAGGAGGTTAAAACCGGTGTTCAAGATGCAGGTTTAGTTGGGTTGATATTTAACACTATTGGCGTTAGCGATGGTATTTCAATGGGTACAGCAGGCATGAATTATTCGCTGCCTTCACGCGAAATTATTGCTGATTCAATTGAAACAGTGGCTTCTGCAATGTGGTACGATGCAATAGTGGCTGTAGTAGGTTGCGATAAAAATATGCCAGGTTCAATCATTGCATTAGGGCGGTTAAACCGACCGGGATTAATGGTTTATGGCGGAACAATTGCATCAGGTAATTACAGAGGGAAAACCCTAAATATCGTTTCGGCTTTTGAGGCTTTAGGCGAAAAAATTGCTGGCGATATTAGTACGGAAGATTTCTTAGGAATCATTAAAAACTCTTGCCCTGGTCCTGGTGCTTGCGGTGGTATGTACACAGCTAATACTATGGCTTCGGCAATTGAAGCTTTGGGTATGAGTTTGCCTAGTAGCGCATCTAATCCTGCAATAAGTAGCGATAAAAATGCGGAATGCGCAAGGGTAGGTGCAGCAATTAAAAACCTGCTTGAAAAAAATATAACTCCTAAGCAGATAATGACTAAGGCTGCTTTTGAAAATGCGATGAAAGTGGTTACTGTATTAGGTGGTTCGACCAATGCGGTTTTACATTTATTAGCAATGGCAAAAACTGTTGGGGTTGATTTGAGTTTGGACGATTTTCAACGGATAAGTGATACCACCCCTTATTTGGCAGATTTAAAACCGAGTGGGAAATATTTGATGGAGGACCTGCATAGGGTGGGGGGTACTCCTGCTGTTATGAAAATGATGTTACAAGCAGGAATGCTGGATGGTTCTTGTTTAACTGTTACAGGCAAAACATTAGCCGAAAACTTAGCCGATTTACCAGAATTAAAAAGCGGCCAAGATGTGATGATGGCATTATCGGAGCCGATTAAACCACAGGGGCATATCCAAATATTATTTGGCAATTTAGCCCAGCAAGGCTCGGTGGCAAAAATTACAGGAAAAGAAGGCGAGTTGTTTAAAGGCACTGCAAAAGTTTTTGATAGTGAACAGACCGCTAATGATGCTATTGGAGCAGGCAAAGTACAAGCTGGCGATGTTGTAGTTATTCGTTACGTAGGGCCACGTGGTGGTCCAGGTATGCCCGAAATGTTAAAACCAACATCAGCCATTATGGGGGCGGGTTTAGGTAAACAAGTGGCTTTAATTACCGATGGTCGTTTTTCAGGTGGTACGCATGGTTTTGTAGTTGGGCATATTACCCCCGAGGCTTACGATGGCGGTTTAATAGCCTTATTAAAAGATGGGGATGAAATTACTATTGATGCAGTCAACAATGTTTTAAATACAGATTTAAGTGATGCCGAAATTGCAGCTCGTAAAGCGGTATGGCAACAACCAAGCCCAAGATTTAAATCGGGTTATTTATCTAAGTATGGCAAATTGGTAAGTTCAGCTAGCCAAGGCTGCGTAACCGATGGTGTTTAACCCCAAAACCCAATTAAAACAATGGCCAAAACGGCTAAGGCAACACCAATCCAGTTGTATTTGGTCAGCTTTTCTTTAAAAAATAAAATGCTTCCAAAAATGGATAGCAATACAATTCCTATATTATTTAACGGAAAAACGGCCGAACTCCCAAAGTCTGCCTGATTAAGCGCATACAATAAAAAGTAAATAGAAAAGTAATTAGGAACGCCCAATATTAAACCAGCAATAAAGTTTTTAGCTGTAATTGTTTGCTTGTTTTTTATGGAGATAAATATTAGGTAAATCAGTCCTAAAACACCAGCTAGCCCAAAGTTTACAATTAAAAACAAAGGGTATTCTTCAGGCTCAATGGCAAAGCGTTCAACATAATCTAAAATCACTTCAATTAAGGCACTACTCAACCAAACTAAAAAAGGAAGCAAAAAAACAGTCTTCAAATTTTTTAAATCATCTGCCGATTTAATTGAGGTAAAAATTATTGACACAAATGCAATAGTAATTCCTACTAGTTTTATAATACTAAAACTATCGCCATAAAAACTTACAGCAATAATTATTGGTAATATCATTGAAACTTTGCTGGATACCGAGGCAATTGAAACGCCCGCCTTTTGTGTTGTAGCAGCAATTAAATTAAACCCAACAATAAATAAAACGCCCAGTCCAATTGAAAATAAAAACCACGGTTTATCAATAATTGTTGTTGGGGCTATGGAAACATCTGATAATAATAAACCTACAAAAACGCAGGTAAAGTAGTTAAAAACAATGGCTTGTAGGTTGTCTATTTTTTGTTGATCAAAAATTTTAAAAATCCAAAGATTCAAACTTGAAAACAAAATAGAAAGGGCTAAATAAATCATCCTACAAAAAATTATTGGGCAAAGATGAAATTATTTTACGCATAGCGGTAACATATTGTTATCTAATGCCATTTATTTAATTACCCGCCCTCTGCAACTTTTTTCAAACTACCCAAACTATATTATGAAAGCAGTTGTTTTTTATTCGGAGCACGAAACATCTATTTTGCGTGATTTTTTACAGCGTTCGGCATTTACATTGGCAACATACCATTGTGAAATTGAAGCTACTTTTAATGTAGATAGTTTTACACCAGAGCCAGAGTTGTTAGATGTTGAAATTGCCTTTGTTTTGTTAAGTAACAATATTTGCGAGCATGGCAATTGGTGGCAAACAAGCGCATTAAACTATATGGCAGAACACATACAGGGAAATATAACTTTTATACCTGTTTTGGTTAAGCCATGTAATTGGCAAAATGAGTTTTCAAAGGCAATTGAAAAAGTACCTTTTTTAGGCGATCCTTTAACAGTTTCGGAGGATTTAGAAAAAAGTTGGGAATATATTTTAAACGATATTGGTGGGATATTAAATAACCTTAACCGAGGGCGGTTAGGTAATGCTGCTTAGGTAATTGTTTAATTCGTTTAACAATTGTTCGCTTATTTTTTTATTAAATTGTTTTTGGTTAAAATTTTTAACCCATTGAATGCCTTTAATAGCATTTGTTAAAAACAATTCATCGGCATATTGCAAATCATTTTTGTGCAATGGTTTGGTAATGTGTTTATACCCCCATGTGTTAAGCATTTTGGTTAAAAAGCTTTGCATGGTACCAGTAACGCCCCCCGAATTTAGAGGTGGTGTATGTAAAATGTCGTTTTTTACAATCCAAATGTTGCTATAAATACTATCAACTATTTGATTATTGTTATTAATAAGCAAGGCAGTATCTAAATTATTAGCTTTTACATGCTTAGCAGCTAAAATATAAGGCAAGGCATTGTTGGTTTTTATTGATGATACGGAACCGGCACTTAATTTATAGGTAGTGAAAATGCCAACTTCTAACCCTTTGTTATTTAATGTAAATTGCTTTGATTTAAGGGCAATACATTTTCCTGTTAAGCCTATTTCATTTGTATCGGGTGTATAAAGTCCTTGCCCTTTTCTGTAAAAATTTAACCTTATTCGTGCATTTGGGGCATTGTTTTTTTTTGATAACTCAGTAATGATTTTAAGTAAATTTGTACTTGAAGGGAGGTTTTCGAATCCTAAAGTTTTAGCAGCTTTTTCTATTCTACTGTAATGGTATTGCCAAAAAATGGCTGTACCATTAAATATTCTAATTGTTTCAAAAAATCCATCGCCATAGTTAAAACTTCTATTGTTTATTGAAACTGCAGTAAGTTTTGATTCTTGATAATTTTCGTTATGATATACTATATCCATTATAAGGTGGAAAAATAAAGAGATATTGGGTGTTTTAGAGAAACTTTCGAGCTAAAAATTGTCATAATAACGGAACTTACTAATGAAGTAATTAGTTGGTTAAAGTGTAAAAAGGAATATTATGGACATGTATTTTGTGATAATAGCAATTACAATGGGGCTTAGTTGGTTAGTTTCCAACACTTTAAAAAGTAGATTTAAAGAATACTCTAGTATTCCTACTCGATCGGGATTAAGCGGGGCCGAAATTGCACAAAAAATGTTAAATGATAATGGTATTTATGATGTGAAAGTTACGGCTGTTCGAGGACAATTGACGGATCATTATAATCCAACAAACAAAACGGTTAATTTAAGCGAATGGGTTTATGGGCAAAGCAATGTAGCGGCAGCTGCAGTAGCTGCACATGAGGTGGGGCATGCCATTCAACATGCAACGGCCTATTCTTTTTTAACTTTTCGGTCAAAAATGGTCCCCGTTGTAAGTATTAGTTCGCGAATATTGCAATGGGTTTTAATGGGGGGTATAGTATTGTTTGTTTCATCGGGTATTCCTTGGTTGTTAGCAATTGGTATTGGGCTTTTTGCAGTAACCACCTTGTTTGCATTTGTAACCCTACCAGTTGAGTTTGATGCAAGTAACCGTGCTTTAGTTTGGTTAAATAGTGCAAATATTACAACAGGGCAAGAACATGAAAAGGCAAAGGGAGCATTAAAATGGGCTGCAATGACCTATGTAGTAGCTGCAATAGGCTCGTTGGCACAGCTCTTATATTTTGCATCAATATTATTAAGAGGTAGGAACTAAAAAAAATCTGGAAATTTTTTTTAAAACTATTGTTTAATTAAGGTTAGTGCATTTATATTTGCGTTCCCTTTAATAAGGAGGTCTGGTAGTTCAGTTGGTTAGAATACCTGCCTGTCACGCAGGGGGTCGCGAGTTCGAGTCTCGTCCAGACCGCATTAAAAAGCCTAGCAACATTCGTTGTTAGGCTTTTTTTGTTTATACCTCCATTAGTAAACTAATTGTTGCAAAAGGCAAAAGCCACTATTAATACTAGTAAAAAAACTTTTAATAGGCTAGATTTTTGGAGCTAGTTGAAAAATAGAAATAAAAAATATTATTTTGTTATACAATTGTTAGTATGCAATCCTTGCATTGTAAGTATAATAGTTTCTATTTATTAACTCTTTTCTGTATCTAATGTACCCAAAAAAGGATGCCATATTTGTTTTGTTAAAAACCCTTTCTCGTGGAGAGAAACGGGCTTTTAAAATTTATGCGTCAAAGTATTCAAAAGATGAAACCAATATGATGGTTTGGCTTTTTGACACAATTTCCAATCAAAATGAATACAATGAAAAACAAGTAAAACAGAAACTTAGTAAGCAAAACGTTAAAACCCCTTTAGCAGTTTTAAAAACAAAATTGTTTACACTTGTTTTAAAATCAGTAAGTGGGCAAACAACTTTAAATGTAAATGGACACCCGATTTTTTCAATTAACGAAAAAGTGGAGTATGCTAACATTTTATACCATCGGGGTTTATTTGCCGAGGCGAATAACTACTTAGAAAAGGCTTGTAAATTAGCGGTTAAACATGAAAATTTTGAGCAAATTTTGTTTTTGTTAAAGCAAAAAATAGAAGTTGCCAAAAAGCATTTGCCAAGTAATAAATGCAATAATCTTTTATCTAAAATAGCGGTTGAACGGCAAGTTATTTTGGAAAAATTACAAAACCAATGGGCCTACAATAAACTTAGGCAAGATATTGTTACGCATTACAGAAAATATGATGAACCACAGAATGAAGAAGAAGTAAATGCTTATGCCAATCTGTTTGAAAATGAGTTGTTAACTGATTCTAAAAAGGCATTAAGTGTTTTAGCCTTAATGAATTACTACAATATTCAAACCTTTCGTTATAATATTTTGGGCGATAAAGCTGAGGCCTTAAAACACACTCAAGAGTTGGTTAGAATAGTTGAAGAAAATAAAGATATTGTTCAATTTGAGCCAGACTGGATATTTAGTGCACTAAATAATGTAATGACATTGGCTATTGAATTAAAAGACAATAAGCTATTTGATGAAACTTTAAATAAACTAAATACTGTTTCAACCGAACTAAAAAACTTGACTTTATATAATCAAAAACGAATTTTTGAAATAAAGTACACTTTGCTGTATTCAAAATTTATACGCAATGGCTTGATTGATGAAGGTCTTAATTTGATTGATGAGCTAAAAAAAGGAATTGAACAATACAAATCAATTGGTTTAAGTGCCGATAGAGTTTTACGATTTTACTTTAGTATAGCTTTGCTATATTACTACAAAGGCAACTCTTTCGAATCGCAAAAATGGCTTTATAAAATAATTGAAGTAGAAGAGGATACAGCACTTACTGTAATGTGCTTTGCTCGTGTTTTAGATGTTATGCTTGATTTTGAAAGCGGTGATTATGAGTTGTTAAACCATAAGCTAATAAGTGTAACAAGGTTTTTAAAAAAATACAATCGCTTACTACAAATTGAGAGTATAATAATTAAAAAAATCAAGCAACTAATTAAAGTTACTGATGAAAGTAGAAAAAGGGTAATACTACAAAAACTAGCCGTTGAAATAAGCGAAAGTGATGAGAAAAACCCTAAATCAAGAATAATGTTTTACTTACGTATAGGAGATTGGGTGCAAAAAAATGTGTCTAAAAGCCTTAAAAAATAGATGAAAACGACATAAGTAAGTATAATTATCTATTGTTAATGCACGCTTAAAAAGTTAAGGTAGTTAAATGTGTAAAGTGCTGATTATTATTTACTAAGGTGTTGTTTTTTATACAATAACATAGGCTATTCTTATTAAAATGTTAATTTATATGTACTTTTTGATTTAGTTGTTGGGCTTTAAAAAAATACTTTTAGTAGTCGAAGTTTCATTTCTACTTTCTGGAATATTATCTTCAATATTTCATGGTAGGTTTAACTTTTAGGATGGTTGGTCTTTTAATATTAAAAGTAGCACCTAGCAATTGTCAATTTACATTGTTAAACAATTTTCTAACTTAAAGTAATACCTCCAAATGTTCATATCAAAAAAACACTATCACTTAATCACAAACAATTTTTTAACTATGAAAAACCCCATCTTTACTTTCATCCCTATTTTACTCATGGCGGCGTTATGTATTTTTAGCGCAAATGCCCAGCAAGGCATATCAAGCAAAAGCCTTGAGTTAGCCAATACTATCCGCTCAAACGATTACACTTCTTTTATTGAAAATTATAGCGAAGAAGCTGTAATTGGTATTGATGCACTTTCGGGTTTACGCCCATTACATTTAGCCTGCCAATTAGGGCAAACGCGGTTTGTTGAGTTTATGCTTTTAAAAGAGCAAACAATGGAAACAGGTGTTTATGTAACGCAAGAAGAAAAAGCCCCAATGATTCATGCTATTGAGCAAGGGCATACTGAGATTATTAAACTATTATTTGAAAAAGGTAAACGTAATTCAAAAGGACTTTGGATGCAAAAATCCTACCTTTTTCATGCCTTAGATATGAATGCTAGCCAAGCTGTAATTGATTTATTATTGGAATATGGTTGTAGTATGGACGAAGCCAAAAGCCAAATGAAGCAATCAAGCAACGATGCCAATATTACGGCAATGGCTGAAAAACTAACTACTGAACTTGATTCTCGCGTAACATTAAACAAGTATCAAAAAATTGATGCCTTTAATACCCACTTACGCATTGCTCAAATGTTGCAAGATGTTCGTGAAAAATATGTAAACGATGCAGTAGCCCTTACTACTGAAGAACAAGAAATAATGGATTACCGTAACGAAAAATTGAAAGGATTTTTAAATCTCAATCAATTAAACAATTTAAAGTAACCATTTATAACCCGTACCTAAACGGGCAATTATTTAATCCTCTTTTTTTAAAATAAACTATCCTAACATGAAAAAATTCATTCATGCTTTCGTCGGGTTATTTGTAATGCTAATAACCTTTCAACAAATGCATGCACAAGGCACAACCATTGCCAATGCTACCGCTTTAACGGCAGGTGCTGGTAGTGGCACGGCTACTGGCACAGGTCCTGCCTTTGCAACACCTTTCGCATGTTCCCCAACATCTGGTTATGCAACTGGCTGCCAATCAGTTGGTTGGTACACCATAGATGTTGCTGCTGCGGCAACAGTTACCCTCGATTTTCAATCAACTCCAGCAGCTAACGACCAAGATATTTTCGCAGTTGTTTTTTCTGCCAATAGTTGTTCAACAAACGATGTTGACGATTTAGCAGATTTAGATTGTGATCGCGATGGTCTTGGCGGAATTCAAATAAGCTTTGATGCCGCCGAGCAAAGAACCTATTATGTAATGATAGGTGACTTTAACTGTAATGATGCCGATGGTTTTACTTTTGATTATACAATGACCGAAGCACCATTGCCAGCCGTTAATGACGAACCTTGTACTGCAACGCAAGTTCCTTTTTCTAATGGATGTTCATCATGCGTAGTTACGGGTACAATTGGCGATTATACTGAAAGCTGCCTCCCTGGCGACCCAATTGATAGTGTTGCCGATTGTGGGTCAGGTAGTAGCTCATTCGATGGCGAAAATGCTTGTCGCGATGCATGGTACACGGTTACTGTTCCTGCTTCAGGTAATGTTGATGTTACATTAGTTTCATTAGCAGGAAGTTCCGATTTAACAATGGCAGTATATACAGGACTTACCTGTGCTAATACCGATATGACATTTGTAGCCTGCGATGATGATAGTGGGGTAGGAGCTTTACCCGAATTAAACTTAACAGGCCTTACGCCTGGCGATCAATTGTATATCCGTATTTGGGATTTTAACTGCGATTCGCCAACAGCAGAGTTTGAACTTTCAGTTACCGCAGGTGCACCAATATTATTAAATGATGGAACTGATGGTACAACCGTAAACCTTAATTGCGGCACACCTCAATTATTTTACGATAGTGGTGGAGCTGGTATTGCAAATGGTGCAACCGATTACTCAACCAACGAAGATTTTTCAATTACTTTTTGTGCTACACCAGGTAATGTGGTTCGTATGTCCTTTTTAAATATTTGGAATAGCACCGTTTCAACAGGTACAATAATTCGTCCTAATTGCGATGGTACGCACGCCGCAGATTTAGATGCTGGCGGTAGTACATCTGGCGGCGGCGATTTAGCCGATTACCTTACTTTTCATGATGGAACTACAACTGGAGACCCAATAATATCAGTAAATACAGGAGAAACATTAAGTTACCCTTCTCCTGGTACAATAGTTTCAAGTGGTACTTGTATAACCGTTCGTTTTGAGTCTAGCCAATCAACTGTTGAAGAAGGTTGGGAAGCAGTAGTTGAATGTATAGCGGATATAACGCCATCATCAACTAATGTAGCATGCGCTGCAGGCGATACTTTTACTGATGATAACTTTAATGCAGGTGGGCAAACTGATATTCAACAGGATGATCAATATGTAACTACTTTTTGCCCAGATATTGCTGGGGCGTGCATTTTTGCAGGTGATTTAGCGGGCTTTTTAACAGGCATTAATCTTAACCCAAATGTGGATTATATGTATGTATATAATGGCACGGACGATACCAGTTCGCCAATTGCCATTTTTACTGGCTCAAGCGATAATGTTTTGGGTAATGGAGTAGAAACCCTTACCAATATTACAGGTATAACGGCTTTTAATGATTGGATGCCTGCCAACCCAGGTGGATGTTTAACCTTTAAAGTAGTATCAAATAATGTTTGTAATTATCCTAATTGGCAATCGAGTGTTGGCGGCTTTAGTATTCCTATTGAGTGTGTTGAATGCGATTTAGGAAACGGTGGTGGTGCCGATTGTGCTACTGCAACTTGTATTAATGCCAATGGTTTTTGGGCAGGTACCAATATTAATGATAATGGTAATGGTTTCGATACAGTTTTCAATGGTGGTGGTACTGATCCTGGCGAATCAGGCGGAACAGGTAATTACACCATTGGTTGTGTTGATGCAACAGGGGCTGGTACATCCGAAATTACTCGTTTAGAAAATACAATTTGGTATCAATTTTCAACCCCTGATATTTGCGAGGAATTAAACCTTCAAATACTATTAAACTATATTTCTTGTCAAAATGAACGTGCCGATGATAACGGTATTCAGTTCGTTATTTGGGAAGGCCCAGTAGGGGCTGGTACAGGTTGCCTTGGTGCTTGCCCAAGTTTGGGCGATGGCTGGGATAACGATGCTGCTGGCGGAGTAATTAACGCACCAGGAGTTAGTAATGGCTACGATATGTTTGGCTGCTTTGATAAATTGACAGCAGGACAAGGTGTTTCGGTTTCTAACCTTAATTCAAACACGCATTATTATATAATGATTGATGGTTTTACAGGTCAGCACTGTTTCTTCGATTTCTATTTTGATTTATTCCCTCCTGGTATTACCGCACCAGCAGTTGTTCCTGACCCAGCATTATTCTGTTCAGGTTCGGCTGATGCAGGCTCTTTCTCTGTAACTGCTTTAGATTTTGTTGAATTTGTTTACGATCCAACTCCTTATACTTCAGTAGCAATGGCACAAGCGTCTATTAGCGCAGCCAATGCTTATGATAATTTTTCAGGTGGTCCTACATCGTTAGGTGTCGAAGCAAACGTTGGAGATCCTAATAACCCTTCAGCAGTTACAACAGCAACCACCAATTTTACTGGCGCAACATTCCCAGTAAATAATACTTGCGCTATACAAGTTTACAACCTATATGCTATTGCTGATGATTTCCCTGCTGGCGGATATGGCAATGGTTCAGATGCAACAGCAGATGATTGTTTTCCATTCCAAGTAACACAAATAACAATATATCCATCGTTTACAGTTACTACCGATGGTGATGGTACTTGTGGCACACTAACAGCGGTACTTGAAGCTACCGACGGTACCGATTGCGAAACCGCAACCGCCGTTTCTTGTGTTGCAGATTGGGATGCTTTAAACTATGATTTTTCAGCATCAGCAACAGTAACCAATTTAGGCGCGCCCCCTGCTAGTTGTGCTTTGCCAACATTAAGTGGCACCTTAACTTGTTCAGGATGTGGCCCCGTTTCTTGCGGATGCCCAACAAATTGCCCATCACCTCCAGGAACAACGCCTGTTCAAATTTCGGGTTGCCCTGTTGAGGATGGCACCTATACCGACCAAGCAGCGCAAGATGCTGCTGCTGATGGTACGGCTGCCAATCCATTTGCTACATGGAATGCGGCATTGGCGCATGCACAAGGCAATGGAATTAATCATATTCAATTTGCCCCAGGTACTTATCAAACGGATAATTCAGTATTTAATGCCTTTGGTTTAGCAGGGGGCTGGCCAGTTACGTCAAATAACATGTACGTAGATGGTCAAGGGGCAACTATAATCGGTAATGGTACATCGGTAGGTTTTGCAGATGTTAATGCCAATAATGTAACTTTTGCCAATCTTAACTTAACCAATTTTGCCCAGGCGTTAGAAATTGAAGATGTAGGAGGGTTTGCTTATTGTAATGGTATTATTGATGGCTCTGATAATAATGCTTTAAATGGTGTTTTCATTAATTCAGATGCAGTTAATACAGATGCAACTTTTATCAATGTAGATTTCAATAATCACGATACACCAAACTTTACTTCCGCAATGGATATTTTTGCAAGCTCTGTAACGGAAGCTATTAATACTACGGTAACTTTCTGCGATTCTGAGTGGAATTGTAATCAACGCGATGGTTTTGGTGGTGCATTATTCATAGGTCATGGCGGTGGACGTGGTAATCCTGCCTGGGCAGGTCCAATTGTTTGTATGCAAGATGGTGGATTCTATGATAATTTAGGCATTGGGAATGCAAGTGATGGTGGTGCTTTAAACGTTCAAGATAATTCAACCCTTACTATTGATGGTACCGAGTTCGTTTGCAACGATACCAATAATAATACAGGTACATCTGGCGGTGGTGCAATCCGTATTCAAGGCGGCGCCGCTGTTGATATCCAAAATGCAAATTTCACAGGTAATACAACTACCCAATACGGTGGTGCCATATTATTTACAGTAGCCAATGCTGCCGACCCTGCATTAACAATAAGTAATACTGTTTTCTGGAATAATACAGCCGAAAGAGGTGGTGGTCTTTATAGCGGTAGCGAAACAACTACTACCGTAGATGGTTGCTATTTTGAAGGTAATAGTTCAACAGGTACCAACTTTGCCGCAGGCGGTGGCGGTATTTATATTGACGCTGGTCCACAAGCAACGGGTAACCCCGACCAAACTGTATTCAATTTATTAAACTCGACTGTAACGGCTAATACTTCTGCCGACGATTCTGCGGGTGGTATGTTCGTTTACGAGGCTGAAACTTCTTCAGATGACCCACCGGGTTCTGGTCAAGAAGACATCATCACGATTACTAATAGTGTATTGTGTAATAATACATCAACAAATGCTCCAGAGGCAGATTTATCAGAAGATGCCTATGAGCCTTTCTTAGCGACTGGTTTTTCATCCATTACAATTGATGCAGCTTCTATTATTGGTAATGGTTTAGCCGATAATGGCGTTACCAATGCTGCTGATAGGGATTTAAGTCAAGGCGATTGTGGTAATACAGCAGGTATTGGTTATACAGCTGCTCCGCCTGCAGCATTAGCATGCCCAGCATGTCCAGCTACACCAGCAACCACTTCAAATTGCGATGCTTGTTTAGCCGATGCTGGTAATATGGTACGTCCAACAGGTGGATTACTAGACCCCGTTACTGGTAATCAAACTATTTGTATAGGCGATAACCTAGGTGACTGGGTAGTTGATTATAATGGTGCAGCGGATGAAATGAGTCCGCCAGGCACTTACGATATAGCTTTAATATTAACAGATGCTTTGGGTAATATTGTACAAGTTAATTATACAGGCCCTTTCGATTTTTCTATTTTAGGAGTAGGTACTTATACTGTTTATTCGCTAAGCTATTCGCCAGATAATACACCCGATAATATAGCAGCGTATTTAGCGCAGTTAAGCTCAGGAGTGGCTGATGGTATAGGCTCAAATGTATCGGAAATTATTGCCGACGATGATGATACTTCTTCTGGTGGTGCAGGTACGGGTTCATTCTGTTTAGATATAGATAATTTAGACGATTTAGGCTTAGACTCAGAATCTCAAGTAGTACAAGTTACTATAGTTGAGCCATTAGATGCTGGTGATAACGGTACAGCAGTTGCTTGTAACGATAACACTGAAGGCACTAGCACGGTAAATTTAGATAGCGCATTATTAGGTACACCTGATACAGGTGGCACGTGGACAATTACAACCGACCCATCGGCTGGTTCTGTAGCTATTGGGGCAGGCAATGTGGTTGATTTTAATGGATTAGCTGTAGGTACTTATATATTTACTTACACCGTAACCTCAGCACCATGTCCAGATGATTCAGCAACAGTAACTATTGGTGTTTCTGATTGTAATACATGTACAGCATTTAATGCTACTTTGGCTGGCGATAATACTGTTTGCGATGACAATACAGCTTCAAACCTAACGGTAACTATGGACGGCGGTACAGGGCCTTATGAAGTTATTTATTCAGATGGCTCAAGCAACATAATCGTTTTTACTTACAATAGTGGAGATAACATTCCAGTTGCACCAGCCGCAACAACAAACTATACTTTATTTAGTGTTGAAGATGCTAATGGCTGCCCAGGTACTTTAGGCGGTTCAGCAACTATAACTGTTAATACACTGGTTAATGCAGGTATTGATGGCACAGATGCTGCCTGTAACGATAATACTGAAGGCACAAGTACAGTAGATTTAGATGATGCTTTATTGGGCACACCAGATGCAGGAGGTGCATGGTCAATTACAACCGACCCTTCAGGTTCGGCAGTAATTGGCGCAGGCAATATAGTTGATTTTAATGGCTTGGCTGTTGGTTCTTACGTATTTACCTATACTGTAACCGCAACCGCTCCTTGTACTGATGATACGGCAATAGTAACAGTTGATGTAACCGATTGCGACCCATGCCCAGCAATAACAGCAACTTTAGCTGGCGACGCAACAGTTTGTGAGGACAATACAGCATCTAACCTAACGGTAGCAATAGTTGGTGGTACAGGTCCTTATGATGTAGTTTACTCAGATGGTACAAATAACTTTTTAGTTTCAGGGTACGCAAGTGGTGCTAATATTCCTGTTTCGCCTATGGCTACAACTAACTACACTTTAGTAAGCGTTGATGATGCGAATGATTGCCCAGCTACACCTGCTGGTTCTGCAACAATAACCGTAAACACCTTAGTTGATGCAGGAGAAAATGGTACAGATGCTGCTTGTAATGATAATACCGAAGGTACAAGTACAGTCGATTTAGATAACGCTTTATTAGGTACACCTGATGCTGGAGGTGCTTGGTCAATTACAACCGACCCTTCAGGTTCGGCAAGTATCGGTGCAGGTAATGTGGTTGATTTTAATGGATTAGCAGTCGGCTCGTACGTGTTTACCTATACAGTAACGGCAACCGCTCCTTGTACAGATGATACGGCAACAGTAACCGTAACTGTAACTGATTGCGACCCTTGCCCTGCCATAACGGCAACTTTAGCTGGCGATGCAACGGTTTGTGAGGATAACACCGCATCTAACTTAACAGTAACAATTGTTGGTGGCACAGGTCCTTATGATGTTATTTATAGTGATGGTTCATCTAATACAATTGTAATGAGCTATAATAGCGGTGATAATATCCCAGTATCGCCAGCAGCAACAACTAATTACACTTTAGTAAGTGTTGAAGATGCTAACGGCTGCTCTGCAACTTTAGCAGGCTCTGCAACGGTAACGGTAAATACGCTAGTTGAAGCAGGCATTGATAATACCGTTAATACTTGTAACACAACCGCTGAAGGTTCAACGGTTGATTTATTCGGAAGCTTAACAGGCTCACCAGATACAGGCGGCACATGGATAGAAACCTCTGGCGTTTCATCTGGTGTAGCAATTCCTGCTGGCGATTTATCAGGCGGTACAACCATTGATTTTGATGGGGTAACAGTAGGAACTTACACATTCCAATATACTGCACCAGGTACAGCGCCATGCGCTAACGATGTTTCAGTTGTTACAGTTAATGTAGCCGATTGTACAACGCCAACTTGTCCTAATATCACGGCAACTTTAGCAGGTGATAATACGGTTTGCGAGGATAACACCGCATCAAACCTTACGGTAACAATTTTAGGTGGAACAGCACCTTACGAGGTAGTTTATAACACAGGAATTTTCAACTCGGTTGTATTCACTTATAATAGTGGAGATAACATTCCAGTTGCACCAAATGCAACTACTAATTACACTTTAGTAAGCGTTGAAGATGCGAACGGTTGTCCTGCAACCCTTTCAGGCACGGCAACGATAACGGTTAACACTTTACCAAATGCAGGTATTGATGGTTCAACTAATACTTGCAATACTACGGCTGATGGTTCAATGGTTGATCTATTCGGAAATTTAGGCAGTTCGCCTGATACAGGTGGTTCATGGATTGAAACTTCAGGTACTCCGTCAGGTATAGCATTGCCAGCAGGAGATTTATCAGGTGGAACAACCATTGATTTCAATGGCGTTGCCGTTGGAACATACACCTTCCAATACAGTGTTCCTGGTATGGCTCCATGTCCAAGCGATGTTTCGGTTGTTACAGTAAATGTTGAAGATTGCACTTCATTAATTGACTTAACTTTAGTGAAAACGGTTGATAATCCTACTCCATTAGTAGGAGAAACGGTATTGTTTACAATTACAATTGCTAATAATGGCCCTGACGCTGCAACAGGGGTTGAGGTGGCAGATTATATACCAACAGGTTATACCAACATTACCAACATCAGCAATGCAGGTACTTTAACGGGTTCAACTATTAACTGGGCAGGGGTTAACCTAGCGGTTGGCGAATCAACTGATTATACTTTTGAAGCGGAAGTAACAGCCATAAACGATTATGTAAACGTTGCTGAAATTACAGCGCATGATCAGTCAGATGTCGATTCAACTCCAAATGATGGTGTTGACCCTGATGGTGATGGCAATATCGGTTCTGAAGATCCTGATAGCAGCCAAGATACCGATAGTACAAACGAAGATGATAGTGATGATGCACTAGTTGCTCCACCTTTAATTGATTTGAATTTAACTAAGGTGGTAGATAATCCTACACCTAATGTCGGTGGTACGGTAACCTTTACAATCACTGTAAGTAATGATGGCCCAGACGATGCCACAGGCGTTGAAATTACAGATGTAGTTCCAACAGGTTATACTAATATTTCTAATATCAGCAATAGCGGAGGCTTATTTGGTGGCAACAATATTATTTGGAGCGGATTAAACATTGCCAATGGAGGCTCTGTTGCTTTAACGTTTGATGCTGAGGTATTGGGTAGCGGCGATTATGTCAATATTGCCGAAGTAACCGATGCGGATCAAACAGATACAGACTCAACACCAGGTAATGGTGCAGATACGGATGGCGATGGAAACATCGGTTCACAAGACCCAGATGCCAATCAAGATGCAGATGATGAAGATGATGGCGATGATGCAGAGGTTGTACCAAGTACGCCTATTGATTTAATTGACTTGAATTTAACTAAAGTAGTTAACAATGCAACGCCAAATGTTGGTGGTACAGTAACTTTCACAATCACAGTAAGCAATGATGGTCCAGACGATGCAACGGGCGTTGAAATCACAGATGTTGTTCCTTCGGGCTACACTAATATTTCTAATATCAGCAATAGTGGTGGCTTATTCGGAGGTAATAATATTGTATGGAGCGGCTTGAATATCGCAAATGGCGGCTCTGTCGCTTTAACATTCGATGCAGAGGTATTGGGTAGCGGCGATTATGTAAACATTGCTGAGGTAACCGATGCGGATCAAACAGATACAGACTCTACACCTGATAACGGAGCAGATACGGATGGCGATGGAAACATCGGTTCTCAAGATCCAGATGCCAACCAAGACCCAGATGATGAAGATGATGGCGACGATGCCGAAGTTACTCCTGTTACTCCAGTTCAATTGATTGATTTGAACTTAACTAAGGTGGTTGACAATGCCACACCTAATGTTGGTGGTACGGTAACCTTCACAATCACCGTAAGCAATGATGGCCCAGACGATGCAACAGGTGTTGAAATCACGGATGTTGTACCATCGGGTTACACTAATATTTCTAATATCAGTAATAGTGGTGGCTTGTTTGCTGGCAACAATGTTATTTGGAACGGCTTAAATATTGCCAATGGAGGTTCTATTGTATTAACGTTCGATGCAGAGGTATTGGCTAGCGGCGATTATGTGAATATTGCCGAAGTAACCGATGCAGATCAAACAGATGTTGACAGTACACCAGGTAATGGTGCAGATACAGATGGCGATGGAAACATCGGTTCTCAAGACCCAGATGCCAACCAAGATGCAGACGATGAAGATGATGGCGATGATGCTGAGGTTACTCCTGTAACCCCAGTTCAATTAATTGATTTGAACTTGACTAAGGTTGTTGATAATATGACCCCGGCAGTTGGTAGTATTGTAACCTTCACAATTACTGTTTCAAACGATGGTCCAGACGATGCAACAGGCGTTGAAATCACGGATGTTGTGCCAGCAGGTTATACCAATATTGCAAATATTAGTACAGGCGGCGGATTATTCGGCGGGAATACTATTGTTTGGAATGGCTTAAATATTGCTAATGGCGCATCCGTTGTTTTAACATTCGATGCAGAAGTAACGGCAACAGCCAATTACATTAATGTGGCTGAAGTAACAGCTCACGACCAAACTGATACAGATTCAACACCTGGCAACGGTGCAGATACTGACGGTGATGGTAACATCGGTTCTCAAGATCCTGATGCCAACCAAGATGCAGACGATGAAGATGATGGTGACGATGCTTGGGTTGTTCCTTCAACTCCTGTTGACCAAATTGATGTTTGGTTAACTAAAACAGTTAATAATTCAACACCGAATGTGGGCGATATGGTAACTTTTACTATTACGGTAGGTAATAATGGCCCTGATGCCGCTACTGGTGTTGAAATCACCGATTATGTTCCTGTAGGTTATACCAATATTGCTAATATCAGTAATGGCGGCGGCTTGTTCGGTGGCAATACCATTGTTTGGAATGGTATAAGCCTAGCCAATGGTGCTAATATCGTTTTAACATTTGATGCAGAAGTAACGGCAACGGCTGATTATGTAAATGTAGCAGAAGTAACTGCTCATGATCAGGGTGATATTGATTCAGTTCCAAATGATGGCGTTGACCCTGATGGCGATGGTAATATCGGTTCTGAGGACCCTGATAGTAGCCAAGATACGGATAGCACTAACGAAGATGATAGTGATGATGCACTGGTTATCCCAACGCAAATTGATTTATCATTAACAAAAGTGGTGGATAATACAACGCCAGCCATTGGAGGAACAGTAACATTTACCATTACAGTAATGAATGATGGACCAGACGATGCAACGAATGTTGCAGTCCAAGATATTGTTCCTGCAGGTTATACTAATATTTCTAACTTAAGTAGTGGGGGTATCGCAACTGCCAATGTAATTGATTGGACGGGCTTATATATTCCTAATGGTGCATCGCTTGCTTTAACATTTGATGCTGAAGTAACTTCATTCCCTGATTATGTGAATATTGCGGAAGTAACGGCACATGACCAAACGGATATTGACAGTACACCAAACAATGGTGCGGATAACGATGGCGATGGTAATATCGGTTCAACCGATCCCGATGCAACTCAAGATCCAGATGATGAGGATGATGGAGATGATGCGGAAGTGAATCCTGTAATCCCGTCTCAATTAATAGACTTGAACTTAACCAAGATTGTTGATAACATGACCCCAGCCGTTGGTGGTACAGTAACCTTTACAATTACTGTTTCAAATGATGGTCCAGACGATGCAACAGGAGTTGAAATCACAGATGTAGTACCTGCTGGTTATACTAATATTACAAACATTAGTAATGGCGGAGGTCTGTTTGGTGGTAATACTATTGTATGGGGCGGTATAAGCCTTGCCAATGGTGCTAACATTGTTTTAACTTTTGATGCAGAAGTTACGGGTACAGCCAATTACGTAAATATTGCTGAAGTAACGGATGCTGACCAAGCAGATGTTGATAGCACCCCAGGCAATGGCGCAGATACAGATGGTGATGGTAATATTGGATCTGAAGATGGCGACGCTAACCAAGATGCTGATGATGAAGATGACGGCGACGATGCATGGGTAGTTCCATCAACTCCAGTTAACTTGATAGACGTTTGGTTAACCAAAACCGTTAACAATACAACACCTGATATCGGCGATGTAGTAACCTTTACTATTACGGTAGGTAATAATGGCCCTGATGCTGCCACTGGCGTTGAAGTAAGCGATTATGTACCTGCTGGTTATACCAATATCACTAATATTAGCAATGGCGGTGGTTTATTTGGCGGTAATACTATCGTTTGGGATGGTATAAGCCTTGCCAATGGTGCTAATATCGTTTTAACCTTTGATGCCGAAGTAACGGCAATAGCTGATTACGTTAATGTAGCTGAAGTTACTGCCCATGATCAAGGCGATATTGATTCAATTCCGAATGATGGTGTTGACCCTGATGGTGATGGAAACATTGGTTCAGAAGATCCTGATAGCAGTCAAGATACAGATAGTACAAATGAAGATGACAGCGATGATGCTCTTGTAATGCCTAACCCACCAAGCCAGTTAATCGATTTGAATTTAACTAAGGTGGTGGATAATGCAACACCAAATGTGGGAGATTTGGTAACCTTTACAATTACAGTTTCAAATGAAGGTCCAGATGATGCAACAAATATTGAGGTCTATGATGCATTACCGTCGGGTTATGATTATACTTTTAATACTGCTTCAGCTGGTATTTATAATGATGCTACAGCATTATGGCAAATTCCATTTATTGCAAATGGAACAAGCGAAACTCTAGGAATTACTGTAGAGGTATTAGGCAGTGGTGATTATGTGAATATTGCTGAAATTATTGGTGCCGACCAACCAGATTCAGATTCTACACCTGATAATGGTGCGGATACGGATGGCGATGGCGACATCGGTTCTCAAGACCCTGATGATAACCAAGACCCTGACGATGAGGATGATGGCGACGATGCAACGGTAACACCAGTTACACCTGCAGTTATTGATTTGAACTTGGTGAAATCAGTAAGCAATATGTCTCCAACGGTGGGCAGTACAGTTACATTTACTATAACAGTTTCTAATGATGGCCCTGATGATGCTACAGGCGTTGAGGTTACAGATGCAGTTCCAAGTGGTTATACCAATATCACTAACATCAGCAATAGCGGCGGATTATTCGGCGGTAACACTATTGTTTGGTCAGGTATGAATATCGCAAATGGAGCTTCTGTAAGCTTAACATTCGATGCAGAAGTATTAGCAACAGGAGACCATACTAACATTGCAGAAATCACCGATGCTGATCAACCAGATTCAGATTCTACACCTGATAATGGCGCAGATACGGATGGCGATGGTGATATCGGTTCGCAAGACCCTGATGATAATCAAGATCCAGACGATGAAGATGATGGCGACGATGCCACGGTAACCCCAATCACACCAGTTAATTTAATTGATTTGAATTTGGTGAAATCAGTGAGCAATACTTCTCCAACGGTCGGCAGTACGGTTACATTCACTATTACAGTAAGTAATGATGGGCCGGACGATGCCACAGGAGTTGAGGTTACAGATGCAGTTCCAAGCGGTTATGTAAATATCACCAATATTAGCAATAGCGGCGGATTATTCGGCGGTAACACCATTATTTGGTCAGGCTTAAATGTCGCCAATGGCGGCTCTGTAAGCTTAACTTTCGATGCAGAAGTATTAACAACAGGCGACCATACTAACATTGCCGAAATTACAGATGCCGATCAACCAGATTCAGATTCAACACCTGATAATGGCGCAGATACAGATGGCGATGGCGATATTGGTTCTCAAGACCCTGATGATAATCAAGATCCAGACGATGAAGATGATGGTGACGATGCCACGGTAACCCCAATCACACCAGTTAACTTAATTGATTTGAATTTGGTAAAATCAGTGAGCAATATGTCTCCAACGGTCGGCAGTACGGTAACCTTTACTATAACAGTTTCTAATGATGGTCCTGATGACGCTACGGGCGTTGAGGTTACGGATGCAGTTCCAAATGGTTATGCCAACATTACCAATATTAACAATAGCGGCGGTTTATTCGGCGGTAATACAATTGTTTGGAATGGCTTAAATGTCGCCAATGGCGCCTCTGTAAGCTTAACATTCGATGCAGAAGTATTAGCAACAGGCGATCATACTAACATTGCAGAAATCACTGACGCCGATCAACCAGATTCAGATTCTACACCTGATAATGGTGCGGATACGGATGGCGATGGCGATATAGGTTCGCAAGACCCTGATGATAATCAAGACCCTGATGATGAGGATGATGGCGACGATGCCACGGTAACCCCAATCACACCAGTTAACCTAATTGATTTGAATTTGGTGAAATCAGTGAGCAATATGTCTCCAACAGTCGGCAGTACGGTAACCTTCACTATAACAGTAAGTAATGATGGGCCGGACGATGCCACAGGCGTTGAGGTTACAGATGCAGTTCCAAGTGGTTATACCAACATCACTAACATCAGCAATAGCGGAGGTTTATTCGGTGGTAACACAATCGTATGGAACAATATGAATATCGCAAATGGAGCTTCAGTAAGTTTAACTTTCGATGCAGAAGTATTGGGAACTGGCGATCATACCAACATTGCCGAAATCACTGATGCCGATCAACCTGATTCAGATTCTACGCCTGATAACGGTGCTGATACGGATGGCGACGGTGATATAGGTTCGCAAGACCCTGACGACAACCAAGATCCTGACGATGAAGATGATGGCGACGATGCAACGGTTACGCCAGTTGTACCTGCTGTTATAGATTTGAATTTAACTAAGGTGGTAGATAATGCTACACCAAATGTGGGCGATTTTGTAACCTTTACTATTACAGTTACAAATGATGGTCCAGATGATGCAACAAATGTTGAGGTATATGATGCATTGCCTTCTGGCTATGTTTATACTAATAATACTGCTTCAGCTGGTATTTATAGTGATGCTACGGGATTGTGGCAAATTCCATTTATAGCAAATGGAGGTAGCGAAACTTTAGGAATTACAGTAGAAGTATTGGGCAGCGGCGATTATCTAAATATCGCTGAAATTACAGATGCCGACCAACCAGATTCAGATTCAACGCCTGATAATGGCGCGGATACAGATGGCGACGGTGATATCGGTTCGCAAGATCCTGACGACAATCAAGATCCAGATGATGAAGATGATGGAGATGATGCTTTGGTAACACCAATTCCAATAACACCTATTATTGATTTAAGCTTAATTAAATCGGCAAATCCTATGGTTGCGCAAGTAGGCGAAACCATCACCTTTACAATCGCAGTTACTAATAGCGGCCCAGATAATGCAACAGGTGTTGAAGTAACCGATGTTGTTCCAACAGGTTATGCAAACATTGTTAATATTAGCAATGGCGGTGGTTTGTTTGGAGGTAATACCGTTATTTGGGATGATTTAAATATCGCCAATGGTGAAACGATAATGTTAACTTTCGAGGCAGAAATTTTAGCAAGTGGAGATTATACCAACCTTGCTGAAATTACGGCTGCTGACCAAGACGATTCAGATTCAACTCCTAATAACGGAGCAGATACGGATGGCGATGGCGATGTAGGTTCTGAAGATCCTGACGGCTCTCAAGATGATGACGATGAAGATGATGGGGATGATGCAACCGTAACATTGTTTGAGCCACCAGTACTTGTTGATTTAGAGTTAACTAAAACCGTTGATAACCCAACGCCAACTATTGGCGAAACGGTAAACTTTACAATCACGGTTTATAATGAAGGAGGAACAACGGCAACAGGCATTGAGGTTGAAGAGTTATTGCCAAGTGGTTATACTTATGCAGGTCATAGTACATCACAAGGTAATTATAACCCTATTACAGGGCTATGGTCAATCGGTACAATGTTAGCAGATGCAACCGAAACCTTAACTATTGAAGTGGTTGTTTTAGGCACAGGCGAATATCTAAATGTAGCCGAAATTGTTTCAACTAATGAAACAGATATTGATAGTACACCAGATAATAATGATGGCGATGAGGATGACCAAGATGAAGCTATTGTTGACCCGCAAGAACCAGTTTCTTTAATCGATTTAAGCTTAGTTAAAGTGGTTGATAATGAAACGCCAACTATTGGCGAAAACGTAACCTTTACCCTTACGGTTAACAATGCTGGTCCTGATATTGCAACGGGCGTTATGGTTCAAGATTTCTTGCCAAGCGGTTATTCATTTGTAAATTCAACTGGCGATCAAGCCGTTTACGATCATACAAATGGTATTTGGTGGGTTGATAGCTTAATGGTTGGCGAATCTCAATCAATTAATATTATGGTTGAGGTGTTGGCAAACGGTGATTATTTAAACATCGCTGATATTGTTAATGCTAATGAGCCTGATATTGATTCAACCCCTAACAACGATGTTGACCCTGATGGTGATGGTAATATCGGTTCGGAGGATACCGATGGTACGCAAGACCCTGATGAGGAAGATGATGCGGATGATGCAGTGGTAATTCCTTATACACCAATTATAGATTTAGAATTGGAAAAAGTATTGGATGAGCCTAGTATTGTTGTTGAATTAGGAGATACCGTTACATTTACGATTTCTGTTTATAATAATGGACCAGATGATGCTACTGGAGTTTATGTAGCTGAGCATATGCCTCTTGGATATGAGCATGTAAGCCATGTAGTTTCCACAGGAACATTTGATCCGATTTTAAACTTATGGAATGTTGGCTCAATAGCTTCAGGAGAAACCGAGACATTAAGTATTGATGTTGTAGTAATGGTTGCTGCTCCGCAGATAAATATTGCCCAAGTTGTTGCTGCTGATCAAGAAGATTCTGATAGCGAACCAAATAATGATGATGGTGATCAAAGTGAAGATGATGAAGATTCTTCAGGGCCATTATATGTAGATACTACTTGCCTTGAGTTTGAAATAACTACAGAAGTTGTATGTAACAATCAAGATGGCACTTATGAAATTGTGCTTACTTCAAACCTAGATGAAGAAAGTACTTTAGAAGGGTTTACAATAGTGAATAACTTAAATGTTACATTTGAATTTGATGTTCAATTACCAGTAGTATTAGGTCCATTTAATGCGGGTACTGGTTTCAACTATACGATAATACCAAATGCCCAACCTGGTTGTCAAACGGACATTGCCGCATCTGTAGTAAGTTGTACAGTTACAGCCGTTGAGTTACTACGTTTTGAAGGCGAGCCTTTAGCTAATGCTAACTACTTAAACTGGATTACTGCAACTGAAACCGATAACGATTACTTTGAGTTAACTAAATCTACAGACGGCGTTAACTTCATTCCAATAGCAACTATTGCGGCTGCAGGTAATTCTTCCGTTCAAACAGCTTATAGTTTCAACGATTTAGAAATTGAAGCAGGCAAGGTTTACTATCAATTACAAATGGTTGATTTAGATGGTTCTCGCACGCAATCAAACATTGTTGAAATTGTTCGCGAAACGGCTGTTCAAAGTATATCAGTTATGCCAAACCCAGTGGCTAATGTTAGTTGGGTTAATATTCAAAGTGCAACTAATCAACAAGCTGAGTTAAGCTTGTATGATGTTAGTGGCAAATTGATAACCAACCAAGTAGCTGAAATTTTACAAGGTAATAATCAAGTTGAATTGAGTTTTAATGCACTTCCAAACGGGGTGTATATGTTAGCAGTTAAGTTAGATAATGAGCAAATGAATTTTGTTAAAATTGTCAAGCAATAATTGTTAAATAATTTGTATTTTCAAAAGGTCATGTTTTTTACAGAACATGGCCTTTTTTTCTGCCAAAAAACTACCCAAATTAATGAAAACCGCAACCCAGCTTTCACTATTACTTTTATTCTTATTTACAAGTGAATTGTATAGCCAAAAGGCTTTTGAATTCACGCCTAAAACAAGCTATCAATCTTATTTTGAGCAAGCCTATCAAACGTATCCAGCCATTCCAAAAGGATTGTTAGAATCAATTGCCTATACCAATACTCGTATTGAACATATTCAACCTGATTCTGCCCCACCAAGCTGTATGGGCTTACCTAAATATTACGGTGTTATGGGTTTGGTTGAAGATGGTAAAGGCTATTTTAAAAACAACTTAATAACCGTTGCGCAATTGTCGGGTTATTCAGTTGAGCAAATCAAAACTAGCCCCGAAATTAACATTATGGCTTTTGCTAAAGCTTATAATAGTTTGTTGCAACAACAAAAAATGGCTAATAAATCTGTTGTTGAGCAAACAGATATTTTACACCAATTAACTGAGTTTCCTGAAAATGATGAAGTAATCAATAATTACGCTTTCGATTCTCATTTGTATTCAGTCTTTACCTACTTAAACCATAAAGATTTCCAAGCCACTTATCAAACCCAAAAATTCAATTTGGATTTGGAAAAAGCTTTTGGCCAAAACTATAAAATTCTTTCAGCAAGTCATGTAAAGTTTGGCAATGAAAAAGTTACCGCCAATGGCTCAAGCTACGATTTAAGCCTTAGTAAAAGTGCCCAAATGGCATGTAATGATTTATCACCAAGTGTTCCCTTTTCAGTGCTTTTTGTTGCTGCCGATGCCAGTAATTATAGCTCACGTAACGGAACAGCAATTACGCATATAACCATCCATACGGTTCAAGGCTCTTATGCTGGCGCAATTTCGTGGTTCCAAAATCCTATATCAAACGTTTCAGCGCATTACAATATCCGTGCTTCCGATGGGCAAGTTACCCAAATGGTTTGTGAAGCCGATAAGGCCTGGCATGTCGGTATTAACAATCCATTTAGTATTGGTTATGAGCACGAAGGTTATGTTGATGACCCAACTTGGTACACCGAAGCCACTTACTATGCTTCCTCTCAAATTTCTATCGATATTATTAATCGTTATGGAATTGAGCCTGAGCGTTGTTATGATAAAAATGGCGATTATGGCTTAATTTCAACTTCGGCTAATTGCCACAAAATAAAAGGGCATCAACATTATCCAAGCCAAACCCATGTTGATCCAGGGCCTAATTGGGATTGGAATTATTACTACGATTTAATAAATGCAAATAACCAACCTTTAACGCAATACACGGCTTGTACGGGTAATTTCACCGACCCAGGCGGAACAGGAAACTATGGAAATGATGAACGTCAGTTTTACCGAATTTCCCCAACAGGAGCATCTTCTGTAACAGCAATTTTCAACACTTTTAATCTAGAAGATACCTATGACTTTCTATATGTTTATGATGGCGATTCATGGAATGATGAATTAATTGCAACCTTATCTGGTACAACTTTACCTGCATCAATTACAGGTAATAGCGGTTCACTTTTATTTGAATTTCGTACCGATTGTGCAACAACTGCTGCTGGCTGGGATATTAGTTGGACTTGTTCAACCGCAACCCCAGCTTGTGGCGTGCCAACTAACCTTTCTGTTTCCAATTTATCACCAAACGAAGTGCTTTTAAGCTGGAATGCTGTTTCAGGGGCAAGTTCCTACATCGTTGAATATGAAAACTCAATTGACCCAGGAATCATAACAGAAACGACAACCAACCCATCGCTCGAAATTTCAGGTTTAGCGCAAGATGGCAATTATACTTGCTGGGTTACCGCCGTTTGTTCAGGTAACCAATCCGCTAAAGCAGGGCATTATTTTGTAAATACAGGTTATTCCGCCTCCGATTACACAAACACCAATTGCGAGGGCGTGTTTACAGATGATGGCGGTACAATTGGCAATTACAAAAACTACCAAAACTACACATACACCATTGCTCCAACTGGTGCAACTAATCTAACCCTCTCTTTTACTGTTTTTGAGCTAGAAAGTAGCTATGATTTCATGTACATCTACGATGGATTAGATGCTACTGCACCATTAATAGGCACTTATTCAGGTACAAACTCACCAGGTACAATTAACGCAAGCAATGGAGCTTTAACCATCGTTTTTACTTCTGATAGTTGGACAACAGAAGAAGGCTGGGTAGCCAGTTGGTCATGCACAAATAATGGGGGAGGAGGCAACCCCGTATTGGCAAACCCTATCATTCAGTCTAACTCAACAGGCGATTTAAATTGCGGATTATCCTACCACAATTTTTATGATTCTGGTGGTTCATCAGGTAATTATTCAAACAACGAAACGCTAATTCAAACCATTTGCAACCCTAATGCTGGCGATGCAATTCGCTTAAATTTTAGAGCTATTACTTCAGGTAACCCACAATTAGATTTAGATGCCACTGCAACGGGCAATGATTATCTCTATATTTTCGATGGCCCTGATACTACTTATAATCAAATAGGGGCTTATACGGGCACATCATCAAGCTATCCACAACCCGGCAGTTTTATCAGTTCTGGCGAGTGCCTAACTGTAATGTTCGTTTCCGATGGTGCAACCAACGGATCAGGTTGGAACGGGCGAGCTTATTGTTACAGTCAACCGACTAATCAAGGCACAATAAATGCCAGTTCAACAAACCCACAAACTTTTACTGATAGTGGTGGAACGTCAGGAAATTATTTAAATAATGAAAACTATACAGTAACCTATTGCCCCGATAATACCGTTACAAACGGAGATGTGATATGGGCAAATTTCAATAACATTTCAGGCATTGAGCAAAATTGGGATTATTTATATGTTTACGATGGGCAAGATATGAGTGCCCCGTTATTAGGTGTTTTTACAGGAAATAGTAGTAATCAAAACACAATAACAAATATTGGTGCAACAATTAATAATGCATCAGGTTGCTTAACCTTTCATTTCTTCTCCGATGGAGCAACGGTAGCATCTGGTTGGAATGCAACAATTACAACAGCCCTACCTCGCCTCGCAAATGCAACAGATGATTGCGCAGATGCCACAACCATTAATCAATTTAACACAGTTTACGCAGGCAACAATTACAATGCAACAGGTTATCCAAGCAATGCAGATCCATCTTTAAGTCTTTCGGTTGCAGGTTTAGCGGAGTGCTCAGGTAGCAGTAGTATCACGCGTTTAGAAAATACTATTTGGTATGAGTTTACAACGCCAGCAAATGGCTGTACAAATTACGAAACGGATATCCAAATCGATAACGTTTCATGTCACCATCCACTAAATAGCGGCATAGGTTTTCAGTTGGCTTTATTCGAGTTCAATGCTTGCCAAACAGGTGCTGCGTGGGGCAGCCCAGTTTACTGTAACGATTTTGTTCAAAGCGGCGATTTGTTAGATATTAGTGGCTACCTCAATCCAAACACGCATTATTATATAATGGTCGATGGTTTTGCGGGGCAACACTGTAATTTTGATTTAGAGTTGGTACAAACCACTTCGGGTGGTTCACCAATTACAGCCACTTTAAGTTCAAATTCTCCTCAATGCGAGGGCGATAATGTAACCCTTACGGCTAGTCCTTCATCTATGGCAAATTATCACTTCTTTTTAGATGCGAATAATAACGGACTAATTGATGCTGGCGAAAGCTTACAAAATGGTACGCTTGATACTTATACCGATAATGCGCTTAATAATACAGATATAATTGGCATTGAAATTACGGATGCAAATGGCTGTACGGGTCTCGCTTTTGAAACCGTAGCAGTTATTAATTGCTGTGTTGATAGCTTGGTAATTACACCAGGCATGATATTGAACGATTCAACGCAAGTACAACTCAATATCTCAACATCGGGTAATGTAATAATTAACCCTTCTGATGTTATTTCTTTATTTGCAAACGATTTCGATTTAAATGAAGATTTTGAAGTACTACCTGGTGGGCAATTACTAATAATTAACGACCCATGTACGCCATAACCGTGCATTTTGAGTGAAAACAAGTATTAATACCCAATTTAATTAACAAAACAAGCTATTTGTATAGTATCATCTCTGTAAAGTCATAACATTTTATTAACTTTTACCTCTATTCCCTTTCTGCACCCTATAACCAACTTAAAACTTAAATGAAAACCCTTTTTAAGGCACTAATAGCTTTAATGCTATTGGTGTTTACTATTCCTGCTTTAGCTTGCGATAGCTCAGGCTTTACCATGGACGGAATCGTGGATTTAGGCGGCGGTCAATGGCAAATAAATTTTACTGTTTGCTTTGCAACAGGTGTGCCAGGCACTGATGGCGTTGGCGATTCATACGGATTTGTCATTAATATTAGTGGTGCATCAATACTAAGCGTAAATCCAACAAACTTAGATAACACCGCAACAGGTGCTGATGACCAAATTATTGCAGGCGTAGTTGACAATACCAACGCCCCAGCCGCAGCAACGGCAACTTGGGGCGATCCTACAACACCTACAGTCCCTCCTTTTGTTGATATGGATTTAGCAGGTAACCCCCCAGTACAAGATTGCTATGTTGTTAACATAATTGTTGATCAGTTCCCAAGTGCTTGGCGTGGTAGCGGTCCCGAGCTAAACTCATGTCCTGATGTGGCGGGCGATCCATTGTATGGCGATACTTTTACCTTACCATGTAATGCTTTTGCAGGTAATACAGTAACAGCTGGTCCATTAACCGTGTGCGGTACAAATACTTTTAATGTCGAAACAACAGGATCGGTTGATGCAAACGGCGCAGACCCTTGTATTGCCTGGGGCTTTTGGGTTGAATCCGACCCTAACAATGTTTATGGATTAGGAACAGGTCCTTTTCCGCCACCAACAGGAGGGCCACCCAATGGAGATGCTAACCATGTTGGTTTTGATTTTACTGATACAGGTGAAAATGTAAACTTACCTGGCGATAACACAGGCGTAACCTATTATGTAGTACCCATTACTTTAGATGATTGTACCAATAACACAATTGATTTAAATTGTTTTGATGTTGGCGACCCAGTTTTGGTATATAATGTACCCGAAATAACTTTTGCCACTGCAATTAACTGCGATAATCAAGCATTGCAAACAATTGTTGTTGATATAGCATTAGCTGGGGGTGATCCAGATGTAAACGGAACTTCATTTACAATTACAAATAATGGCGATGGTACACCATCAACCACTACAGTTGCTGCTGGTGGTGTTTTTTCGGTAACAGGCATACCTAATGGCGGTACACTAAATATTACAGTAACTGATGCCGCTGGTTGTAGCATTGATATTATAATTGGCCCATTAGATGGTACTGTGCTTTGTACTGGCTGTTCTGCTGAAGCAGGAACCGTTACAAGCACCCAAACAGGTACTGGTGCAACGCAAGCTAATAATGGTTCAGGTGCGCAAGGTCCATTTGTACTTTGCTTTAATGATGCCTTGGATTTTGTTTCAAATGATGACTATACACTACCACCCGTATCAAGTAATTTTGGTTGTGGTATCATATGGCATTGCGTGCCAGGTATGAGTTATACCGTATTTAACCAAGCTCCAACAACGGGCGATTTGTCCGACCCTGGTTATACAGGCGTGTTTTTTGTAAATGGTGGTAGTGCCGCAACCCCAACCGTAACTGAAGATTGGGGACAAGTAAACGATGGCGGAAACCTAGTTAACATTATGGGCAATTGTTTTGGAGTGCCAATAACCAATCAATCACTTTGGTTAATGCCTATTGTTGTTGATGGCGTTTACGATGCTGTGCCCGATTTAGATGCTTTACCCGCAACACAAGGTGGCGACGGGGTAGGCGATGGATGCTTTGATTTAGGTGCTGCAATCGAGGTAGTTTTTCTTGAGCCAATTAACGTTTTACCACAATTTACATGCGTTGGTTTACAATTAGATGTATTTGGTGGTTACCCTGAAATTTTTGGTGGTTTATATGATATTGTAAATACTGGTAACGGTACTTTATCAGATGCTACAGTTGTTGCAAATGGAACCATTTTTATTACAGATTTAAATGATGGCGATGCTTGGTCGGTTGATATTACCGATGCAAATGGCTGTACCCAATCCTTTAACGGTGTTTATAATTACCCTGATATTACTCCTATACCACCAACCTTTACTAATATTGATGGAAATAATTACTGTACAAACGATACGCCTGAAAACCTAACAGCCAACCCTTTACCTATTGATATTCAGTTAGATGCTTATTATACCATTACAATAAACTTTGATCAATGGGCATCTGAAAATACATGGGTTATTGAGGATGCTTCAAACAATGTTGTAGCCTCAGGTGGTCCATATAATAATGTTACCGAAGGTGGTATGATTGTTAACTTCCCTGTCGGACCTTTAAATGGTGCTGATGGACCTTTTACGTTTACAATTAGTGATGCTGCTTTTGATGGGCAAAATGGTTGTGTTGGCGGACCAGCGTATGCTGGCGGACCTAACCAAATTCAAGGTACTTTTAGCGTAAGTGATAATATAACAGGTGCAGTTATGCAAGGCCCAACAGGTAATTGGGGTAGCGCCTCTTCATTGGCATTAGGCTCCCCTCCAATTGTTGATGTAATGGGCACATATGCAGGCTCAGGAATTATTGATAACGGTGATGGTACAGCCGTTTTCGACCCCCTATTGGCAGGTCCAGGTATTCATGATATTACCTATACTTTTAGTCACGATGGGGTTTGCGATTATGTATCGGCAATACAAACCGTAACCGTTTTACCAACACCAATTGTTGACCCTGTTCCAGCAGTTATTGAATGCGACCAATATGATTTGGATGATGTGCCTTTAACAGGTACATTAATAGCCATATCAGATACAACCTATCATGCCGAGGGGGCACCTGGTCAAGCAGGGGCACAACTCGGTTCAACAATTGTAAACACTACGGGTAATTACTACATTGTGCTTACGGCAGGCACGCCTCCAAACAACTGTTCCGATACTTTGCAAGTACCAGTAACTATAAATATCACGCCCGATTTAACGCAACCCAACCCAGTAAGTGCTTGCGATGATTATGATATAACTAATGTTGTACCTGCTGATAATAATGTATCAGGAGGCACAATTACTTACTACGATGATGGAGGCGGTACACCAGGTACACAATTAACCTTTCCAGGAACAACTACTGTAACTACTACTGGTACTTATTACATAGTTAGCCTTACTGGCTCGCCACCAAATCAATGTGGCGATACAACAACAGTAGATATTACTGTTGTGCCCGAACCTAATGTAACATCGCCAGGTTCAGTTAATGCTTGTGGCGCATATACTTTACCTCCTGTTAGCGGAACAAATATTTCGGCTAATGCCGCTTATTATACGGGTGCAAATGGGGGCGGTACGCAGTATTTACCAGGCGATATGATAACTGCATCTACGGCTTTGTTTATTTACGACCCAAGTATTTTAAACTCATCGGCTTGCTCTGATCAAGAGTTTATTGCTATAAATATTACACCAGGGCCAGTATTATCATCGCCACCAGATACCGCTGCATGCCCAATTGTTGATTTGGCTGGGCTATCAATACCCAATTCAGGCGCAGCAGCAAGTTATAATTATTATGATGATGGCGGAGGAAATCCTGGAGCCCAACTTACTGGTGCTGCAACATCTGTTTCAACTGCTGGTGTTTATTACATTATAGGCACATCAGGCTCATGTATGGATACAACAACAGTTAATATTTTAGCAGGGCCTTGCTGTCAAGTACCATCAAATTTTATTAATAATTAAGCTAAATAGTATAAACATTTGTTCAATTCAATATAAGCTACATTTGCAATTGCCAATGAAAACTGTAATTAGTGTAATAGGGCTATGTTTGTCATTTTTAATAAGCTTTACAGCTTTGGCGCAAAATGATTGTACCTCTCCAATAAATTTTGGCGCATTGCCAATAGTACAAACGGGTTTAAGTACATGCGGCACACTAAACGATTTTAGTTCAGCTGATGTTTGTGGTAGTGTTTTCATGGATGGCGAAGATTATTTTATTCGTTTTGGTGTACCAGCAGATGGCTGTTACCAAATAAACTTAACAAATACAGCAGCCAATACAGGTGTGTTTTTATATGATGGATGCCCAAACAACGGAGCTACAAATTGTTTAGCATCCGATGAGGCACCTGCGGGTAACCCTTCAGTAACAGCAAACTTATTATTCGGACAAGCCTATATGGTTATGATTTCAACAACAGCAGGGCAAGGCTGTACACCATTTGATGTTGAAATAGTTGAATGCCCACCACAACCTGGCGACGATTGCTCAACGCCTTTTCCAGTAGTTACTTTTCCCTATGCTCAAGCAGGCTTAACCACTTGTAATGCAGGCGATGATTATGACGATACCGATGCTTGTACCTCAGTTTATATGAATGGCGAAGATTTTACCATTGAATTTACCCCAACAGTAACCGATTGTCATTTAATTACCCTATCAAATACGGCAACTTTTACAGGCTTTCATGTTTTTGATGGATGCCCCGATAATGGAGCTACTACTTGTATTGATTTTGCAACCAGCGAAACGGGTAATCCAAGTTTAGAAATACCACTAACAGCAGGTACACCTTATTATATAACCATTTCAACCTTACCTGCGCCTGATTGTACCAACTTTGATATTAATATTGATCCATGTCCGCCGCCAGCCCCTGGCGATGATTGTACAATACCATATACAATTAATGCAGTACCATTTAACCAAGCAGGCTTAACCACTTGTAATGCCGATGATGATTATGATGATACCGATGCTTGTACAAGTAATTACATGACGGGCGAAGATTTTATAATTGAGTTCACAGCCCCATCAACTGATTGTTTTGAGTTTGATTTAACGGCAACAGGCACTTGGACGGGCGTTTTTATTTTAGATGGCTGCCCCGATGATGCAGCTACTAATTGCATTAGCTCGGCAACTGAATCGGGTGGTAATCCTACCCTTCAAGAAAACTTGATTTCAGGTCAAACCTATACCATTGTAGTTTCAACAGCTAGTCCGCCAGATTGTACAGATTTTGATTTAGCTATTGATACTTGCCCACCAGTACCACCAGGTACTGATTGTGTTAACCCTTTTTTCATTCCAGGTGGTATATTTTACAATGAAGCAGGAGCAACAACTTGCGGTTTCGGCGATGAGTATGACGATACTGATGCCTGCACTTCAAACTATATGAATGGCGAAGATTTCGTTTATCAATTTACCCCATCTTTAGATACTTGTTACCAAATTGATTTATCAAATACAGATACTTGGGTAGGTGTACATGTATTAGATGGTTGCCCCGATGCCGCAGGAACAACCTGTATAGGCGATGATACAAATTCAGCAGGTAACCCACTTGTACAAGTTCAGTTAGATGCAGGTCAGCCGTATTTTATCGTAATTTCAACCTTTCCTAACCCTAATTGTACCCCTTTTGATATAGATATTGGTATTTGCCCACCACCACCAGCCCCAGCTTTTGATTGTGATATAGCTTTGGCAATATGTAATAATTCAAATTTAAACCTTAACTCATTAGGCATGGGTTTAGATGATTTTGCCGACCCTGATAATCTTGATGGCTGCCTTTCAAACACAACACCCGAAAATCAATCATCTTGGATGACCATTGAAATTGACAACTCAACACCTGCAGGCTCAACGCTTGGTTTTGATATACTCCCCAATGTAGCATCCGATTATGACTTTGCTATATGGGGCCCAAATGTAGTTTGCGATAACTTGGGCGCACCACTTCGTTGTTCGTGGGCGGCAGGCACTAACCCAACTGGTCTTGATGCTGTTAGTGGCGATACTTCAGAAGGTGCTGGTGGCAATGGATATGTGTCTGAAATTATTGTTAACCCTGGCGAAACCTATATTTTAATGGTGGATAACTGGAGCGAAAATAATAATGGCTTTCAATTAAACTGGAGTGGCTCAGCCGCACTAAGTTGTAATGCCGTATGCCCTGCCGATGGTGGTACCGCAAGCTCAATTCCGCAACCCGGAAATGTTAGTACTAATTTTCCTTTCCCAAGTTCAGACCCCGAACATTTTATACTTTGTATAGGCGATAGGTTTGAGTTTCAATCAAACAACGATTTCCTTTTACCACCTCCAGCAGCTGGCGAAGTATCAGAAATTATGTGGGGGGTATTTACCGCTATGCCGCAAGCAAGCTCAACCATTGGCGACCCCGCTTTTACGGGGTGGATAATACCCGATACAAATATTGATGACATTAATAATATGGCAGAAAACTCAACCTTACCAAACGGCTATGTACTAACAAACAACACCTTATACCTTGTACCAATTACCGTTGATGATGGCGATGATGCAGGCAACCCCAATGGAATGATTGGTGTTGATACTGATGGAGATGGCTGTTACGATTTTGGGCAACCAATGGTAGTTACCTACCTTGATAATATAAGCCACACAGCAACTGATGAGTGTGGAGGTCCTGCAATAACCATTATGGGGGGTATGCCAGAGTTTTTCTCCTCAGTTTATACATTATCCAACCTTATTCCTGCAACGGCCTCATTCTCAAATCCTACCCCAACACATAACGAAACTTTTACAATAAACGGCATAGGTGCAGGCGACGGTTATTCCTTTAGCGTTGAAGATGCAAATGGATGCACCTATAATATTAATGGATCGTTTAATTATGCAGGTCCTTTCCCTGATTTAGCACCAATAAATCCAGTTGCAGTCTGCGGTACAACTTACGATTTGGTTAATATAGGTGTTAACGATTTTAACAGTGCTGGCGGTGTTATTACTTACCATGATGAAGGCCTTGTTGGCGAGGCAGGTGCCGAGTTAGGCTCAACAATTGTAAACACAAGTGGCACCTATTATGCAATAACAACAGTAGGCATACCACCAGCCGTTTGTAAGGATACCACATTTGTTGATTTAACATTACAAACCAATCCCGATTTAACATTAGCAACAACTATTTATTCAGGCTGTAGCCCTTATGATGCCTCTCTTATCATTCCAACTGACAACAATGCTACAGGCGGCACTTTAACCTATCATAACGATGATGGAACTGGGCAAGCAGGCACTCAAATCACTGCCTTAACACTAGCAAATATGCCCGATACTGGTGGAGCGGTTGATGTGTTTATAATTAGTACAATTGGTGCTTGTACTGATACTATTTCCTTTAATCTTACAGTAAACAATTGCTGTTTACCACCAAATTTCATAAATAACTGACAAGCTAACATTTTCATTTTTTTAACTTGTTCTTTTTCAGTATTTTGGTAAGCCCAACTCCTCGCTTTTGTCTTCAAAATGTTGCTTATCAAAACAATTTTGGAAAAGAACAGACTCTATGAAAAAAATACTATACTTACTACTGTTGGGTATTCCTTCTTTACTACTTGCTCAACCTGAACAAAACTGTATTGATGCTATCCCTGTTTGTCAACAAACCTATACACAAAATACATCCTATTCAGGGGGTGGCTCTATTACCGATATAGCACCAGGAACCACTTGTTTAGGTACTGGCGAAACCAACTCAGTATGGTACATTTTTACCGTGCAAAATGCAGGTACTTTCGGCTTTACACTAAATACGGCAAACGATTATGATTACGCTATGTGGGATATTACAGGGCAAGATTGTAGTATCGTCGGCACAACACCACCTTTACGCTGTAACTATTCTGCAACCTATGGCTTAACTGGCTTAGATGACGGAAACCCGCAAGCAGGAAACATAAGCTACAACGCCTCGCAACAACCAATAATGCCCGGTTTAAATGTTGTAACAGGCAACACTTATGTACTTTTAGTTAATAATTTTTCGGGCGATACAAATGGTTACGATTTAAACTTCGATGGTACCGCTTCAATTTTTGATGTTACCCCTCCAGCCTATACAATTGATATTCCATGTACTGATAGTGAGAATATTGTGATTACTATAAACGAGCAAATTGATTGTGCAACCCTATCAAACGCCTCATTTTCTTTAAGTGGCGGTGGTTCGATAAACAGCGTAGTTGGTACAACTTGCGGTGGTTACTCAGCCGAAATTATTTTAGATTGGACGGCAGCTGCAGGCGGAAACTATACCCTTACATCATCAGGTGTTGCAGATATTTGTGGTAATGTTTTAACACTAACTGAAAACATAAGCCTACCCAATCCACCAACAATATCAACTGTTCCTAACCCTGCTGAACTATGCGATGGAGCAGGAGGTAGTGTAACCCTAACCGCTTCCGAAGCAGGCGGAACATGGAGTCCAGGAGGTGCGTCAACAACAGCAATTACCGTTAGCCCCTCAACAACTACAACCTACACTTATTCTGTCGGTACGGGTTGCGTATTAACCGCAATGGAAACCGTAACTGTTCATCCAGCACCCTTTGCAAGCATAACACCACAAAATCCAATTATTTGTGGCGCAGGTACAGCGGCTTTAACCGCCGTTGCCCCTCCAGGCTCAAGTTTTTTATGGACAGGTCCAGACATTACACCTGCAAATGAAGGTAACCCAACCGTACTTGTCGGTACAGGTACATATACAGTAACAATAACCGATGTTAATGGCTGCCAAGCAACCGATATGACGGATGTGGTTACCAACCCACCTCCGGCAGATCCCGTATGTGTAAACGTTTATGTAAGCCCTGCAGGTGGCGGCACGGGCGATAGCCCTAACTCACCAACTGATATTGTTTCTGCAATTAGTGCATCATTATGTAGTAATACCGTTATTAAAATGCAAGTAGGGCAGTACAATATAAGTGCCCCGCTTACCATATCAAGCAATTTAACGCTCGAAGGTGGCTTTTTAGCCGATTGGAGTAAAACCAGTACCGATGGTACTTTAGCAACAACAACTTTAATTAATCGAAACATTGCAGGGGTTTACCCTTGGGATGGTTTAACAGGTATAAATGAAGCCCCAGCTTTAGTAGCTTTAACAGCTAATGGTGCTACTGATTTCCGCCTACAAGATTTAACAATTCAAACTGCTAACGCGCCAGCTTCAAATTCAATAAATCCAACTGGGGTTTCAACTTATGGCGTACGCCTTATTGGCTGTAGTAATTACAATATTGTACGATGTAATATTCAAGCGGGTAATGCCTCGGCTGGTCAAACTGGTGCAAGTGGAACAGATGGAGCCGATGGTGGTAATGGAGGCCCAGGTGGAGTTGGCGGTAGCTGTACCGTTGTTCTAGGTTTTGGATGTGGCGGCGGAGTAGGTGGCGCAACAGGCGGTGGCGGCGGTTTTTCACCAGTAGGTAATACTGGCGGTGGCGGCGGTAATGGCGGTAATGCGGCAAATTCTGGTTCAAGTGGCTCTAATGGCGGTTCTGGTGGAGGTGGTATTGGCCCTGGCGGTAATGGTGGCGGCGCAGGTGTAGGTTTTTCTGAGTTCGTAGGCTTCGGTTGTGATAACCCAGGTGCTCCTGAAGAAGGTGGCGACGGTTCTCCAGGTACACCAGGCAGTCCTGGTGCTGTTGGTGCTGCAGGTGCAAGTTCTTTTACTAGTGGTTTTTTTGTACCTGGTACTGGTACTAATGGCACCGATGGAACACACGGCGGCGGCGGCGGCGGCGGCGGCGGAAGCGGTGGCCAAAACTGTAATTTTGCTTGCGATATCGACGCTGGAAGCGGTGGCGGTGGCGGTGGCGGTGGCGCCGAAGCAGGAACAGGAGGAAACGGCGGTGGCGGTGGCGGCGCATCAATTGCAATTTTTCTTAGTGCAAATGGCGCTAATGGTGTTATAAATGATTGTTCGGTTAATAGTGGTACATTAGGTAGCGGTGGCTCAGGCGGCATGGGCGGCATGGGCGGTAATGGAGGAAACGGTGTTAATGGTGGCGATAATTGTGAAACTGGTGCCGGTGGTACAGGTGGCGATGGCGGCGACGGCGGCGATGGCGGTAATGGTGGTAATGGTAGTGCAGGTGTTGCTCAAAATGTTTTTTTAGAAAGTGGTACAGCACTTACAACTAACGATAATAGTTTTAATCTCATAGCTCAACCAATAATTACTTACGATGGTGGTAATTGCATTCTTACACCAACTGATTTTACTGGCCCAACAGCAAGTGCTTGGGATTTTGATGCAACCTCAATCCCACCTACTGATAACGGCACGGCAGTAACTACTGAATACCAAGATGTCGGACGAAAAGATATTTTATACAACGGTAACGTTTACACAGGCTTTGTAAATATAGTTTTAGATGATGCGATTAATGCACACGCATTTTGCTCTGCGCCCTCAATTGCTTCTATATCAATTTACGAAGCATACCAATCTTGCGAAGGAGATGCAGTCGATTTTCAGGCATTGGAATTAGGTTTAGAATACGATTGGGAATTTTCAACAATTATAGGAGGCCCTGAACCCGTACCAAATACTTATCTAAATCAACCAACACCCGATTTAACAGGAATTGTTTTTGGCAACGAAGGTGAATATTACATCCGCCATCGAGTTAGAACCGAATGTTGTGGTTGGTCAGCTTATGATACAATTATATTGGTAGTGCAACCTATGCCCGATATTGTTATGCCGCCAGATGCTTATCTATGCGATGGGCAATCAACTAATTTAGCAGTAACCGTAAACAACCCAGCCGATGTTGATGCTTCAACCTACCAATGGTCGCCAACAACAGGGCTCGATAATCCAAATGCTTTAAGTACAAATGTTAGCGGTCTTACTTCCGATCAAACTTATACCTTTTCAGTTTTCAATGCTGCGGGTAACTGCGATACAATGGCACAAGTCAATGTAACCGTCGCTACTTTGGAGTTTGATTTACTCTTACTAAACGATGCAACTTGTGGAGATAATGGTACCATTCAAATCCCTCCTGCAAGTTTAATGGGCGTAGGCCCTTATATCTATAATTGGGTGCCAGTTTTACCAGCAGGTAGTACAAATAATACAGGAGTTGATTTAGCACCAGGAACTTATACCGTAACAATATTCGATCAAACCACAGGTTGCGAAAATACCAAAAGTATAGTAGTTGGTACAGGTGCTGGTTTAGTAGCAGGTATTAATGAATATTCGTTAGATTGTAGTGCTGGCGGTAGCGCAACTGGTACAGTTGTTATTGGATGGAATAATGGAACTTCACCCTATACGGTAAACTGGGTAGGCCCTTCATCAAGTAGCCAAGCAGGCATAACAGTCGATTCGCTTGAAGTTACAGGCTTGCCCGATGGTAATTATACCTTTACAGTAACTGATAACGCAGCCTGTACTTACGATGTTAACCTAACTGTTAATACCCCATCATCTTCGCTTGCAGCAAACTTAATCGCTTCAAATGATCCATCAACTTGTGGTGGTACCGATGGCTCAATACAAGTTGGTGGCATGAATGGGCAAAGCCCCTATGTTTATAGTTGGAGTCATGATGGCACTTTTAATGGAGCAAATGCAACAAACTTGGCTGATGGTTCTTATACTATTACCGTTCGCGATGCCATTGGTTGCGAAGAAAGTATTGTAGTTAACCTTGCTCCAGCAACTTTAACAGTAACTGCCGATTCAACCAATGTAACTTGTATAGGCGCAAATGATGGTACAGCAACTATAAATGCTATGCCTGCGGGCGCATATACTTATACATGGACACCAAACGTCAGCTCAACTAATATGGCTACTGGCTTATCGCCAGGCAATTACTCCGTTCAAGTAGATGGCGGTACACCAGGTTCAACCGTTAACCTATACGAAAGCGACTTTGATGGTACTGGTGGTTCATGGAGTTTGAATATATCTGATGGAGTAAATGGTGCGGGTAGTAATATTTGGGAAATTGATGATGATGAAGGCGGTGTAGTTTCTGGTAACTGCGGCACAGCAGGTAATGGAAATAATACACTACATGTAACATGTACATCAGGCATATTTTGCCCTGGTGGTAATACAGGTGGCGCAGCTTATAATGCAGCAGTAACATCAAACGTAATATCAGAGTCGCCCAATTTTAGTACAGCAGGGCATTCAAATATCACTTTAAGTTTTGATTACATTGGTTCTGGCGAAGCAGGCGACGATTTTGTAACAGTTCTTTACAGTTTAGATAATGGCGTAACTTGGTTGTCAGTTGCTGGTCCAAGTAACCCTGTTCCACCATCTATGTGTTGCGATTTTATTACAAATGCACCACTAGTTTGTACTGACTTTTTTGCTGGGCAAGGATTATGGACAACGCTCTCTTATTCATTACCCGATGGAACAACCAATATTGCTTTCGATTGGACTAACAGCAATAATAACGCTGGTGATGACCCATCATTTGCAGTAGATAATATTGTTGTTACAGGAGATACACCAGGTAGTTCGTGCTCAGAAACGGTTACCTTTTCAATTATCGATGGAGAAGATCCGCAAGTAAGCCCATTGGTCAATCCTCAAATTTGCGATAACGTAACAAGTATAGATTTAGATACCGTTACTGTTGTAGTGAATAGCGCAATGTATCCTGGTACTGGTGTTTGGTACACAGGCGCAGATAATACGGGCGCTGTTGTAAGTGGGGTGCAAAGTGGTTTATCAAATGGCGATCAATTTTACTATGAATTTACAACAACACTAAATAGCTGTATTGATGGAGAAGTTTTAACTATCGACATTATAAGTTGTTGTACCGATTTCGATTTCATAAACAACTAATTATGGAGCAATTAGATCTAACAGCCTTAAAACGCAAAATTTTCATTAAGGCATCAATTAATGAGTTATATAAAATGTTTGCCACCCAAAAAGGATTGGAAACATGGTTTTTAGCTAGTGCTGTAAATACTGCATCAAATGGAAATGCTCGTAAAGCTGATGATTTTGCACAAACTGGTGATGAGTATGCTTGGCAGTGGAATAATTATGATGGTGTCGAAAAAGGTAAAGTAGTTTTCGCCAATGGTACTAACGAAATTCATTTCGGTTTTGCAGGTGGTTTAGTTAAAGTAATCCTAACCGAACATCCCAAAGGTGCCGTTTTAGTCGATTTATCGCAAACCATCCCTCAAGATGATGAGCGAAAAAGATTAGAGCTATTTTATGGCTGCGGTTGCGGTTGGACTTTTTGGCTCACTAATCTAAAAGCCTATCTAGAACATGGAATTCTTTTACACTTAAAAGAAAACCCCTATATCGAGCGATATCCTAACTACGGTTACGATTATGTAACTATTTAAGGTAACTGTCATTTCAGAATTGCTTTTAAAGCAATATCTGAAATCTAAGAACCTGAGTTAGATTTAAAATTCACTCTCAATTAATTGATAATCAGTAGTTTGAAGCAGTTGAGAATGTAGATGTTCGTCAATTTAAATGGAATTGGCTTGTTCCCCATTTTTGAGTGGCTGGGCCCGCACTCGGCTGGGTCCGCACTCGGGGAATATTGTTACATTTGAAACAAAATCCGTACATCGAACGCTACCCTAATTACGGTTACGCTTATGTAACTATTTGAGGTGAATAATCATTAAGATTAATCAATATAAACAGTTGTGTGTCATTCTCGAAAATGATGAAATCATTTATCGGGAATCTAATAACCTCAGTTCGATTTTGAAACCACATTCAAATATTTGAAAATCAACGTTTTGAAATAGATTAGAACTGAAATTTTCGTAAAAAACAGAATTTGTCCCCCTTTGAAGGGTTGGACCCGCATTCGGCTGGGCCCGCATTTGGGGCGATTTTGAGTAAACGAAAAATCTGGCTGGGTCCGCATTCGGAGGATGAATAAGTAAATTTTTAAAAAAATTGCAAATTATCATTGGTTTTGCTGCTAATTTTTCATTTTATTAATCGAACTCAGGTTAATATTAAGAGTAAACAACCCTAAAAACAATTCACTAAACTATTGTAACTTCAATTTATGAATCGTTTAGCACTTATCTTATTGTTAATTTTTTGTTCTGTATTCTTTGTTGAGGCCTGTAAAAATCCTGATGAAACCGACGGTACAGACAACACCGATATAATGGATGATGCCGCCGATTTTATGGACGATTCAGGTATGGATGGCAGCACCGATGGTTTAGATGATGGTACGGATGACGGAGGCACTTTTGCCGATACCATCCGCTTTGCAAGCTACAATGTATCTATGTTTGGTAATACCGAGGGTGAAATTGCCCAACAATTAAGTTTTGGTACTGTTCCCAAGTTTGCCCGTATTGCCGAGGTTATCAAAATAGTCGCGCCCGATGTTTTGGCACTAATGGAGTTTGATTATGACGAAACGGGCGAAAGCCTCAACAACTTTAATAACAATTATTTGGCTCAAGGCGATAACGGAATTGAATATCCTTATGCCTACCAAGTGCCTAGTAATACAGGGCTTTTGAGTGATACCGACATTGATGGAAATGGTAATATTAGCTTACCTGGAGATGCTTATGGTTTCGGTACTTTTAATGGGCAATATGCCTTTGCCCTGCTTTCAAAATACCCAATTGATATAGCAAACCTACGTTCTTTTCAAACTTTTTTATGGAAGGATATGCCCGACGCACTTTTACCCGAAAACGCCGATGGAAGTTCTTATTATTCAAATGAAGTAATGGATGTTTTCCGCCTTTCCTCCAAAAACCATATCGATTTACCAATTGAGATGCCTAATGGGCATACAGTCCACGCTATTTTGGCACACCCAACGCCTCCCGTTTTTGATGGTGCCGAAGATAGAAACGGCAAACGTAACCACGATGAAATTCGCCTTTTGGCAGATTATGTAGTAGGTGCCAATTATTTAATAGATGATAATGGTCAATCAGGTGGATTAGCAACGGGTGAAAGCTTTGTAATTATGGGCGATTTAAACGCCGACCCTTACGATGGCGATAGCGCAAACGATGCTATTTTACAATTACTTGATCATCCAAATATTAACCCCGCCGTTTGTTTAGGCGATATGATTGCTTCAAGCAATGGAGGTGCGGAGCATAATCAATCAAGTGGCGATACAGGCGACCCAAGTCACGATACATCTTTCTTTGGATTAAGAATTGACTATGCCCTACCATCAAATAATTTAACCGTTACCAATACAGGCGTTTTTTGGCCATCATCAACTGAAGAAAATCACTTTTTAATTGAAGATGAAGCCGCCTCCGACCACCTCCTCGTTTGGGTTGATGTAGTAGTAGAATAAATATGTTATTTATTAGTTGAAACAAGGAATTTACTAAAGTTGACCAATGGCGATTCGCAGTGATAGCTGCAAGCTATGCGAAGTCGCATTGTAAAGCAATAAGCGCGAAGCATAAAGCTTGTCAGCGGTTTGTCCAAGTAGGACAAAATCACCTTGAATCGCCTAGCATTTTGCTTACTTTTTTGCAATGAAAAAGTAAGAGTAACTAACATGAATAATGAATTGTTGTTTTAAAAAAAATCTAATAAGCAACAACTTTAATCTAAAACCTAGTATCTCCGTACTAACAATCTAAAATGACTACTTCCCAATCTTCGCCTCCATATCAAACTTCAATCCTTCAGCCTCCCGCAAGTAAATTTTCATTTTTCCAAACGATAAATCCCCTTCAATGTAAACAGGAATTTTATTATCATCATCTGTTGCGTAAACCACAATATTATCATCATCCGCAAACAAATCTCCCTCAATTAGTTCCGGCGAAAATTTAATACAATTAAACTTTCCAACCTTTGTTTTAGCAGTTCCTTTTCCTAAATATTTTACTGCAACGTTATACGATTTTCCATCAATAAAAACCTCAAAAGGTATGTTTTCTCCCACTTCATACTGGCTATAATCAATGCTTCTGGCATAGTAAAAAGCACTCATAATATCGTAAGTGCAATCATTTATATCAACATATTCATCCTCATGGCGCATTTTTTCACGGCGCATCATGTGGTGTAAATAAACCTGATTATTATCATAGTCAAAATCATATTGATAATCAATAGTAAACTTACCCTCATGCACATCACGCTCAAATCTAACAGGCTTATAAGTATATTGGTCAAGGTAAGTTTGGTAAGTATCCCTAACCTCGTACAACCAATTGTAAGCCTTTAAATTACGTGCCGTCGCACAGGCATGATAAACATCGCGGCCTTCTAATTTAGCAGGCTTAGTTTTAAATTCAACCATGCCAACACCCGCCCATATAAAGCCCAAATTATAATAAGCTTTATAAGTTAATTGCTCTGTTGGTTGGTAACTAAAACTATCAATTTGGCAGCTGTTTTCAACCCCTAAACTATCCGTTGGCAAAGCATTTAAACAAAAATTTATGCTTAAAAAACTCAATGCCGCTATTTTAACCATTGTCTTCATCAAACAATTCTTTCGTTAAATTCAATTTAAATATCGCAATTAATCCGACTAACGAAGGCACCATAAGATTAATTACCCATAAACTTAATGCCGCAGATATAACGGAAATTGGGTTGGCATTTATATAATTCATGAAAAAAATTGCGATGCTTGTTCTAATTCCTAACTCAACTAAAGCAATACTGGGTACTAAAGTTTGCACCAAAAAAATGCTCAATACTAAAATGGAACCCTCGTAAAAATTAAAATCTAAACCAAAAAAGTAAAACAATAAAACATACTGAAAACTAAAAACTCCATGTCTTAATCCTGATAAAGCAATAGCCTTAATTAGATCTTTTTTATCTAATTCTTTAAGTGCATAAATAAACTTATTTACCTTTTCAATCCATTTAAAAGAAGCCGTAAAAGCAGGTAATTCAGTGCTTTTGTAAAACAATAAAAAAACAATAAATAAAGCGATAACGGCAAAGGCAGCAATCGATAAAACAACACTAATATCAAGATTTGTAAAGCGAATTAAAAACAACAAAATGCCCACTATCCCAATGCCTACACTCGCAATCCATTGGCTTAATGATCCTAATAAGGATATTGAAACCCCAGCCGTTTTATTCATCCTTTTTAAAAAAAGAATTCGCCCGCCAAACTCCCCAATTCGGTTTGGTGTAAACATAGATAGAGTGATGCCCGCACAAATAGCCATAAAAGCATTAAATTGATTTATTTTTTCGGTTTTTTCAATTAACCAACGCCATTTTAACGCCTCAATATTCCAGTTAACCAACATTAGCAAACCAACCGCAATTAAAAACCAAATTTCGCCTCTATCAAATGATGCGTTAAATTGCTTAACAACCGAAATGAAATCATTTTTTACCCATAAATAATGGTATATAGCCCAAATTAAAAGCAGCAAAAGGGCTACCTTTATCAACCACCCTAACAATGGATATTTACTTTTGGGCATACTACAAAATTACCAATAAGCATTGAGCAAACCGTTAAAAATATTAGGCATCGACCCTGGAACCAACATTTTGGGCTATGCTTTCATCGAAATTGCTTCAAAGCAAATAAAATTAACCAGTATGGGCATCGTTCACCTTAAAAAGTACGATGATGCCTTTATTAAGCTTCAAAAAATTCAAGAACGCCTAGCCGTAATGATTGATATGTACGAACCCGACGAAATGGGCATTGAAGCCCCTTTTTATGGCAAAAATGTACAATCAATGTTAAAGCTAGGGCGTGCGCAAGGCGTGGCAATTGCCACAGGCATGACTAAAGGCGTTAAAGTATTTGAGTATTCCCCTAAAAAAATCAAGCAGTCTATTACAGGCAATGGTAATGCCTCAAAGGAGCAAGTTTCTGCAATGGTAATGCGTATGCTAAAACTTGATAAATTACCCACTAATTACGATAGTACCGATGCCTTAGGTGCGGCAATTTGCCATTACTTACAACGCACCAATAAATTTTCAACAGGCGATAAAAAATACACTGGCTGGGCAGCCTTTGTAAAAGAAAACCCTAAAAAAGTAAAGTAAACCTATGAAGCTTCCTATAATACAGATAGGCAAACCTCAATTTTTTTCAAATAAATTGTATTTGTTTAGTCTCGCTTTATTTGCAATTGCTGCTTATTTCCCTTTGTTCCTGCACTTAGGGCAAGCCCCCTTTGTTCAATGGGATGAAAGTCTATTTGCTGCACGGGCATACCATATGGCTCAAAACGGCGAATACCTCTACAATTTCAATCAATTGCACGATGGATTTAACTATGCCAGCACCAAACCACCTTTAATAACTTGGGTGCAGGCTTTAAGTTTCAAAATATTCGGATTTAATGAATTAGCACTTCGCCTACCCATTGCATTTTGTTGTGTACTTACATTGGTGGCAATTGTATGGTTTTTTCATACTAAATACAGTAAAGGTTATGTAGGCATATTGGCGGGCATCACACTTTTAACTATAACAAGATATACCCGCAACCACATGGCGCGTACGGGCGACCATGATGCAGCTTTGGCCCTGTTTTTATTAATATCGGCATTTACTTTTTACCAATATCTAAAATTCAATCCTGACAAAAGTAAATGGCTATGGCTTACAGCATTATTCACCCTTTTGGCCACTTTAACAAAAGGCTTAATGGGCTTTATGTTTATACCCTGTTTTGTAATAGCCGCTTTTTACAACAAAAAACTAATAGCAACTTTAAAATCCCCACAAACTTATCTAGCCGCAATATCTGTTATAGCACTTTTTATTGGGCAATATTTATATAGAGAGTGGATGCACCCAGGTTTTTTAGAAATACTTTGGAATGATGAAATGGGCGGAAGATTCAGCGGCTCAAGTAAAATCGGGCATCAACATCCCTTTATGTATTATTTTGATAGAATGTACGAATATTTTGGTTTTGCCTATTTTTTGTTGCTATTCACACCAGTAGTTATCGTATTCTTTAAAAATTATAGCTTTCATAAGTTAACCGTTTATTTAAGTATTATATGGATGGGCTTTATGCTAATAATATCAAAATCGGGCACAAAATTACCCTGGTATATAGGGCCAATTTTACCCATAACAGCTATTTTATGCGCTTTAAATTGTTGGTTAGTTTGGCAGCAAATTAAAAAACTAACATCATTTAAATGGTTAGCAGGTTTAAGTTTTATCATACTACTGTTTTATGGCCCATACACCAAGATTATTGAAACCGTTTATTTTCCAAAAATTACTGATAAAAATAATAAAGTTGGGGTACTGCTAAAGCAGTTAAAAAACAAACATCCACAAGTAACAAACATTGTTGTTGCCGATCACGAAATGAATTTTTCCGAAATTTTTTACCGCAATCATTTTATTGATCATTATGATTATAATATAGAACGATCTTGGGATGTAGTAAAAAGCCATGTTGGCGAACGATTAGTTGTTACCTGTAAAAATGGCATTTATAATAAGGTTAAAAAGCGCAATTACAAAATGGATGTTATTGAACAATTTGAAGAGTGTAAGGCTTTTTATATAGCTGAATAACGGAAAAACAATCGATCCCATTATCCCGTTTTTCGAGAGCCTCAACGACCAATTATATGAAGATTGAGCCTGCTTACGCAGAGTACATCATAGTGTCGAAATGTCCACACGCTTCGAGAGCCTTGAAGGCAAGCCTGCTCAGCGTCCATCATTCATCATTAAAAAGTGTCATCTCGGAAAATCAATTATGATTTATCCGTGATCTTTAAATAGTTAAACTAAATGCAAATAGTTAATGAAGATTAAGCTTATTAAAATTCCCAAAAACAATTCCCTTCCTTTTTTTGCTAAAATCCATATCACCCTGAGCGGACATTGAGCCTGCCTGTACTGAATTTACGGGTACGCCTAGTGCGAAGTGCCGAAATCATTTGTAGTCCAAAACCCCAAATTCCCCTCCTTGCTAAGGAGGGGTGTTGAAGGTGATGTAATCACCAAAACGGGGTGGTTATGAATATGTCATCCTGACTGGGCTCGCACAAAGGATACAAAAAAGCACTTTAATCCAAATCGGCGATTCGCAGCGATAGCTGCAAGCTATGCGAAGTCGCGTTGCAAGGCAACAAAGCGCGCAGCATAAAGCTTGTCAGTGGTTGCCTGTAAGGCAAATCACCTGGGGACGCCTAGTCTGAATCGTCGTGATTTTTGCGCACTTTTTATCTAGAAAAAGTGTGGGGAACAAATAGTAGAACTAACCACAATTGAAATCAGCCCTATAATATATTAAAACTCGATTAAGCTTTTTATTTAAAGATAAATCAAATGGAAACGCCCAGTCTGAATCGTCGGGCATTTTGGTTCATGTTTACGGAAAAAGAACAAGAAAAAATTGTAAATTAAAACGGACATTGAGCTCGCCTTTACTGAATTTATGGGTACGCCTAGTGCGAAGTTTCGAAATCGTTTGTAGTCCAAAACCCAAAATTCCCCTCCTTGCTAAGGAGGGGGTGTTGAAGGTGATGTAATCACCAAAACGGGGTGGTTATGAATATAAGGCATCCTGACTGGGCTCGCACACGACTGGGCTCGCACTCGAGCTTACCAAAGGATACAAAAAAGCACTTTAATCCAAATCGACGATTAGCAGCGATAGTTACAAGCTTAACTTGGAAGGGGCACGCCCGGCGCGCACAGCCTAGTGGGGGGTGAAAATCATAGATTTTCGGGGGATGAAGTTAATTAACATGAATAATGTTTAAGGGAAACAACATGTCATTGATAATCAATACTTTAACTTTTTCAAGTCGTCATGCTGAACTAGTTTCAGCATCTCAAGTAGTTGTTTATGTTTTTTAAACCCTGAAACAAGTTCAAAGCGACGAAAGATTTAGTTTAATCGGTAGTTATTGGTGAGTTAGTCTTTTATGTTATCCATTATTCACATTATTCACATTATTCACATTAATCACCTGAGGACGCCTAGTCTGAATCGCCAGGCATTTTGGTTCATGTTTACGGAAAAAGAACAAGAAAAAATTGTAAAATAAAACGGACACAAAGCCTGCCTGTACTGAGTAAATGGGGGTAACCCCAGCACATAACCTAGTGCAAAATGCTAGCTATATTCCTATTGTATAATGAAAATTTTAATTTTTTTTAAGATAGTCACTGTAATACTACGCAGTATTAAGCGTTTAATTTCAGGCTCGAAAATTGTATTAATTGCCAATGGCTGCCGTATTATCTTTGTGGCGCTTTAAAAACGGTTTAACAATAAAGGACGAATGAATTTTAAAAATGAAGTGGAGGCGGTTGATGCCTTATCAAAAGCATATAAGGATTTAAATAACGAAATTTCAAAAGTAATTGTTGGACAAAAAGAGGTGATAAAAAATGTTTTATTATCAATTTTTTGTGATGGACACAGCCTTTTGGTTGGGGTGCCTGGCTTGGCAAAAACCTTGCTAGTAAAAACTATTTCTGATGTTTTAGATTTGGATTTTAAACGAATTCAGTTTACGCCCGATTTAATGCCGTCGGATATTACGGGGTCGGAAATTTTGGATGATAATCGGAATTTTAAATTTATTAAAGGCCCTTTATTTACCAATATTTTATTAGCGGATGAGATTAACCGTACCCCTCCAAAAACGCAAGCAGCTTTACTTGAAGCCATGCAGGAACGTACAGTAACAGCAGCGGGTGAAAATTTTAAATTACCGCTTCCGTTTTTTGTTTTAGCAACGCAAAACCCCATTGAGCAAGAGGGTACTTACCCTTTGCCTGAGGCGCAGTTAGACCGTTTTATGTTTAATATTACTTTGGATTACCCGAGTTATAACGAGGAATTAGAAGTTGTAAAAAACACCACGGCTGATAGAGAGGTTGAGTTAAAAGAAATTATTTCGGGAGAGCAGATTATTGAATTTCAACGATTGATTCGTAAAATACCAATTGCAGATAATGTGTTGGAATATGCCGTGAATTTGGCTTGCAAAACACGCCCAGGAACGGAAAAGGCGGCTTCAATAGTTGATGATTATATATCGTGGGGGGCGGGGCCAAGGGCAAGTCAGTTTTTAGTTTTAGGAGCGAAAGCTCATGCGGCTATTAATGGCAAGTATTCCCCTGATATTGAGGATGTTAAAGCGGTTGCCTTACCAATTCTTCGCCACCGTGTTGTTAAAAATTATAAGGCCGAAGCCGAAGGATTAACCATTGATAAAATTATCACTGATTTACTATAATGAAGATTTTTTGCATTGGGCGTAATTATGTAAATCATGCCAAGGAATTAAAAAATCCTGTACCCAAAAAGCCATTGGTTTTTTCAAAATTCCCGACGAGTTTATTAAAGGATAATCAAGCTTTTTACTACCCTGATTTTTCGGAGGATATTCACCATGAGTTAGAATTGGTCCTTAAAGTCTGTAAAAACGGAAAGAAAGTTCAACCGCAATTTGCAAAAGATTATTATAACGAAATTGCATTAGGAATTGATTTTACCTGCCGAGACATACAAAGTAAATTAAAAGAAAAAGGGCACTCGTGGGAGATTGCCAAGGCATTTGATAATAGTGCACCGATAAGTGAGTTTATTGCTTTAGATAGTTTAGCTGATAAAAACAATATCCATTTTAACTTAAAAAAGAATGGTGCTGACGTTCAAATTGGGTATAGTAAGGATATGATTTTTGATTTTGATTATTTGATTTGTTATATTTCGCAATATTTTACTTTACAAAAAGGTGATTTAATTTTTACGGGAACTCCCGAAGGTGTTGGTCCTGTTGCCATAGGGGATAAGCTTGAAGGCTTTATTGAGGGAAAAGAATTATTGAACTTTGATATAAAATAACATACAATATACCTTATTAAACAGGGTTATTTATTGCATGAAATACTTACTATGCTTTTTATTACTTGGCTATTTAACTACTTACAGCCAAAACGAAAACATCCTTTTAAAAACAGATTTTAACGCCGAAATAACTTACGGCAATGTTGATGACTTAATTGAAGCTATTAATAGAGGTGCATCAATAAGAGTTGGTTGGAGTTTAGATTTTGACGGTGACGAAAAAGGGGATTTAACACATTGGATTGATGCTGAATTTCTTTCAATTTATAAAGGTCAGGTATTTAATCAGATATTACCTATAAACCGACAGTACCCTCAAAAAGATGTTGCGGAAATTGTTTTAAAAAACAACTCTATTGAATGGACTGGGATGATTGGGACAAATGGTGTTTTGCAGAGCCGTTATATTTTTAATGACAATCTTTTAGAAACAACTGATGACGAACTATTGTTAGAACAGTTAAAAAAGAGAAGTGATGTTAAACAGCGAATTGTTGCAACGACATGGGTAGTAAAGTAGGGTTGATTACTTACATTTTCGACAATCATCAATTGATATATCGTTTATTGGGCTTCAAAAGTTTATCTTAGAGATGAACAAAAAGTAGGGTATGCGTTATTTGATTTTCTCCATTGCTTTCCTACTAATCAATTTTTTAAGTTATGCGCAAAGCCAATTTATCCATGTGGATCAATTTGGGTATTATAATGATGCGCCTAAAGTGGCAGTTTTAAGCAATCCGCAAACGGGTTATAATTCGGCGTTAAGTTATACCGCCCCCGCCAACCTTGAAGTAATTGATAATAACACAATGCAAGTGGTTTTTACAGCCAGTCCAACCGTTTGGAATGGAGGTAGCACCCACAGCCAATCGGGGGATAGTGGTTGGTGGTTTGATTTTTCGAGTGTTACTCAGTCGGGGGAATATTATGTAAACGACCCTGTAAATAATGAGCAATCGGCGGTGTTTGTAATTAATGATAATCCTTATTTGGAAGTACTAAAGGCATCAGTAAAAATGTTTTATTACAACCGTTGTAATATGCCCAAAACTGCCCCTTCTGCCGATGCCAACTGGGTAGATGGCGATAACTTCAATAATGCCTTACAAGATTATAATTGCCGATATATTTACGATAGTAGCAATGCCACACTTGAAAAAGATTTATCGGGTGGTTGGTTTGATGCCGGGGATTACAATAAATACATTCCATTTGTTTATAATGTAGCTCATAACTTATTATCGGCTTATGAAATGAATCCAAATTTATTTACCGATAATTGGAATATTCCCGAAAGCGGTAACGGCTTGCCCGATTTGCTTGACGAGCTAAAATGGGAATTGGATTGGATGATGAAGATGGCAAACCCCGACGGTTCGGTTCATATAAAAATGGGTAGCCAAAATCATAGCGAAAATGCCTCCTCACCGCCAAGTGCGAATGTTGATCAGCGTTTTTATGGTCCTACTTGTACCGCAGCTTCGGTAACATTGGCGAGTAATTTTGCCCATGCCGCTGTTGTTTTCAATAAAATAATCGGATACGAAAATTACACCAACAGCCTACAAACCACCTCAATTGCTGCATATAATTACGCTTTAAACGCTTTTAATAATGGCACGCTTCAGTTTGATTGCGACGATGGAAGCATAGTATCGGGCGATGCAGATTTGAATGCCGATGAACAATTAGAATCATTAATTGTTGCGGCTGTTTACCTATTTGAGTTAACGGGCGATATTGCTTACAGTAATTTTGTTGTAAACAATGCTCCTTCCATCGAACCTTTGTCCAATGGATTTTGGGGACCTTACAAGGTAAGCATTCAAGATGCTTTACTGCGATATGGCACTTTGCCCAATGCCGATGCCGCCTTTGCTAGTACGGTTACAAATTCGCTTGCAGCGGCAGTTAGCAATAATTGGGATGGCTTTTTTGGCATGAACGATTGGAGTTTATATCGCGATCATATTCCCGATTGGAGTTACCATTGGGGCAGCAACAAACCAAAGGCTGGCTACGGCTGCCTAAACCAAACTATCGCACAATACGGCATCGGAAACGACGCAATAAACCAGCAACAAAAAGCCGAAGAGGTTTTACACTCATTTCATGGACTTAACCCTTTGGGCGTTGTTTATTTATCAAACATGTATGGTTTTGGTGCAGAGCGTTCTTGCAATGAAATTTACCATCTTTGGTTTCAGGATGGAACAGATTATGATAATGCCCAAACATCCTTATATGGACCTGCACCAGGCTATGTACCAGGCGGCCCAAATAGTTATTTCGGCAATACAAACCTAGTTCCCCCTTACGGGCAACCGCCAATGAAAAGTTACTTGGATTATAATGACGGCTGGCCTTTAAATAGTTGGGAAATTACCGAACCTTCAATTACTTACCAAGCGATGTATGTTAGACTTATAGCAAATGTAATTGGCTTGCGCGGCTACCCTGACCCTACTACTATGACAGCTAATGTTGCTATTGACGATGCTTGTATTAACGTTTACCCTAACCCTGCTAGCAACTATTTTGTAATACATGGTGAGTTATGTAATTACCGTATTGAAATTTTAAATAGTGCTGGACAATTAGTACAAAGCATCCCTAATGTTGGGGCGGAGCAAATTATTGATATTAGCACTTTAGGGCTTGGTTTGTACTTTGTCAGGATGGAGAATTTGAGCAATAATGCTCTATCTTTTCAAACCATATTAAAGCAGTAAAATACAATATTCATAGTTTCAAACACATCGTATTACCCCTAAATCTCACCAACTACAAACATTAAATAGGCTGCGTGTACAAAGTTTACAATCCTTTACTTTTCCTTGGGCGTTCCCACATTATAAATGTGGTCGGGCTATCCGCTCAAATGTTCGTGGCTAAAGCCACTTCATAACCGCTTCTATCCCTAACGCATCTACAACACCATTGTCACACTGAGTAAGCGAAGCGCATCGAAGTGCAATACACCCTAACTCTTCGTCATCTCGGCTATCGCTTATAACTCGTTTCGGCAAAATGCCTACACTCGTAACGGTCGCGCCGCACAGGCTCAGCCGCTGCTCTATCCCTAACACAATCATGTCATGGTTGTATAAGTCAACTAATTCGAGGACAAAATTTAAACTTTGTCTATGCGAATGAAACCCTCAGATTTAACCCTATCAAGAAATTATTTACAGCGATACCAGTTTTTGATAGCTGACTATGA
>Ga0160423_10000011_pt1 | contig 153976 bp, 138 predicted proteins | sample CRUFie14St8metaG_FD_108191 | JGI IMG/M metagenome (GOLD analysis project Ga0160423, IMG submission 108191) | Marine microbial communities from the Costa Rica Dome - CRUD Field 142mm St8 metaG | ecosystem: Environmental > Aquatic > Marine > Oceanic > Photic zone | place: Costa Rica: the...
AAGTTTATCGAAGATTTATATGGAGTTGTAGAGCATGTGTTAGACGCGCTCAAATTAGTTTTCCATACCTGATAGTTGTAAAATTTTACCATATATATTTTTTGGTTTTAATTAAATCAGACTTCAAATTTATGAAAAATAATCCATCTAAAATCTAAAAAATGAAAAAAAATAGACTTTATTAACATTTCATTATTGAAAACTCCAGTATTACTTATAATTTACATTTTGAATAAACGAAATGAAAAAAAAATGGTTTCAAAGAAATCAAGTAATTACTGAATAATAATCTTTTCTTGGTAATGCTCTAAATCAAATGAATAAGATATTGTGTATACTCCCTTAGAATAATTTGATAAATCAATATTATATAAATATTTTTCTGCGTCTAAATCAACTTCTAAAATTAAATCCCCTAAAATATTATATATTTTGATATAGCTATTTTCTGAAATATCATCTTCGATTAAAATACTAAATTTACCTAGAGAGGGATTAGGATATATCTGAAAATTAGAATTTTCAATTGTATTAGATTTTCTTATTGATGACAGTGTTGAGAAAAATATTGGACCATCCCAAGTTGGAGATCTGTACGCTCCACCACTAGAGCTACACCAGGTTCGATAAATCAATCTGTATGATGTATTTGGGACCAAACCATTTTTTTGCTTACACAAAAGCGGTGAAAATACTCCAGAACCTCCTATGTTATAATAAGTCGAACCTATGGAATCAACTCTATATTTAAATCTAACAAACGAATAATTTGAAATTGAATCCCAACAAACCTCTATTTTAGTGGTTGACAGAGGGGTTACAGAGACATTAGTAATATTGTTACATAAATCGTCAGTAGAAAAAGTATCTAAACCGTGCCAATTTACAACACCAGAGTTACAATACCAGATTTTAAACTCATATTCGTATTCAGTAGACGGAATAAGATTAAGAACTGTCTTATTAGTATTAGATGTATTACATCCACTTCCAACTGGTACGCCCATAGTTTTAGTTTGCCATGATGAACTTCCCAGAACCCTATATCTTATCCTAATCTGATCAACTTGACATCCAGATATATTCATATTATCCCAGTAAAAAGTAGCTCGATCGTGAATAATATCACTAACAATAATCCCAGATACTTGACCACAATTTGGAGGATATTGACAAGAACCGTCATCAATACATGCTGAGGAGTTATAATTTAAGGCATTAGAATCAGTACAACCAACAGCGCCATAACAACTCCCATCATCAATAGTTGCGTTAGGGTTATAATTACATGAGGATGGATCAGTACACCCAAGTACATAATATATACAAGACCCATCATCAACATTAGCTAATGAATCAAAATTAAAAGCAGTAGAATCAGTACATCCTAAAATAGGATAAATACAACTTCCATCATCTATCAAAACATTAGGATCATAATTTAAAGCATTACTATCAGTACATCCAAAAATTGAGTAAATACAACTTCCGTCATCAACGTTCGCTCCTAAATAATAATTTAAAGCTAGTGGATCAGTGCAACCATACATAATAGATACACAACTCAAGTCAGGGCAAGTTGCAAGACTGTCATAATTAAAGGCTGTACTATCCATACATCCATAGACACAATAGACACAACTACCATCGTCAGTGTTTGCACTTGGGTCAAAATTTAGAGCAACAGTATCCGTACATCCATATACATTTGGTATACTCATTGAGATATTAATATCATCTAAATCAATTCTCCACATGTTTGCGGGACTATTTGCGTGCCAACCAATATAATAAATTCCATCAGTAGGTACGCTAAAGGAAACAAATGTTGAATCATAAGAAATATTAATAATATTGTTCATTTGCAATAAAACAGTTGAGAGTGAAGACGATTGTTGGTTAGAACCTATACATACATTCATTCTTTCCGGATAAGCCGCAGAGGCTACTCTGTATTTGAACTCTAAAGTATAAGTTTTATTTGATTCTAATTTAAAACATTGTGAAATTAACCAATCATCTGCAGAAGTGGTCCCGTTAAAATTATAATTATAGAACGCTCCAAAAGTTTGATTAAATCCTGTGTACTGATTAATATTCCATGTATAAGAATCATTATTTACGTCTTCTATTTTCCAACCACTAAAATCATGATATGGTTCAAAACCCATAAAATAGTCAGCACTGTAAAAATCATGCAAATAATTAGTAAATGAAGACGATAGAGTATCGTTAGTAAGATCTAAATCCATATAATGAGATGTAAATACATTTAAATTGTAAACACCTCCGTTAACAGCATTAACAGTATTTGTAAATGTGTATAAAATACTATCTCCGGCTGGCACTGTTGCATAAACACTGTCTGTAAAAGTCTGACCATTCCACTCAAAAGATACTGTAAAATTATTAGCGTCAATAACGTTATAATTTTTAATCATTACAATGACCTGTTCTGTGGTATCTAAAATACATGAATTTGAAGGGGATACAATAGAAGATATTCCAACATCAATACTAAATTCGTCTATTTCAATTGTATCTATCGCAAGACATCCATTTGCATCTAAAACTTCAACTATGTAAATACCTGATTCTAATCCTGAGACATCTTCCAAATTTGAAGTAAATGAATTAGGTCCTATCCAGTTATATGTCAATGGAGAAATACCTCCAGTGACAGTAACATCAATAGTTCCGTCAAACGCATTAGGCATTGTCTCTGGCGATGTAATAGAACTTATGTTTATTGGAGAAGAGTAATCAAAGATTTGAAGGTTAGATAAAGTATCTTTACATGAGTTAGAATCTGAAATAACTACGCTATAAGTGCCAATAATCTCATTAATTAAATCCTGAGTGGTTGAACCATTACTCCAATCAAAAGTATATGGTGATGTACCTCCATTTATGCTTAAATATATATTTCCATATGACGAAACACAATTTGCTGGAGTAATATTAGCGTTAACTGTCATCGAACAATTAATTGTCCAACTAACATCCATTAAATAATCTGCGGAATCTGAACACGGTAAGCATGAATATGAGGACGGCATAACAACAATCCAATATACTCCTGAGGACAATGACTGTTGAAGGTTTAAATTGGTACATTGGAATACATATGAAGAATCTATAACAATTGGGTTACCACATGATGAGTTACCATCAATTATATATAAATAAGAGGGAACCTCTGTGGTAATATTTACAGACAAATCACTACTATCTGAAACTATAATTTCATACCAGTCAGTATCTCTGGTATTTCCCTCAGCATAAAATGTTCCGTGAATTAATGAATTATTTGATAGTGGCGTATAATTAGATACAGGTGGATCAATCGTAAAGTTTACATAAGCATTACCATCAGGTCCTCCATTTGTAGTAATTGAATATGTTCCAGCAACATATGGTGTTGGTATAATATAAGAACCTATAAAATCATCCGCTCCAAGTAAACTAAATGTTCCATCATCATCGTCATAAACAGAGAAATCATAAATATAGCTAAGGCCTGTCACGGATGGAGTAGTAAATAGTGAATTAGACTTTAACTCTAATGGGCTCGTAACTGAAGAATTAGCAAACATTGAGTAACTTAATGGCTGAGCAGGGTTTTGTCCATAAGAATTTGGACACCAAGTATCCAAATAATAATCAGTGTAATGATAAAAATTATTGTTTTCTTGCATATATATATAAAAATCTGGACTGAAGTCAGGTCCGATATTTACATATCCATTTATTGGCCAGCCTACATAAGTTATACTCGCACCAAATGACCATGGATCCTCAATTCCAGTAATTGTAAAGTTTGAAAGTTTAAAATTATCATCACAACCATTATTCACATCAGATCCGCATGATTCCCCTTCAGATATAACATTAGGAGGGATAACAATTTGACACATCGAATTACAACTACCAATTTCACAGTGCTCCTGACTAAAACTAAAACTTGAACCATTTGCAACATTTACACCATTATAACTAACATTATAAGAGCCATTTCCCCAATTGCAACAAATTCCATCTCCGTATGAATCTAACATTGTAAATGTATAACAATGTGTGTCAGGGACACACAAAGACCAAGTTAACACTGAATTAGCATCAGCACTTGTCAAAGGAACATTTGTCCAACCTCCTCCGTACTGATCCATTAAAAACCATGATGTTTCTGTAGGATAATCATCAGTGTTAATAGTTATTAATATTTCTGATTCTCCACTATTACAATTTGATATTGCGCAACTACCTATAGATTGAGTTATTTCGCTGCTAGCAAATGACCCGCCTGAAGCTACCTGAGAACCTCCATAGTTCACAAAATAAGAACCACTACCCCACGAACAACAAATTCCATCACCATATGTATCGTTTATTGAAAAAGTATAGCAATTTGTATCCGGAACACAAATACTCCAAGTATATGTAGTATTAGATTGAGTTAAATCTCCGGGATTCACATACCACCCAGTACCATTTTGATCTACTAATTGCCAAGAGGTTTCTGTGGGAAAATTATCGGTAGTTATGCTAATAAAAAACTCTTGTTCATTTGAAGCACAATTTGACGAAGTAGTTGAACATCCTCCGATATTATATGTAGTTTCTGAGCTTTGAAACGCACCGCCAACAGCTACATTATTTCCGTCAACTGATATTGTATATGAGCCATTTCCATATCCACAACAAATTCCATCCCCCCATGAGTCACTGATTGTAAAAATATAACAATTAGTGTCTGGAACACAGTACGTATATGTATAAGTCGTGTTTGATTGAGTTAAATCTCCAGGGCTGATAAACCATCCTCCTCCATTTTGGTCTGTTAATTGCCAAGATGTTTCTGTAGGATAGTTATCTGTAGTTATATTAATTGTAATCTCAACTTCATTAGTACCACACTGCGAGTAAGATTGAATTGAAACAAAAAATAATGAAAGAAAAATAAAAAACTTATTCATCATTCCTTTTCTTATTTATATTATATTTTGAAACTTTTTTAGGTTTTTCTTTTCTTTTAGTTTTTACCCCTACTTTCAAGTTTTTATTTGGATGATTTTTTACTGATACAGGAACAGCCTTAATCTTTTTATTTACTGGTGATACATTGGTACCATTTACAATTTGATTTTTAGCTCTTTTCTCTGAAATTTTTACTGTCTGTGAAAATGTCTTTTCAGATTTAAAAAGAAAAAATGAAATTATAAATATGACAAAAAATTTATTCATAAAACTAATTTTTTAATGTACTTGACAAATATAATAAACTCATTTAAAATTTACAAACGCGCTCGTCAACAACTTAATTAGTAAAAATATGAGTATTTTATTATATTTGCTGTTTATAGTAAATTTATAGTAAATAAAATGAAAAAATCATTACTAGTCACAATACTTTTTTTTAGTGTCTTTTCACTATATGCACAACACCCTGTAAATCTAACTTCATCAAATGTTACTTCTAACTCAGTTGAGTTAAGTTGGACTGACAACGGGTGTAATACATTTTATAAACTAAGATATAGAGAAGCAGGAGGTAGTTGGCAGCCATCAAATTCTGGTATTCCTAATGTTACTTCTCCATATTCACTCAATAACTTAAATCCTAATACAACCTATGAATGGACGGTAAAATGTAATGGAACTGGTGGGTGGGCAAATCCAATACAGAGTTTTACTACCACAACAGGTTGTAATTTAATATCTTCTATTTCAGTTACTGACGCTTCATGTAACAACACACTAGACGGATCTGCCATATTAACCATCACCAATGGAACTCCTCCATATACTTTTAACTGGGACAACGGAACAACCTCACAAAATTTAAACGGAACTGGTGAGGGAACATATATTGTTCAAATTACCGATAACAATGGATGTACAACTTCTGATACAGCAATAATTGGTTCTAATGGAAATCAATCTATCAACCAGCAGATTACACAATTCTCTCCAAATCCAGTTACAGCTTACCATCAGTGGTCTTATGACACTCTAAAGATTACAAATACTGGCTGTGACGTTAGAATACGTCCTGAGTTTGTTATCAATTGTAATGCAGGTCCAATACAACAAGGAGACATAGTAATAAAATGGCAAAATCCATTTGGGGGTAATGTAAATATAAATTACAACATTGATGCAAACGGAAACGCATATGGATTTTGGAGCCTTACAGTTGGTGATTCATCTGGAACAGACGTTACTTTTGGTCAAATTCGAGAAGTTGTAATTCAAGTTAAGTTTGTAAATCCAGCACAATTTGGCACTTACAACGCAACATGGGAAACATTTAAAGTAGACAACTTGGGTAACAAACTAGGAACATTAGCGGGACCAGATAGTGTCTCACTAAGTTTAGTTGATTGTTCTACGTTATCAATTGATGGTTTTAGCTCAACAAATCCAAACTGTGTCGGTAGTGCTGATGGAACTATAAATGTTAATAATGTTTCTAATGGAAGCGGAAACTTTTCTTTTAACTGGTCTAATGGAAGCACTCAAGCGAATATAAGTAGTTTAATCGCAGGAACGTATGTTTTATCTGTAACAGATAATAACTCTGGATGTTCAACTACAGATTCCGTTACTTTAGTGGATCCCTCTCCATTGACTGGAACTTTAACTGGAACAAATATCTCATGTAATGGACTTTCAGATGGTACTTTATTAGCGATTGCAAGTGGAGGATCTTCTTCTTATAAATATACATGGACCCCGTCCGTGGGACAAAATTCAAATATCACCAATCTTAATGCTGGAACGTACAATTTAACAATTACTGATTTGGTATGTAACAACAGTATTTCAGGATTATCATATACAATAACTGAACCGTCTTTATTAACTTACTCTAGTTTTAACACCAATAATACCTCATGTGATAATTCAATTTGTAATGGTTCGTTTGGAATGATATTATCCGGTGGAACAACCCCATATTCTTACACTTGGACAAATGGGGATACTATGAGCTCACAATCTAATCTTTGCTCTGGTAATTATTCTATAACAGCTTCAGACGCTAACTCATGCAATTCCTTTACAGAAAGTGTAATTATTTTTGATAGCACACTGACTCCCTCTATATCTATGTCAAGTACCAATATAAGTTGTTTTGGTTTTAATGACGGAAGCGCAGAAGTAACGATTTCCAATGGAGGAAATTCATCGGGGGGGAATATATCTACACTTAATTATTGTTCATCTAACCCTGGCATAAATACATATAGTACTATAGATTTAGTAAGAATCATTGGTGACGGAGATTCTATATCTAATAACACTTTTGGTATTGCTGATTCATATTCGGATTTTACTTCACAATATACAACTCTAACCCCAGGGCAATCATATTCAATTGATATTGTGTTAGGCACAGAAAATCCAGGGCAATATCAAATTGACTCTGGAAAAGTTTTTATAGATTGGAACATTGATGGAGATTTTGATGATTTGGGTGAAGAAATAGCCTCATTTGGAGGCACACAATCTCCAATTTCAACTACAATAAATATCAATGTGCCAAACATTGCTTATGGTCCAACACGAATGAGAGTTGTGTCACAAGCTCAAGCAAATAATCCTTCATTTCCAAATGGTACGGTTGGTGCATGTGATGTTGGAGATTTTGGAGCTACTGGAACTTACAACCAACCCTGGTGGGGATCTACTGAAGACTATTCAATTCTAATTAATGGACTAACGCCAGCAACATATCTATGGAATACTGGAGATACAACAGCCACGTTATCAAATCTTTCATCTGGAATATATACAGTTACTGTAACAGATACTAATAATTGTAGTTCGGTAGATTCAATAATAATCACTGAACCGAGTAATATTTCTACAGTTGAAAATGTAAATAATATAAGTTGTAATGGAAATGCTGATGGTAGCGTTTCCCTATCAATATCTGGGGGAACACCTGGATATATAGAAGATTGGGGAATTAATAATCCAGACTCATTGTCTGCAGGAACATACAACTATACAATTTTTGATACAAATGGATGTACGTTCAATAGTTCAATCACTATAACTGAACCAAATGAATTAAGTATAAGTTCATCAAATATTTCAGGTGTACTCTGTAATGGAGATGCTACTGGGTCTGTAGATATCACAATAATTGGAGGAACAGGTTCCTACTCCTATATTTGGAATAATGGAGATACAACAGAAGATTTATCAAACACATCAGCTGGAGTATATTACTTGCAAGTTACAGACGATAATGCATGTATTTTGTTAGATACTTTTGTAATAACTGAACCCACTGCTATTACTGCTACTAATATAATAACAGATGTCAGTTGTAATGGACTATCAGATGGTAGTGTTTCACTATCAATTTCTGGAGGAACACCTGGATATACAGAAGATTGGGGAAGTTTTAATTCATCTTCTCTATCCGCCGGCACATATAACTATACTGTTTCAGACGCTAACGCATGTATTTATACTAATTCAGTCATTATTAACGAACCTAATATAATTTCTACGACAACCTTAGTTTCAAATGTAAGTTGTAATGGTGGTTCTGACGGAAGTGTATCCCTAACAATTTCTGGAGGAACACCTGGATATACAGAAGATTGGGGGAATAATGATCCAAACATGTTATCTGCAGGAACATATGACTTCTATATAACTGACACAAATGGATGCTCAGACACCAATACTATAATTATTTCTGAACCTCAAGTATTAAATGCTTCTTACACTCAAACAAATGTAAGTTGTAATGGACTTGCAGATGGTTCAGCTTCTGTCAATATTACTGGAGGAACATCAGATTATATTCTCTATTGGGACACATTAAATTATCCATTATTAGGAGGAATTAACGTATTTAGTACTCCAATTGGGGTTCCAGCCGGAATTTATCCTTATACTGTAATAGACAATAATGGATGTACATTTAATGATACAATTACTATTGATGAACCAAGCGCAATTACTGTTAATGAAACCACTTCAGACGTAAGTTGCAATGGTTTTTCAGACGGAAGTGTTTCTCTGTCAGTTTCTGGTGGGACTCCTGGATACTCAGAGGATTGGGGAACATATAATCCGAATTCACTGATGGCTGGTACATATAATTACTTGGTAACTGATACAAATGGATGTATATATAATAATACAGTAACTATTACAGAACCTAATGTTCTTACTTCAACATTAATACCTACTGATTTAACATCCTGTCTGGTATCTAATGGTTCGATTGATTTAATTGTGTCAGGAGGAACATCCCCCTACTCATATCTATGGAATAATACAAACGCAGATACAACTGAAGATTTATCTAATCTGTCAGCTGGTAATTATTCTGTAAATATCGTAGATAATAATGGTTGTACCACAAGTAATAGCGTAACTGTTGATCAACCTTCCAATGGTTTATCATTAACATTAACATCCTCTGATTACGGTGGAAATGAAATATCTTGCTTTGGAGGATCTGATGGTACAATTACAGCTAATGCCTTTGGAGGTTTAGGCAACTTAACCTTCCTGTGGACTGGTCCTAATGGATATAATTCTACAAGTTCACAAATTTCTAATTTATATGCGGGATCATATTCTGTTACTATGACTGATTCTGTTGGTTGTTCACTGTTTGAAAATATTATATTAAATCAACCCCAAGTTTTAAATGCTTCTTACATTAAAACAGATGTAAGTTGTAATGGACTTGCAGATGGTGCTGCGTCTGTCAATATTACTGGAGGAACACAGGATTATATTCTTTCGTGGGACACTTTAAATTATACATTATTTGGAGGAATAAACGTATTTAGTACTCCAATTGGTGTTCCAGCAGGTATTTACGCTTACGCAATTATAGACAATAATGGATGTACATTTACTGATACAATTACCATTACTGAGCCAAGTGATATAAGTTCTTCATATACTGTAACAAATTACAATGGATATAATGTTTCTTGCAATGGATCAGCTGATGCAAGTATTAATATTTTTTGGAGTGGAGGAACTCCGCCTTACCAAAATTGGTTTAACGGAACATTTACAAATGATAGCGTACAAAATAATTTATCCTCTGGTACATATATTGATTCGTTAATAGACGACAATGGATGTACATTCTCGAATACAATAATAATCACCGAACCAAACATAATAACTGTGAATGAAGCCACTTCAGACGTAGGTTGCAATGGTTTTTCAGTCGGAAGTGTTTCTTTGTCAATTTTTGGTGGAACACCCGGATACACAGAAGATTGGGGGACTAATAATCCTAATTCCTTATCTGCGGGAACATATAACTATACTATTACAGATACTAATGGTTGTATCTACAACGATTCTATAACAATTACAGAACCATCAGAAATTATTATTGACATTGACTCAATTGTTGATATTGATATATATAATGGTAATAATGGAAAAATTTATATTACAGTAAATGGAGGCTCATCAAATTATTCATATGTATGGAACGGACCAAATGGATATAATTCAAATAGCGAAGATATTTTAGGACTCTACTCTGGAAACTATTTTTTGGTTGTTACAGATTCCACTAATTGTAGTAAGACAGATACTATTTATGTAGATCAACCCTCGTCACTATCAATAAATTTAGATACAATTGTTAACCTATTATGTTTTGAACAATGCACTGGACAAATAAATATAACACCAACCGGAGGAGATTCTTCTTATACATATGTATGGAATGGTCCAAATGGATTCACATCTAGTAGTGAAGATTTAAATAATTTATGTGCGGGTAATTACGAGCTGATTCTCTCAGACTCTTCAAGTTCAGTCACATCAACATTTACAATAAATCAACCTGCACAATTACAAATAATTACAAATGCAGACACTGCTATTTGTTATGGGGGTCTAGCCCAAGCATCTGCCTTTTCATATGGAGGTCAAGCCCCTTACATTACGTCATGGGATATTGGATCTAGCTCAATCATCACATATCTAAGCGCTGGAGTACATTATGTAAATGTAATTGACGCAAATGGTTGTACAGCTACTGACTCTGTTCTTATAGTTCAAAATGACTCTATAACTCTTAACTCTATTTCCACTCCAGTAAGTTGTTATGGGTTGACAGATGGAATAATTGAGATTAATCATGTCTCTGGGGGGACTCCACCATTTGAATATTCGAATAATAATGGTCTATCGTTCCAAAGTTCAAATATCTTTAGCAATCTATCTCCTGGTTTAAATAACTTTACAGTTAGTGACGCTAATGGATGCGAAAACTCAATCTCAGATATTATTAATGAACCATCTGAGTTAGCAATTACATTATCTTCAATACAAGTAAGTTGTTTTGATGATTGTGATGGAACCGTAATTAGCTCAGTTAATGGAGGTTTAGCACCATATACATACTCTTTAGATGGAAATAGTTTCCAAAATTCTAATACATTTGACAATATATGTGCTGGATTACATAACATCACAGTTAAGGATAATAATAATTGTTTATCTACAAACTCAACCATCGTTTCAGAACCTGCTCCCGTAATTGTCACAATTTCTATAAATGGCATTTACTTAGAAGCTAGTACAGGGTTCATATCTTATCAATGGTTAGATGATAATGGATCTTTTATATTGGGAGCAAATTCACAAAACTATTTACCATCAAATGCAGGAGAATACTCTGTTGAAGTAACTGACCAAAACGGTTGTACAGGAATTTCTAACACTATCAACTATATAATTGAATCTTTAAACTCAGAAAGTACTATTTTTTCTATCTATCCAAATCCAACCTCAAATTGGATTACAATAGAAACACAAGAAAATATTAAAAATGATATAAATATCATAAATGTTATTGGAGAGACAGTTTATACTATATCAAAAGACAAATTTTCAGACAATTATGAAATGATAAATCTAAGCAATTTACCTAAAGGTTCGTACATAATTCAACTTATTAACAGTCAAAGTATTATTAACCATAAAATTATTTTACGATAATTTAAAATAAATACTTAATTTGGCGATATTAAAATTTGAAACAACAACATTATGTTCAAGAAAATAATTAAATTAAATTTACTTCTAGCACTGTCGTTATCAATGATGATAACACCAACATCAGCAAATTCAATCCAAGACAGTATAACAAGATCTGAAAATTTAAATCCATTTCACTGGGAAGTATTAGAATACTCTAAGGAAATACAAAATAAAATAAATAAAGATGCATCATATGAACCCTTTTTTACAGACGATATTTCTAGGACTGGTATAAAAAAACTAAAGGAAGGAAATATGTATTATAATAAGGGGATAAGTTTAATGAAATTAAAAAAATATTCTGAAGCTATAGAACAATTTACTCTAGCTAGAAAGAGTTATAAAAGGGCAAGATTAAATTCCAATAATTATAACTACATTAATATTAATCAAGCCCTATGCTATGCGATGTCTGGAAAAGAAAAAGATTTCGCTATTGCTATAAGATATCTAGGACTTGTAACTGAAAAAATTGACAGAGAAAAAGATTGGTTATATAACTTAGCTATCGCGTACTATAACATTGATGAAAGTGATTTAGCAATTTCTAACTTAAGTAAAGCTATAAGATTAGATGTAAATTTTCTACAAGCGTACGTAACTTTAGAAGCAATATACAGAAAATTAGGAAGAAAAAATAATGCTGATAAGGTGAGAGATCGTATGGAGACTGCAGAGGCAAAACTCATAAAAAAATATCAAAAAAATTCTGTAAAAGAACCTAAAAAATCTGAGAAAAAATCAACATTTGTCTTAGAGGGTGTACAACCAGATATAACTCTCTTAAAAATTGTAAAAAATGACGATAACTTACAATTTAACAAAATAAATAATTTAAAAGACAGATCAATGCCTCTAGTATCCGAGGGTGTTGAGGCTTATGAAAATGGAGTTGATGAATTAAGTAACGGAAATTATGAAAGAGCTATTGAACAATTAAAAATTGCAGAGAAAAAATTAAAAAGGTCAAAAATAAGAGATCATGGGTTAAATTTTTCAAGAGCTCAATTAATAATTGCGTATCTAAGTACTGGAGAAAAAAACAAACTTGGACTTGTAAAAAGAAATCTTAGATATATCACTAATAAACTATATGATAAAAGAGACTGGACTTATAACATGGCTGTTGCTAATTATACTTATGGTGTTAAAACAGTTAGAGGAACTGATAAATCGTCTGAAAAATGGAAATCTAAAGCTAAACAGTCGCCTTTCATAAAAGAAGCTATTAAATTATTCAAGCTGACTATAAAACATGACAAACTTTTTCTGAACCCCTATCAAAACTTAGCTTATTTGTATCAGGAGCTTGGAGACCTAAACAAAGCTGAAAAATATCAGAAACTTTATAATAAAAGAAGGGATGATTTAATACGTTCTTTTGATAGAGAAAAACAAATACAAATGGGTGTTTCAAATGAATATGTATTTAGAGTTAATCTTGGTACTTATGGAGAATATGAAGCTCCTGCTGATATGTTTGATGAAGAATATCTCATTACCGTACCATTAAATGAAAGACAGACCACATATTTAGCCGGAATGTATTATAGTTTAGATGATGCAATATCTTACCAAAAAGAGATGATAAAAAAAGGTTACAGTGAAGCTTATATTGTGGCATATAAAGATGGAGACGAAATTAATTTTTAAATCATAGATTTTAAAAAGTTCTCATATTCTTTTAGAATCTTTGACCATCTGTATTTTTTCTTAATTTTTTCTAAATTATTGTGAACATATAATTCTCGTTCTTGTATATTTTCTTTTTCTAAAAGAGAAGTAACACATTTATCACAATTAAAATAAAAAGCGTGATCATCTAATATAGCTTTATTAAAGTGATTATTGTGGGCACAAATCAAAGACGAAGAACTCATTGCCTCCAATAATGAAGGATTAGTCCCTCCTACTGAATGTCCATGAAAATATAGATATGAGTATTTTCTAAGAGTGTTTAGCTTTTCTATTGCTTCAATGTATCCTGTATAAATTATTCTTGAGTCTTTAAATTTTTCCGTAATGTATGAACCATATTTATTGCTTGTATTTCCAACTACAATAAATTTTCTAGAGGTATTTGAATTTACAAAACCTTGCAAAATCGTTTCTATATTATTTTCCGGTTCCATCCGGGCAACAAGAATATTATAACTATTCTCTTTAACATTAAAATCTTTTAAAATTTGCTTGTCGACATTATTAACAACAAATGCACCATAAGGTATATATTTAGAGTCAATCGAATATTTTTGCTTCAAATAAGATTGAATCGCTATTGAATCTGAGATTAAATAATTGCTATACTTGATAGCTAGTTTTTCAGCGAATAATAAAAATTTCTGAACAAGCTTCGTATATTTATTTCTTTTCCACTCGAGTCCGTCCATATTTGTAACGATTATAGTTCCTTTAGGAAATAAACAATTCCAAATAGATGATGAAGTATATCCTAATTGAAGAATTATATCATAATTTCTTTTTCTACTATCTATAATACAATTTAAATCGTAAATAAACTGACTAGCTGTTCCAATAGTATTTGAGGGATCTTTACAATGAATAATTTTTACTCCATTCCATTCTGATTTTTGATAGGGATGATTCTGAGAATTATACACATACACTTCATGTCCTTTTTTAACAAATTCTTCAGATAAATATTGTGCGAATTGTTCAAAACCTCCGTAGTGGTTGGGTACCCCTCTAGTTCCTAAGATTGCAAGCTTCATCAGTTCAGTGGATTGAATCCATTTACATTTTTCAAAAGTATATCTTTTATTGAAGAATCATTCTGCTCTTCTCTTAATCTTGATATCTCCTGAACCTCTTTTTCAATTACATCTATAGGAAGTTTTTCTTCTCTTGCCTGCATAATTCTTGGATGTTCAGATTGTATTACATCATCTCCAATTAACAACTCCTCATATAATTTTTCACCTGGTCTTAGACCGGTAAACTTTACTTTTATATCACCGTCAGGATTCGAAGTATCAATTGGTTTTAGACCACTTAAGTGAATCATCCTATAAGCTAAATCTAAAATCTTTACAGGATCACCCATATCTAAAACAAATACATCTCCTCCTTTTGCCATGGCTCCAGCTTGCAAGACAAGTTGGACAGATTCTGGAATCGACATAAAATATCTTGTAATATTTCTATGAGTTACAGTAACTGGACCTCCATTCTTAATCTGACTTCTAAATAGAGGTACTACAGAACCCGCAGAATCTAAAACATTCCCAAAACGAACCATTGAAAAACATGTATCATTTTTTAATTCAGCATATGATTGTAAAATTAATTCAGCGAATCTTTTTGAAGCACCCATTATGTTTGTAGGTCTAACAGCTTTGTCTGTGCTAATTAGGATCATACTTTGAACCTTATTATTTTTAGCAGCTTTAGCAACATTATAAGTACCAATAACATTATTGTATACGCCCTCAGAAATATTCATTTCTACCATTGGCACATGTTTATATGCAGCTGCGTGATAAATAGTATCTATCTTATATTCTAAGATAACTTTATTAACCTGATGAAAATTAGTAACTGTTGCTAGTTTGGGTATTATTTCAGCTCTCTTTTTACTTCTTTTAAGTTCCTGATGAACAGAATACAAATTAAACTCTGAGTTTTCAAACAAAACTAAGGTTTTTGGACTTAACTCTAAAATTTGTCTAGATAACTCTGAACCAATACTTCCTCCCGCACCTGTAACTAAAATATTTTTTCCCTTAATATTTTTCTTTAATAAACTTTCTTGGGGAGCTACAGGTGTTCTCCCAAGTATATCTTCAACCTGTACATGTTTAATACTATCAATTGTAACTTCTCCATTGACAATATTATCAACAGAGGGTAAAACCTTTACCTCAATTGGAAATTTTGATAATTTCTTTAATATCTCTTTTCGTTTATTTTGTGGAGCGGAAGGAATAGCTAATAAAATTAATTTAGCGTTAAATTTTTTAATAACATCCTCTATTTTCGAAAAAGGAAAAATTTGAATAAAATTTATAATTGTACCATTTTTTTGTTTATCGTCGTCAATAAATGCGACAGGAGCATAATCAATACTCTTTTTTAAACTTTCAACCAATTGAACTCCGGCGCTTCCCGCACCATAAACAATAGTCTGCTTTCTTTTATTAACTCGAGAATCCCATGAATAAATAAAACCTTTTAGTAAAAATCTTGAAGTAATGATAAATGTATTAGAAACAAACCAAAAAATTGGCATTATTGATCTAGGCAAATCATCCTCTTGAAAAAAGTACATAAAAAATGTGATTGCAAAACAGGCTATAGTTATAGCCTTGAAGGAAGTTGTAATAACTTTGATTCCTATATACTGCAGTACAGAACGATATAATCCAAGTTTCACAAATAAAGGAGTAGCTACCACAGGAACAAAAATAAATAACCAAAGATTTTCATTCAAATAAGAGTTCCACGGCTCTCCGAATCGTAACGCAAATGATAACCACAAAGAAAATATTAAAATAATAATATCAAAACTTAATGTTATTATTTGTTTGTTTAAACGTTTTAATGTTAACAATCTACTTTTCAAAAGCAACTTTTATATTATTAATAATTCTTTCTAAATCTGAGTCATTGAGATTTGAACCTGACGGCAAACATAATCCATATTTAAATAAATATTCGGCATTTTTCTCACCATAATATCTACAAGAACTAAAAATAGGTTGTAAATGCATAGGTTTCCAGAGCGGTCTCACTTCAATATTTTCTAAATCTAACTTTAATCTTAATTCTTCCCTACTTACTTTTGATTTATTTGAAATAAGTATTGTAGTAAGCCATCTGTTAGAGTAAAAATTTTCTCTTTCTTCTTGAAATGAGATTTCATCTATATTAGACAATTGACAAACATAATGATTAAAATTTTCTCTTCTTTTTTTCACTCTTGTATCTAAAATTTCAATTTGTCCTAACCCAATGGCTGCAGATACATTGCTTAATCTATAATTATATCCGATATGTGTGTGTTCATAGTGAGGGGCATTATCTCTAGCTTGTGTAGCTAAAAATTTTGCTTTTTTTATAGATTCCTCATCAGAAGATACTAAAGCTCCACCTCCAGATGTTGTAATTATTTTATTCCCATTAAAAGAGTAAACTCCAAATTCTGTTAATGTTCCTAGAGGCTTATTAAAATACGTAGACCCAAGTCCTTCTGCTGCGTCTTCAATAATTGGGATATTATATTTATTAGCAATTTCAATTATCTCATTCATCTTTGCAGGCATACCATATAAATGAACAACAATTATAGCTTTAGGTTTGACGCCGGATGATATTCTATCTTTAATTGCAAATTCTAAGGACACAGGACACATATTCCATGTTTCTAATTCGGAATCAACAAAAACTGGATTGGCTCCCTGGTATACAATTGGATTAGCTGAGGCTGAAAATGTAAATGTTGAACAAATCACTTCATCACCTCTCTCAACTCCTAATAAAATTAAAGCCAGATGAATTGCGGAAGTGCCTGATGATAGAGCCGCTATATATCTGTCGTCAGAAATTTTAGAAAGTTTTTTTTCAAATTGATTTAAATGTGGACCTACTGGCGCAATCCAATTTAAATTAAACGCTTCTGTAACATATTTAAATTCATTGCTTCCCATGTGGGGCGAGGACAACCATATTTTTTTGTTTTCCATTTAATAGGATGTTCTAAATATTGTTGCAAATATAATTTTAATGTCTAACCAAAGGGACTGATTTTCATAATAATCTAAATTCAATTTTATTTTATCAGGAAAAATAATTTCGTCATTATATGTCTGAGGGTCCGACTGCTTATCTAATATTTCTTCTTCATTTGCATATTTTAAACTTGCTATTCCTGTAATTCCGGGCCTCATTTTTAATATATCTCTATCTCTTCCAATTAATTTATCTGCATATCCACGAACATCAGGCCTTGGACCTACTAGACTCATTTCTCCCTTCAGAACATTCCAAAGCTCGGGCAATTCATCTAGTTTATATTTTCTTAAAATTGCTCCAACTTTAGTTATTCTTGAATCGCCACGAGTTGTTACTGTACTCCTAAGGTTATGATTTACTATCATTGATCTGAATTTTACTAAAACAAAATCATTACCATCCTTTCCAACTCGTGTTTGAAAAAAAAGAACTGGTCCTCTTGAAGTTATTTTAATAATCAATGAAATTAAAATTAATAATGGTGATAAAATAATTAAACCAAATAAAGAACAACAAAAATCAAACAACCTTTTTTTCATTTATATTCTTTTTTTAATTGCATTGTAAACGTATCCAATAAAACAAATAAAGCTATAATAAATATTTAATTTTTCTACTCTTCTATATACATTCCAAACATCTTTTGCAGCTTTCCACTTTTTTGAGGTGTTTGAGGAAGATACAAGTCTATAATACGCTAAATTCTCATTAAGTCCAAAAGCGAAATGATCTCTTTTCATAATTAAAAGCCATAGTGCCATATCATGAGAAGAACTAATATTTGGCATTCTAAATTCTCCTATTTCTTCTCTGTCAATAACTACAGTTAAACATCCAATTATTGTGTTTTTTAAATATCCATGGTACCCTATTTTTTTAGGAACTTTAATTACTGAATATTTTTTCTTTCCATTTTCAGAAATTGGTTGATATGAAGTGAACGAAAAAGAAATTTTATTATTGTTCATAAAATTAATTTGCCTTTCTAATTTATTATTTCTCCAAATATCATCAGAATCTAAAAAGGCTATAAACTTTCCTTGAGAATTACTTATCGCAATATTTCTAGCTTCAGCAGGACCAACATTTTTTTCTAAAAAAAAAGTTTTGATTTTTTTATTACTTTTTGAATATTTTAAAATTAAATCTCTTGTGTTGTCTGTGGAACAATCATCCACTATAAGCATCTCCCAATTTGAATAAGACTGATTTAACACAGAATCAATACATTGACATATAAATTTTGATGAGTTATAGCTTGGGACAATGATTGATACTAAACTATTCATATTGTAAATTTATTAATAAATTAGAAATTATCTTATTGACCGTTCTTATTTCATGATCTGACAAAACTTCATCCCATTTACTAAAACCAGATGTTTTTATTTCATGTTTAATTTTATCTCTAGAAAATGATTCAGCATCCAAAACGAATTTCATTATTTTTAAAACCTCTTCATCTGGATTTTTAATCAATTCTTCATATCTTACAGTCAAACAATTCTTTTTTGGATTTTTTTTTAAAAAATCTAGTACTGAAATTACACTGTACTTCCATTGTTCTGAAGCTACTTCAATTAAGGATTTTGAATTATATAATTTTTTATAACCTCTAAATCTGGGCCCCCAAAAATCACGTTTTTTTATTCCTAATAATACCAAACTCATTCTTAAATATCTATATGAATTTGACACTAACATTAATAAAGTCAACCCATTTCTAATTTTATGATTAATTTCATCAAAAAAATTAATGAACCTATTTTTGGAGTTTTCGGTTAAGGTTTTTTGACTAGAAATTTTTCTAATGTCACCAAAATATTTCTTTCTTGTGGAAACTGCTACATCACGGCCATCACGAATTATATGAATAAATTTTGACTTTGGAAAAACCTTACTAACTAAATCTAATCTCAAGCAATTTGATGCAGTTTTTTCCAGTAGATATGGAGATATCTTTTTATGTTTTAACAAATTGTAAAAATCTTTACGAATATTATTTATTTTTCGTGGTGTTATTTGTTCCTCACTAATTTCATCTAGATATAAAAATGGAAATCTTTTTTTCCAAAGATCATTTATCTCATTCAAATAAATACAATCAAGATTTTTTTTAATAGTTGTAGCTATCAGATGGGTACCAGATCTGGCTGCTCCAATTATAATAATTGGATTTATATTTTGAATCAACTTAAATGAAAAAGTTCTTTTAATTTCCTCATGTAGTAATAGCGCGTATATCTTATTAAAAATAAAATTCCATTTAAGAAATTTCAAAACTGGTTTAAATCTATACAAAAACTTAACAATAAATTTTAGAGGAGATCTATATTCTAAATGAAGAGTACAAAAAGCTTTCCTAAAATTAAATTTTTGAATTAAATATTGTTGGGTATTTGTTTTGTGTAATAAACTTCTTGCACCAATATTTACATAACTGAAAGAATTTTGATTTAAATAAAATTGATTCATTTGATAATATAAGATATAACTAGAGTAAAATTTTAGAAATTTAGGGTCGAATTTAACTGTAGAATAGTCACAATAATTATCTATAATTTTATTTTGACTGTACCCAACAAGTTGATTGTTTTCCTTGAGAAAAACTCCCCAAAAATCCCAACTTCCCTCTGATTTGTTTAAAGCATTTTTAAAATATTTTTTACTTTTTGGAGAAGCGGTCGCTTCATATCTTCTAAATGCTCTTCTATATACATCATAAGCATTATTAATTATAAATTCTTTTGAAACTTGTTTAACATATAGTTTTTTTATTGCTCTATTTATTTTGCTTCGAGTATTCCTGCTGTAGTCTTCTAAGTTCATTTTCTTATCACATATCACATACCAAAACTCGCTAGGTTGACTTGAATCGAAATTAGAAGTCCATCGAGCAAAAAAAGCTTTTTGATCTCTTAGTTTTTGAGCTATATTTTCAGTATTAACTTCTATGTGGGGTGGTGTAGAAGGGATTAGTGCTCCATTATATTTTCTCCATACTGACACTACTCTATTTTTAAAATTTTTCTTCGAAATTTAAATAGAAAAAAATAAATCATTTTAAAAAATACTGATACTTGAAAATTATTTATTTTTTTAATGTCATTCGATTTTTTATTGTTAAAAAAATACTTTGACTCCCCAATTTTTCCACTTCTAATTAATTTATATCTATCAGATTTCACTGTAGAATAATAATTTGTTTTACCGCTAACAATATTATTTCTCATATTTTTAATCGAAGTTTTTGATTTAATGGTTAAAAGTTCTTGATCATTTAATGGATCTAAATTTAGCAGCTTTGCAATTCTTTTAATTGTTTGGTCAAAATCATTTTTAAAATCAGAAAAATTAAAAAATAGTTCAGAGGGAAAGGAGTTTTTATATTTGGCATTATAATTAATTATTTCGTATGCTTTTAGCCTTCCAATGGTCCAATAATAAAAATTAAAATTAGTGAAAATAATATACTTGCTTTTTATGTGAAAATAATGTGACACAATAGAATCTTTTATATTTCTTACTGAAAAAAGAAATATCACAGAATCAGGATATTCTTTATTAATTACTTTTTTACTAGAAAAATGAGACTTATTGATATAATTCTTTTTACTAAAGTCCTCATTTTTTAAAAACTCTAAAAACTTACTTTCAACAATACTCGTTGGAGAATTAACGTTATTTGTATATTTTTTATTAATAGTAGATATTTTAATATCTCTCAAGAATAATAATTCTGTAACAATAGCGTGTAGCCATGTAGAACCTGACTTAAAAACTCCATTACAAATTATTAACATCTGAATTAAGATTCATTAATGGAATAAAAACTAATAATAATCTTGCGTCGTTTAAATCTCCACTTATCATACTATTTAACATTAAAAAAGCAAAAGTATAAAATAATAAATTACCATATTTATTTGAAGATTTTATATTTTTTTGATAGGATATTCTTATAGAATAAAATATATATAAACAAAATAATATAAAAGAAAATAATCCAAACTCAATAAAAATCTCTAAAAATAAATTATGTGGATGATATATTTTCTTAGTTAATAGGTGTTGTCTCCTATCCGAGTAAACATCAAAATTACCTGAACCAATTCCCATTGGGTAATTCACCATTTCATTAAATGAAGTTTGATAAATAATAAACCTTCCTGTAGACTTTTTTGTACCTCCGTCCTTGAGATTCATAAAAACTCTTGAAACTGTACTAAATTCGGATAGTTTTGTATATATACCACTAACTATAATTATTGAACTTATCAATGAAATGGCGATTATGGTTTTCCAAAAAATCCTCTTAAAGTTAATAAAAAAATATAGTATTGCAACTAAAAATAAAGAGTAAAACGGACCTCTACTTCCAGTAAAAAGTGACATTATTATAAATAGTACTACAAATAAATATTTAATCTTAGATAATTTTGGATGAAAGAACAATATTAAGGAACCAAGACATAGCCATCTAGACAATACAATAGGACCACCTCCTAATACTCCTGATCTAGATAATGAAATTGATGAAAAACTATAAATAGTAATTAAAAAAAGAAAAGCTGAAACACCCAATAATACCAATATGAAAAAATTTCTATCCTTTGTATTAAATTTCTGTGAAATAATAATTGAAATAGGAACAGTAATTAAAATAAAATTTAATAACTTCTCAAAACCGTAATCAGTAATTCCATAAATTGGCCATAAAAATAGTGTAGATATTATTATAGAAGAATAAAATAAAAAACGTATTAATTTATATACGGATATAGGAGTTTTTTGAAATAATAAAATAGATGAAATTGCAAAAACACTATACAATGTACTTATAATTACTGAAATATTTACACCATAAACAACTAACCTTGAATCGTAAAATCTTCCTATTGCTAGCATAGATACAGCAAAAAGTGAAAATAAAATAATTAAAATATTTCTACTAATATTCATATTAGATTAAAAACTTTTTTGAACTTTCGAAAAATAATGTTGGCAATGTAAACAATAACATTAAGGATAGTCTTACAAAAGATCTTATACTTTTATTTTTGATTTCAGAAGAATACAAATAAAGATCGTATGTAATAAAACAGATGAACATCATACCTAATCTTTCAACAACCATATCAACATTTAATATAATTAAACCTGTCATTAAAACTACAATAAACAATAGTGAGGGCACCTTCTTAAAAAGAGTATAGATATTTTTTCTGAAAACCAACAATCCGACCACTAATAATATTAAAAATACTAAAAAATAAAATAATCCCATGTTTAAACCTGTTTGCTCAGCAGATTTCAATTTTAATAAAAGACTTAAACTTGCTACATATAAAAAAGAAACAATTAAGGAAATTTGTATTCTATCAGTAAAGTTAAACTTATAAAATCTCTTAATAATAAACAATGGTATTAATAGTGCAACGATATTATGCATGAAAAAAGAAACTATAAGTATAAGAACAGAAAAATAATGTTTTTTATCAATTAATGAATATGAATAAAGAGCAAAAACTGTCGCGTAAAATTGTCTGTAAATATTTTCATAACCAAAAACAAAAGGAAATGATGTTAACAACACTAGTAATAATGCATTATTTAGATTTTCTTTTTTATCGCTAGACAAATTGTTTCCGGTGCGAATCATAACTAAAATCCATATAAAATCCATAAATAAAAACGAATACAACTCATCTTGAAATATTGAATAAATAAATCTACTTCCAAACCAAAAAATAAATTCTCTCCAATAATATAAATCCATACCAGTCGCATGCATTTGTCTAGCATAATCAATTATATCTGTATCAAAGCCCTCAGACCTAACAATAAACAAAAACCCTAGGCAACATGGGATAAAAATCCATTTATATAGTCTAGCACTTTCTAAAATAATTGTTAAACTAGAAATTAAGATTAGTATTATGTAAGCTGTTAGTTCCAATCAAGTGATATTTTTTAAATAATAATAATATGAGAATATTGATAAAATTAAAGTTACTATTGAAGAAAAATAAATCATAAACAAAGATTCAGTAACCACAGAATCCTGCATGAAAAAAGAAAATATAAATCCTAATATTATTGTAAATATAAAAAACATTGAAATATTTCTTCTAATTTTTTTACTTGAATCAATAGGTAATGAAAAAAATGGTTGAAATAACGTTGTGGATATAAAAATTAAAATAAAAGCATAACTTAAATCTTGAATAAAATATGTTGTCTGTTTTACATCTTCATAATTAAACTCTCCCCTCATGTAAATAAACTTAATCAATTCAAATCCAAAAAATTCTAAACAAAATACTAATCCTATACCAACAAATATTGATGTTAACAAAGAGTACAGCATAAATCTACTATTCTTTTTGATAGAAAACTTTCTAAGTAAAAGCGTACTAATATTACCTATTATTGCAGTTAAAAGTGCATTAAGAATGAAAACTGCATAAGTATAATATGTAATAGAAATTCCTCCATCTGAACCCGATATAAGTCGAGATGAAATGATGATAATATTTGCAAAATTACCTAAAATTAATGTTGGAATATTTAAATCTTTTTTAGAAATCATGACATTATACCCTTCTTTCTCTTTGTTCATCGGTATCACATAAGAAATTGTCAATGTTAAAATACCTATTAACCGACTTAATACTAAACCAAAAACACTATATAACAGAGTTAGTGGGTAAATAAACACCGCTACTAAAAAAGAATTTAAAGTTGTTGCAACAGAATATGAAAAAAACTTTGCTTGTGCCTGCATTATTGTAAGATAAATTGTATTTAAAAAATTAAAACAAATACTAACGCTTAGCATAAATGAAATAATTAATAATTCAAAAGTGTAATCACTATTCAAATACCAAATTATTACAAACTGTATTATCTGACTCAATACAAAAAGCCAAATCATTGTTCTTTTGGAAAATGATAATACATTACTAAAATAAACTTTCTTATATTTTTGAAAAACTTTAGTGAATTTTGGAAGCAAATTTGCTTTTAAAGCATTACCGACAGTAAATTGAGAAAAGAGATCGGCAATAGTTCTTAGTAATAAATAATTTGCGTATAGTAGATTGGAACCAAAAAAAAATGCTACTACTGGTTCTCTAACCAAACCAAATACTTTTTGAAGAATATTTGAGAAAAATAAACTTAAAAAATCCTTTACCGAATTAGACTTTAGTGCTTTTCGGAAATTCATTTTATTAATTTACACCTATTTGATAATACTCAAAGCCTTGATTTGTAATAGTATCTGATGAAAATTGGTTTCTTCCATCTATTAAAATTTTTGAATTCATCATTTTAGACATTTTTTTAAAATCAGGTGATCTGAATTCTTTCCATTCTGTAACAAGAACTAAAGCATCTACTTTATCTAATACATCATATTTATTAGAATGATATTCTACTTTTATGTCTTTTAAGTAAAACTTTGCTTGTTTTATTGCTTTTGGATCGTAAGCTGCAATCTCTCCACCATTTTCAACAATTGATCTTATTAAATTAATGGATGGAGCTTCTCTCATATCATCTGTACCAGGTTTAAAGGAAAGCCCCCAGACCGCAAATTTCTTTCCAGAAAGATTTTTTCCAAATCTATCAACAATTTTCTTGAACAAAATATTTTTTTGCTTATTGTTAACTTTTTCAACAGATGCGATTAATTCAGACTGATATCCATGATTATCTGCGATTTTTATTAATGCTTTAACATCTTTGGGAAAACAACTACCCCCATATCCGCAACCTGGATAAATAAATTGATAACCAATTCTTTTATCGCTTCCAATACCTATTCTTACCTGATTTATATCAGCTCCAACATGCTCACAAATATTTGCCATTTCATTAATAAATGAAATTTTTGTAGCTAACATAGCATTTGCAGCGTATTTTGTCATCTCAGCTGAACGTATATCCATTCCAAGAAACCTATCATGATTAAATGTGAAAGGAGTGTATAGCTCTCTCATCACTTTTAAAGATTCTGGGTTTTCTGCTCCAACAACCACTCTATCTGGTCGCATAAAGTCATCAATAGCCGCTCCTTCCTTCAGGAATTCTGGATTTGAAACAACGTCAAAAGTAAAATTACAATTTCTCTTACTTAATGTTTTTTGAATTTTTTTTCTAACTAAATCAGCTGTTCCTACTGGGACAGTACTTTTATCTACAACAATTAAATGATGTGACATATTATTTCCAATATCTTCCGCAACCTGTAAAACATATTTTAAATCTGCACTTCCATCGTCACCCATTGGCGTACCTACGGCTATGAAAACAACAGTAGATTCATTTAATGCTTCTTTTATATTAGTAGTGAAAAATAAAGTTCCTTTTTTCTGATTTTCTAATACAAGAGAATCAATCCCCGGTTCATATATGGGAACCTTACCTATCTTAAGATTATTAATTTTGTTATCATCTACATCTACACAAATGACCTTATTTCCCATCTCTGCAAAACAAGCTGCTGCAACTAAACCTACATAACCTGACCCTATAACTGCTACTTTCATTTAACTTTTTTGTTTTAACGCTTTTTGTTTAACTTCTATTATAATTGAAATAATAATTGATAAAATAAATGATAGAAAACCTATCGCTGATCCCCACACAATTACTTCTCTCTCCTCAATTGTAGTTTGAGAAAAATCTTCTACAAAAGTTATCGGCTGGAGCATCTTATTGTTAGTTATTATAATTGATTTTTTATGCTTAAGATCTACAATCTGATTTTGTATATCCATTTCATCTCTAGACGACAAAATATTATGTGTACTAAAGTCTATATTAGTATTTTTTGCATTTCTTAATGATTTCAATTCATTTATTTCATCATCAATTGATTTAATTATTTCATTATTTGTTTCATTATAAATTCCTTGGTAAGTTTTAATGTAGTCATTACTATTAAAATAATTAACTATGCCATCTTGAATGATAGAAATCAAAGTATTATCTCTGATATTTAAATGAATTTTAAACTTTGGTGTATTATGTTTCTTTTCATCTTTATCCTCTCTGAATATTTGTTCTGCTTCAATATATTTAATTCCAGAAGATTCTTCCAGTGTTAAATTTAACTTTTCAGACAACGCTTCATAATCTTCTTTTCTAATGTCTAACTGAAGGTTATTAATCATATTAATAGCTGTTCTCTGGTTTAATATGTCGTCATCTTCAAATCTTTCATAGGCAGCAATTCCTGACGTAGCCAAAGCAGTGGTTTTAAAAAATGCTGGTTTAAGTTTTTGAAATAAAATTACTGAAACAACTCCAGCGATAGTAATTGAAATAATTAAAAATTTATTTCTAATGAAAAATAATATAATTTCAGAAAACAATTTTTCCAGGCTTAGCTCTTTTTCCATAGTTTTTTATCAATTATTAAAATTTATAAAACAAAAACCCCATTTAAATGGGGTTTTATTTAAAATCAGAATATTTAAAAATTAATACTCCCACATATCGTGCTCGATGTTAAAAATCTCCTCTTTAATTCTATTTGACTCTAAGATTGCATCTAAACCAATCATGTAATCTGTTACTCTTCTGTTCATTATATTAGATTCTTGAATAATTCTACCAGCAAACATTCTTTTTTCTAAGATCCCTAAATATGATCTTTGTTGTGCATTATTTTTAGTAAAATTCGCTACTTTTGTCTGAACAAATAAATCTCTCCACTCTGGGAAGTAGATCCAAAATAATGGTTCGGTCTTGACTGTTGAATCTTCAACTTTCGTTTGAATCGGACACATTCCAATTATTCTAACATCCATTGAGGATCTATGTTTATCAAAAAACCACTCTTCTTTAATTATCCACTTAGTTACCTCAGTTCTATTAAAGTCATCAACTTCTCCAGGTTTCATCAAAATTTTGTTGGTTCCAAACGGATATCCAGGTGAGGGTATAGTGTCTCTTAATATATTACCATCTTCATCCCTTATAGGAACTGAATCTCTTGGAGTTGTACCAATAAATCTTTTTTCTGCATTTGTTAATGTTCCATATTTGAATTCATTACCAGGTGCTGAGTTAAGGGGAATTTGAAACGCTCTATATTTCGAGGAATCACCATACTGTAGAGCTTCCATAACAACATCAATTAAACTCATTTTTTCAGGATTCAAATTTTCTCTATTTTGAATAGCAGGGTAGTAAAAATGATGATTTATTTTTTGTTTGAGATCTATTTCTCTCCAAATAGTTCTTGACCAAACAATATCTTTTTCTTTTATTTTAGGATATTTATAAGCTTTAGGCTTGGTTTGATTATGTACCTTTTCATAAGCACCATCAATAACTGTATCAGGATTTTCACTATAGTTTGGATCTGGAGGTGTTAATACTTGACCTTTTACGCAAAAAGGCACGAAAAATAACACGCACATAAAGATTTTAATATTTTTTTTCATAAAATTATTTATTTAATTGTGTATGAGAAAGATACTCCAACGGCGGGAGATGAAGACCCTTTCTGTCCCCTAACTTTTGTTTTAATGTTTTTAATTTGTACTGTATTTCCTTTTTTTAATTTTTTGAGCAAACTTCTTGCGTCTTCCATTGTTCTTATACCTTTCAAAGGCTCTGTTTTTTTACCGTCAGATACATATAGGTCAAAAGATTTAGTTTCACGTTTGATTCCAGGAAATTTAAACCATTTTGGTAGTTTCCAATAAATTCTATTTTGTTCCAATAACTGTGCAACACTAACATGTGAAACTTTGTCTCCTAAAAATGATGCTTCTGCTTGAGGAATTGCCCTAACAACAAATTCTTGGGTCCCCATTGTTTGTTTTTTTCCGTTAGCTCCTTTAGCAGAGACTTTAATTTGTATCTTTTTATCTATAAAACTCGGACTTGGTACAGCATAATAAGTTCCCTCTTTCTTACTTCTAGATTTTATTGTAAAGGGAGCGGAAATAGATACATCAGAACCCGGTATTCCAGCAACAGCAACTTTAATTGGATTGTCAACTCCTACATATAATATGTTCTGTGATGTAGCAGACACTGAATACGATTTACTAGCTACAATATATTCATTATTAAATCCGTAATATTTATAACCGTCGTCTTGAAGTATTTTAATAAATCCTTTGTAAGATTTTGCCCCTTCACTATTGGCTCTAGTCTTATAAACAGCTTTTCCGTCAATTAAGTTAAACTTCTCTGGAGTTCCCTTAGGAACAAAAGATCCATCAGGAAGTGAATCATAATCACATATAAAAACTTCAGCATCGACACTCTTATCATATGCTGTCAACATTATTGTTGAAGTGAATTCATCACCTTTTAGAACAAAGTTTGATGATGGAATTGCTCTTGCATTGACATTTGAAAAATTGAAATTTGAGGTATTAATATTGTTAACGAGAAATGAGACAACTTCAGATTCCATATTTTTAATATCAGCTTGCCATTTTGACAATATGGTAAGAGCGGCTACAGAGGGCATATCATAGAAGTTGAAATATTCCCAAGACACATTCTTTTCATCTCCATAATCATTTTCTGCACGAATATTTAATCTTTCATTAATAACGTCTATTATTTGCTTTGATGAACCAGTTGGTACTAATGAAGAGTCTTCAGCCGATTTTAAAACGTCTAAAAGAACGTTTTTAAAAGATAGTATATTTTCTTTTAATTGAGTAGCTATTCCTTCACCAGTTTTATTTTCAGGATCAAAAAGATCACCTGAAGCTTGTCTCTTAGACTTGCCTTTTAAAAAAGAGATATTTTGACTTTTCTCTAATTCTCCCAACTCATTAAAAGGTTTTGTATATGGGTTTGGATCATTAGTATTTTTTTCTGCTTCTTCTCTTTTGTCTTCATCATTGTATCCGTCCCCTAAAAATACCTGTTTGTCCGTATATAACACAAGATCATATTTCATTTTTTGAATAAAATCGATAAGATTTTTAGATTCAGGCTTTACAATGTTTGCTAATCTCTTATATTCTTCAACTTTCTTCTTGTTTTGAACTTGTTCAAAAGCTTGGTATGTCTCAGTATTTTTATCATCAAGAGCATCACTAGTTTTTAAAATAGATAAATTAACTTCAAAAAAGGAGTTTAATACTTCTTTAGATACATTAAGCGCCAATAATGCTGTAAGTACTAAATACATCATATTAATCATCTTCTGTCTTGGGGATAATTTTCCTCCTGCCATAGTGTATTATTTATTAGTTAATTATAGACGATTAATATTTATTTAGAGTTCGGATTCATTGCAGTCAACATGTTTCCATAGACTTTGTTCATTTGCTCTAAATTAACAGCTAATTGAGCTACTTGTTCTTGGAACTTTTTGGAATCTTCCACAGACGCCTGTAAATTTTGTAGAAAAACGTTAGTTGCTTCCATTTGTTGATTTGAGGCTTGTAACTGTAGTTCGTACAAAGAATTCAAGGCGTTCATATTCTTCACGCCCTCTTCAATTTGACTAGTGTAATCTGAGATTCCAGCGCTAGCAGATATGGTCTCATTTAATTTAGCTGCTGATTCTCCAAATGCCCTTAAACCCTCATTTAAACTATCGATTAATTCATTTTCAATTTTAGCTTTTTCTAATGCTGAATCTAATTGTTGAGCCGGAGTCATATTTGCGGGATCAACCATTTGACCAGATCCAAGTTCAGGATATACTTTTTCCCATTGATATTCTTCACCTGTTTTCTCAAAAGCAGAGAAAAAGAAAATTATCGCTTCAGTGGACAGTCCTAATATAAGCATTTCAGAAGCGAAAGGTAAATGCTCAATCTTAAATAATGCACCAAGTATTACAAGTGCTGCTCCCCATCCATATAATTTTGGCATCATTGATTTGTACCATTTTGCTTCTGTAACATTTCCTAAACCCATTTTTTTTTATTTAAATTAATATTTATTATTTATTTATTGAAAGTCCTTCTTATCTCTTCCCAAGAAATCGATAACACATCTAAAACCAATGTATGACGTAGATACATCGTCATACTCATATGATCTTGTGGAAGTTTGAATAAAATAAGATATATCTTTCCAAGAACCTCCTCTTACAACTTTTCTTTTAAGCACGTCCTGATCAGATTCCTCAGAAATATATGAGTTATCTGGATTCATATCATGAGAATAGTTAGACGATGTTTCATCAAAAACCGTTGAGGTCCATTCAGCTACATTCCCTGACATGTCATACAAACCAAAATTATTTGGATTATATTGTCTAACCTTAATAGCCTTTAAACCACCATCAGCAGTTAAATTTCCTCTCAATGGTTTGAAGTTAGCCAAAAAACAACCTTTCATGTTTCTAGTATAAGGACCTCCCCAAGGATATGGAGAAACGTCTAACCCACCTCTGGCAGCGTACTCCCATTCTGTTTCAGTAGGGAGTCTAAAGTCTGGTAATAATGGTTGTTTGTTTGACCTTAAATAATCATTCATGATGTGAGTTCTCCAATGACAAAAAGCAGTAGCTTGTTCCCATGTAATCCCTACAACAGGATAGTCATCGTGAGCTTCGTGTTCATAGTTAAATTCAGCATCAGTTTCGTTATTTGCATATGCATAATCAGACTGGTAGTCAAGAGTTGAGGGATAAATTTGAACTAAATTCTCGACAACAAAGTTTTTTCTAAATTTTGTCGAATCAATATCATCAAAACGTCTATTAGAACTGTATGATTTAGATAAAGACCTTATGTCTAACTCTTCGTATTTGTAAACAAAATTCCTTGTATTTTTAATTGGCTTCCCATCAACGTAATCTCTTATAAAAATACTATCATAATAATAATCAAAGCTGTCTTTATCAAATCTCTGTGCCCAATCAATTTTATAATTACCATTTCCATCACGAAGAGTATCTCGAACTCCACCAGCAACTCTTCTTGACTTAAACATTTTTAATTTAGTCCTAATAATAGAATCAACAACCCAATTTTCAAATTGACGATACTCATTATTTGTAATCTCAGTTTCGTCCATGTAAAAAGCTCCTACGGAAACTCTCTGGTTAGTAGAAACGTTTGCAAATGGAACATCTTGATCTGAAGGTCCCATAATAAAACTTCCTTGTGGGATAAATACCATTCCATAAGGATCAGTTGGGTTCCATACTAGTCTGTCTTGGTCACCCGTAAGTTCACCATTACCAGTACCTGCGCATCCACTTAACAACGCAACTACTGAACTTAAAAGTAATATTTTTTTCATATTCGTTTAAATTTATTCACTTTCGTGATAGTTATTTTATAAATATCTTGGGTTTTTATAGCTTCTGACTGGTCTATCGTAATCAACTTTAAATCTGTATCCCAACATAAATTCTATACTATTATTTTGAATTTTATTGAGTACCACGTCATATGCAAGTCCAAATCTTAAATCTTCATTAATATTCATACCAGTTAATAATACAATTCCCTCATCTAATCTGTAACTAACGCCACTCCATATTTTATTATTGTATAAAAGATTGGCATTAATATCTAATTGAGAAGTAGAACCATCTGATTTTAGATAAATTGAAGGGTTTAATGATAATTGTTCGTTAATATCTTGAATGTAACCTGCTAATAAAAAATAGTGACGAGATAAGTTAATTATATTTCCATCGTCTTTTTCAATAGTTGGTTCTGATATATGTAAAGACGAGAGCCCTAAATATACGTTTTCTGTGTTAAAATAAATTCCCCCGCCAAAATCCATTGATGACCCACTAACATCTCCAGTTGGGATTGCCATATCTCCTAAGTCAGCAGGAATTAAACTTCCACCATCTAATCCACTTTGAAACATCCCAGCAGATATTCCAAGTCCTAACTGACCTTGACCTAAATTCGTTCTATATGCGTATGATAGTTGCAATCCTAGATTGCTGTACTCTCCAATATCGTCAGTGACAATATTTAATCCTAGACCTCCATTCAGAAGAGGAACCGGAGCATCAACAGCCATGTTAAATGTTTGAGGAGCTCCTTCAAATCCCATCCATTGTGTGCGATGTAATACTGTAGCATTTATAGCATCGGAGCTTCCTGCGGAACCAGGATTGTTTGCTAATTTATTAAACATATTTTGGCTGAATTGAGGAACTTGCTGTGAATTGGCAACCCCAAAAAACAGAGAAAGAATCGATATAATTAGAATGTTTTTTTTCATGTTAATTTAATGTTTCAGCCTTTTTTTTCGTTTGCTAATATAAGTATTTTTTTTAAGTTGGTTAAAAAATGAAAGAATTCGCGTTTAATTTTATAAATCAAAAAAAAATATTATAAGAATCTATTGTACGTCTTCATCCACCTTTTAGGAATCTCTCCTTTGGTAGCAAATATATAGTCATCATAGGAACAAGCTACAAAATAATTGTCAAAATTGTTAGTTTGAGGATTTTTAAATGGAACACCCATCCACCATCTACCACTTTTTTGACTTTTATAAAACTCTATTTCAGTTTGTTCATCGTCAAAGGCGACTGTGTATTTAATACAATTATCAATATTTGGATTTTGTTCATGTTTTCTTGACTTATATCCTTCAAGAAAATACCAAATCATTTGAGAAATTAACTGTGATCCCTGATTTAATTTATCCAAAAACTGATTATACTCAAAAATACCGAAACATGTTATCTTATCACTAATACCAGCATACCTAGCGATTTTACAAGCTTCTTCCCCATCAAAACCATTTGGTGTCGAATATACATTAGACACAAAAGAAGAACTTCTGATTGAAGACATATCAAAACTTATAAAATCAGAATTTCTAAATAATGGCTCCACGTTGTGTATATTGTTTTTGATATCCCCTAATCTATTCAATTCAAAATTTAAGTTTTCAAGTAAATTTACTTCTTCTGGTTTAACAAAGAAAATTTGATAACCTATATTTATGAAGTTAAATAAATAATTTGGTTTGTAAGAAATAATTTTACTTAAAAATGAACTATTCTTCAATTTGTCATCATTTGACCCTACATCAAATGTAGAATCAACCGAACAAATAGTAATATTTTTTTCTAAAGACACGTATGCCTTGTACACAGCATATGAAATATCATGACCTCCACCAATAACTATTGGAATAATTCCTTTATCAATTAAATCTACACAAACCTCAGTTATTAAATCAAAAGTTTCTTTTCTAGAATTCATCAAATTTAATGTTCCTAAATCAGCAATCTTAGGAGAGTTTTCAAAATATAATCTATATAAGGAATCACGAATTTTACAATCATCTTCTGATGATATATTATCAGTTCCTTCGTATTCAGGAACATTGAATATTACAATTTCTGAGTAATCTAATTTAGGAAATGATTCTATTGTGTGAGAATCAATTTGATACCCCAGTTGTGAGTGATTCCATCGTTCTTTTTTTGAGTATAATAAAGAGTTTAGAGGCGTAAAAGATGAGGATATTTCCATATTATTTTTTATTTCTTTTTGATTTTGATTGATTTTGCATCAGTTCAAGACATATCTCTCTTGTCAACTTTTGAGGGTCTAAATCTTTTGGAATTTTAATATTAATCTTTTTAGCTTTTTTTGGAGACACCTGTACAAAAGGGCCGTATCTACCATTTAAAACTTGAATCACAGGTTCACCATCAAAACTGTGTATTAATCTATCCTTATCGGCTTGAATCTTCAATTTTATTAGTTCTATAGCTCTATCTAATTCAATCGTCAAAGGATCCTCCCCGTCATCCTTCTTAATTGATGTAAATTTCCCTTTGTAACGTAGATAAGGTCCAAATCTACCGACAGAAGCAACAATCTCATCCCCTTCAAAATTTCCAATCACTCTTGGGAGTTTAAATAAATCTAACGCTTGTTTGATTGTTATGGATTGAATAGATTGACTTTTTAGCAAACTAGCAAATTTTGGCTTGTCTGCATTTTCATCATCTTGCTTTTCTCCAAGTTGTGCCATTGGTCCAAAAGGCCCGATCCTTACATAAACATTTTTTCCTGAAGCTGGATCTACACCTAAGTTTCGTTCTCCTACCGCTTTTTGAGCAGTTCCAATGACATTTTCAACTTTCAAATGAAAGTCTCCATAAAAATTTTGAATCATTTCATTCCATTTCTTTTTACCCTCAGCTACCTCGTCAAATTCCTTTTCAACGCCAGCTGTAAATCCATAGTCTAATATATTTTTAAAATGGTTCACTAAAAATTCATTTACAACAACTCCAATATCTGTTGGAAACATCTTATTTTTTTCAACACCAGTATTTTCTGATTTTATCTCACTGAAAACGTTTCCATCTCTGAGACTTATATATTGATACTCTCTTTGAACACCCTCTTTGCTTTCTTTTAGCACGTAGCCTCTCTTTTGAATAGTTGTGATAATTGAAGCATAAGTTGATGGCCTTCCAATGCCTAAATCTTCTAGTTTTTTCACAAGACTTGCCTCAGCATATCTAGGTGGATGTTTAGAAAAGCGTTCTATAGCAATCATTTCATTTAGATTCAAAATATCATTTTTATTTAATTTAGGTAACATTCCTTTTTGTTCTTCTACTTCCTCGTCTTTACCTTCAAGATAAAGCTTCATAAAACCGTCAAACTTGATCATCTCCCCTTTTGCCACAAAATTTTGTTCTGTAGTTGAAATATTAATTTTTGCTGTTGTCCGTTCTAAAATAGCATCTGACATTTGTGAAGCGATAGTTCTTTTCCAAATTAGCTCATATAGTTTATTGTGTGAATTTTCTCCATCTATAGTATGTATACTCATATCAGTAGGTCGTATTGCCTCATGAGCTTCTTGAGCTCCCTTTGCTTTATTAGAGAAACTTCTCTTTAGAGAATATTCCTCTCCAAATGAACTAATTATTTCCTTTTTGGAGGATTCTAAAGCATCATCAGACAAATTTACACTGTCTGTTCGCATATAAGTAATCTTTCCCGACTCATATAACCTTTGTGCAACTGACATTGTTTGTGAAACAGAATAACCTAATTTTCTAGATGCTTCTTGTTGTAATGTAGAAGTTGTAAATGGAGCGGAAGGAGATTTTTTTGCTGGTTTTTTTTCTATATCTGAAATTCTAAAATCAGCAGAAATACATTTATTTAAAAACTCTTCAGCGACTTCTTTTTTATCAAATCTTTTTGGAATTTCCGCTTTAAAAATTTTATCATGTTCATTTTTAAAGAATGCTGATACTTTAAATGATGATACTGATTTAAATGTTTCAATTTCTTTTTCTCTTTCTACTATCAGTCTAACTGCAACAGACTGAACTCTTCCCGCGGACAGACCTTGTTTTACTTTTCTCCATAATACAGGAGAAAGTTTAAAACCAACTAACCTATCTAAAACTCTCCTAGCTTGTTGAGCATTAACTAAGTTATAATCTATAGATCTAGGATTTTGTACCGCCTTGGTAATTGCCTTCTTAGTTATTTCATGAAAAACTATTCTTTTAGTATCTTTTTTGTCTAGACTTAATACTTCTTTTAAATGCCACGCTATTGCTTCTCCCTCTCTGTCCTCATCAGTCGCTATCCAAACTGTATCAGCAGCTTTTACATTTTTCTTTAATTCTGAAACAACATTTTTTTTATCTTCTGAAACTTCGTATTTTGGAGTAAACCCATTGTCAATGTCAATCCCCATTCCTCCTTTTTTAGGCAAGTCTCTGATATGACCAATACTAGATTTAACAAGAAAATCTTTACCTAAATAACTCTCTATTGTCTTTGCTTTAGCGGGAGACTCTACAATAACTAAGTTTTTTGCCATAATTAATATTTAAATTAAATTTTTGCAAAGAAAAACAGGAATAATGAAACTGCCAAATATAGATTTTCATGTCAGTCACATTATATTATATATATAATATAGTTTAAATCTCAAATGACATATTGTCACAAAATGTCAGTTTTTTTTTGTAATTTTGCTCATTGATTAATTTTAAAACCATATGAGTTTCAAAATAATAAATGATAAAAAAATTGATGAAAACATTCAGGGGAGTTCTTTAAATATCCATAGCAATAGAATCGGTGGCAGGAAAATGTATATCGAAAGCTATGGTTGTCAAATGAACTTTTCTGACTCAGAAATTGTTGCATCCATACTTACAAAGGAAGGATTCTCTACTACTCACAGTATAAATGAAGCTGATTTAGTACTTGTAAACACTTGTTCCATTAGAGAGAAAGCGGAACAAACAGTTCGCAAAAGACTCGAGTTTTATAACTCAATAAAAAAGAAAGAAAATCCAAAAATGATTGTAGGAGTTTTAGGTTGTATGGCTGAAAGATTAAAAGGGAAGTTCTTAGAGGAAGAAAAACTAGTAGATATAGTGATAGGTCCTGACGCCTATAGAGATCTGCCCAATTTAATAAGAGAAGTAGATGACGGAAAAAAAGCTGTAAATGTACTCCTCTCTAAAGAAGAGACATATGCAGAGATTAGTCCTGTAAGACTTGGGGGAAATGGAGTAACTGCTTTTGTCACAATCACCAGAGGATGTGATAATATGTGTACATTCTGTGTAGTTCCATTCACTAGAGGGAGAGAAAGAAGTAGAGATCCACATAGTATTATTAATGAATGTAAACAATTAGTAGTGGATGGATACAAAGAAGTAACTTTATTAGGACAAAACGTTGATTCATACTTGTGGTATGGGGGTGGGCCAAAAAAACATTTTGAAAAAGCAACAGAGGAAGCAAAAAAAAATAGTGTAAATTTTGCTAAACTATTGGACATTGTAGCCATAAATTGTCCCGAACTAAGAATTAGATTTTCAACTTCAAATCCTCAAGACATGACAATAGATGTCATACAAACTATGGCGAAACATAAAAACATATGTAAATATGTACATTTACCAGTGCAATCAGGTAGTAGTAGAGTCTTAAAGTCAATGAATAGAGGATATACTAGAGATGAATATATTGTTTTAATTGATAAAATTAAAAAGGAAATACCGGACTGTGCAATATCAATGGATATGATAAGCGGATTCTGTGGTGAAACAGAGGAAGATCACAAAAAAACATTGAGTTTAATGGACTACGTAAAATATGAATATGGATATATGTTCAAATACTCTGAGCGACCAAACACTCCGGCCGCTAGGATGGATGATGATATACCGGAAGAAATAAAACAAAGAAGATTATCTGAAATTATTGAAAAACAAATGTCTCATTCGTTGTTAAGAAATAAAGAAAAAATAGGAAAAACATTTGAGGTTCTGATTGAAGGAAAGTCAAAAAAATCCGAAGATTATTTATTTGGAAGGACTACTCATAATACAACAGTTGTATTTCCAAAAGAAAATTATAAAAAAGGAGATTTTGTTACGGTAAATATTGAAAATTGCACTTCGGCTACATTGTTAGGAAAAGTTATTTGATATGAACATACAACAGGCAAAACAAAGGTTCGGTATTATTGGAAATAGTCCTCTTTTAGATAGAGCTATTAATATCGCACTACAAGTATCACCTACAGATATTTCTGTTTTTATATCAGGGGAAAGCGGTACCGGCAAAGAGAATATACCAAAAATTATACATCAAAATAGCAATAGAAAACATAACAATTACATCGCTGTTAACTGTGGAGCTATTCCCGAAGGAACAATAGACAGTGAACTTTTTGGACATGAAAAAGGAGCCTTTACCGGGGCACATGATAGTAGAAAAGGATATTTTGAAGTCGCAAACGAAGGAACAATATTTCTTGACGAAGTAGCAGAATTACCTATGACTACCCAAGTAAGATTACTCAGAGTATTAGAAAACGGTGAGTTTATGAAAGTTGGTTCCTCTAAAGTTATTAAAACAAACGTAAGAGTAATTGCTGCAACAAATATTAATATACCAAATGCTATAACTCAAGGAAAATTTAGAGAGGACTTATACTACAGATTAAATACAATTAATATTTTTATCCCACCATTAAGAGAGAGAAAAGAGGATATATCTTTTCTATTTAAAAAGTTCGCCTCTGATTTCGCAGACAAGTATCATACTCCATCTATTAGACTGAGTGAAGATGCTTTAAATGTAATGAAAGATTATAATTGGCCTGGAAATATTCGACAATTAAGAAATTTTGTTGCCCAACTTTCTGTTATCGAAAAAGAAAGAAATATTTCAGCTAGGGCTATATTAAACGCTCTTCCACAGAATAAAAACGAAAAAAATAGCCCCATATTATTTAAAAACAAAGAAGATCTTTCAGAGAGAGAGATTCTATATAAAGTTCTGTTTGATATGAAGAAAGATTTAACAGAATTAAAAAAAATCACTTTCGATTTAATGAATAATGAGGAAAATTTAGATATCAATACTGAAATTTTTAATGACGTATATGAAAAAGAAATTACTCTGCTCCCAAAGCAAGAAAAAACAAAAACCGATAAGAATGTATATACTTTAGCAAGTCAAGAAAAAAAATTGATTAAACAATCTTTAGAAAAACATAATGGAAAAAGAAAGTTAGCTGCTGAAGAACTTGGAATTTCTGAAAGAACTTTATATAGAAAAATAAAAGAATTTAAACTTTAGATGAAAAAAGTACTTCATATATTTTTAGGTTTTTTATTTTTCTCATGTGGATTCTATTCTTTTACTGGAGCTTCTATCTCTCCAGAGGTAAAAACATATTCTGTCGCTTTTTTCGAAAATAAAGCGAATACTATTAACTCGTCACTTAGTAGTACTTTTACTGAGAAATTAAAAGATTACTTTAGTTCTCAATTAAATATCCAACAAATTGAGACAGAGGGAGATTTATCATTTTCAGGTGAGATCGTTAATTATGAAATAAAACCAATTGCAATAAGCTCAAATGAAACCGCTAGACAGAATCGATTGACAATAAAAGTAAAAGTATCTTTTATGAATATTTTTGATGAAAAAATGAATTTTGATTCAAATTTCGTAAGATATAAAGACTTTCCTTCTGATGAAGATTTAGGCGTAGTGGAAGATATTTACATGCAGGAAATATGTGACGAGTTAGTTGAAGATATTTTTAACCAATCAGTAGTAAATTGGTAAAAGATAAAATAATATCATTTATGTTAAATCCAGGTCATTTAAACATGGAAAGCAACACATTATTAGAAAATTTAACTCAAAAATATCCATATTTTTCAATTTCTCATATTTTATTGGCGAAAGGCTTATTAAACACTGATAGTGTCAGATATAATAGAAAACTTAAAAAAGCAGCGATTTACGCCATAGAAAGAAAATATCTATTCAAGTTAATTACGGAAAATATAAACGATAATAAGTTATTAGTTCAAACAGAGTCACACACTAAATTTTCTGATGTTAAAAATCACAAGCATGAACTAAAGATTGAACAAAAACTAAATATTGGAATTCCTTTGGATTTCAATGAAAATGAAGAACACTCATTTTCAGAATGGTTATCTGTCACAAAAATTAAAAAAATCAATAGGAAAAATATTAAAGATAATAAAGACTTAATTGATAATTTTATTGAGAATAATCCAAGGATAACAATAGAAAAAAACAAGTTCTTTTCTCCTACTAAAGCCGCTAAGGATTCAATACAAGAAAAAAATGAGTTTGTAACAGAAACTCTTGCTAGAGTCTATCTAGAACAAAAACATTTTGATAAAGCAATTGAAGCATATAAAAAATTAAGTTTGAAATATCCGAAAAAAAATAGTTTCTTTGCCGGACAAATTAAATTGATAAACGACTTAAAAAAAGAAATAAAATGACTGAATTATTCGCAATCCTAATTATTATTTGTGCTTTGTTATTAGTATTGATTATTCTAATACAGAACCCTAAAGGAGGAGGATTATCTTCTTCATTTGGAGGAGGAGCTAGTCAAATGATGGGGGTAAAAAAAACAACTGACTTTTTAGAAAAGGCAACTTGGACTTTAGCTATCGTATTTTTTATACTAATTCTTGGGTCAACATTTACTATTGACAGAAAAGAAAATACTCAAACTTCAAAGACTGACACCTCCCAATCTACAAGTGACGACTTATTCCTAAATGAAGAAATTATCGGAGAAGAAGAAGAAGAAGAAGAAAATCTTGAAAAGGACTTTTCCGTAGAAACAAATTCGTTACAGGAAAATAACTGAACCTGACATATTTTCATATCGCTAATCTTTAAATAAGTTTGGCACAGAAGTTGAATATATTTTATATGAATATAAATTTTAAATAAATTATTAAAATGAGCAAAAAAATCAAACCATTAGCTGACAGAGTACTAATTAAAGTATCTGAAGCAGAAACTAAAACAGCATCTGGGATAATAATTCCAGACAACGCACAAGAAAAACCTCAAAAAGGAGCTGTAATTGCAGTAGGTAAAGGGACTAAAGAAAATCCTATGTCTGTAAATGTAGGAGATATAGTTCTTTATGGAAAGTACGCAGGAACAGAACTTAAACATGATGGGGAAGAATTTATAATTATGAAAGAATCAGACATATTCGCAATAATATCTTAAACTAAAAATTTATAAAAAAATGGCAAAAAATATAACATTTGATACAAACGCTAGAGATTCCCTAAAAAAAGGGGTAGATGCTTTAGCTAACGCAGTAAAGGTAACACTAGGGCCTAAAGGCAGAAATGTAGTAATTGAAAAGAAATTTGGTGGTCCATCAATAACAAAAGATGGAGTTTCGGTTGCAAAGGAAATTGAACTAGAAGACGCCCTTGAAAACATGGGAGCTCAAATGGTAAAGGAAGTTGCATCTAAAACTGCAGATATCGCTGGAGACGGAACAACCACAGCTACTGTTCTAGCTCAAGCAATTATCACATCTGGACTAAAAAATGTAGCTGCGGGAGCGAACCCAATGGATTTAAAAAGAGGAATTGATAAAGCTGTAAAAACAATAGTAGACGATATACAAAAACAATCAAAAACTGTTGGAAATAGTTATGAAATGATTGAACAAGTTGCTACAATATCTGCTAATAATGATAGTGTTATTGGTAGTCTAATTGCTGAAGCAATGGAGAAAGTAAAAACTGAAGGTGTAATTACGGTTGAAGAAGCAAAGGGGACAGATACTACAGTTGAAGTTGTTGAGGGAATGCAATTCGACAGAGGATATCTTTCTCCATATTTCATTACTAATGCAGACAAAATGGAAACTGAATTAGACAATCCATATATTTTGATTTATGATAAAAAAATATCAACAATGAAAGACCTACTTCCAATACTGGAGGAAACCGCAAAATCAGGAAGACCTTTGATGATTATTGCTGAAGATATTGATGGAGAGGCTCTTTCAACATTAGTAGTAAATAAAATTAGAGGCGCTCTTAAAGTATCTGCTGTCAAAGCTCCTGGGTTTGGAGACAGAAGAAAAGCGATGCTAGAGGATATTGCTATACTTACTAATGGAACTGTCATTTCAGAGGAAAGAGGGTTTTCTTTAGAAACTGCAAAATTAGATATGTTAGGTAGTTGTGAAAAAATTGTTACTGACAAGGACAATACTACAATTATAAATGGAGAAGGAGACTCTGATTCAATAAAAGCAAGAGTAAATCAGATAAAATCTCAAATAGAAAGTTCAACATCTGATTATGATAAAGAAAAACTTCAAGAAAGATTAGCGAAACTTGCCGGAGGAGTTGCTGTACTATACGTTGGAGCTGCTTCGGAAGTCGAAATGAAAGAAAAAAAGGATAGAGTTGATGATGCTCTAGCAGCTACAAGGGCAGCAGTTGAAGAAGGTATTGTTTCTGGAGGTGGTGTTGCAATTGTCAGAGCAGCAAAAAAACTAGAAAAATTGACTGGAGAGAATGATGATGAACAAACTGGAATCAATATTATTGAGAGAGCAATTGAAGAACCTTTAAGACAAATTGTTGCTAATGCTGGAATGGAGGGATCTGTAATTGTAAGCAAAGTAAAAGAAGGGAAAAATAACTTTGGATTTAATGCCAAAACAGAAAAATTTGAGGACATGATGAAAGCCGGGATTATCGATCCATCGAAAGTTGTAAGAGTAGCTATACAACACGCGTCATCTGTAGCGGGAATGCTCCTTACTACAGAGTGCGTTATTTCAGATATTCCTGAAGAAAATCCACCAATGCCACCAATGCCTGGAGGAGGTGGCATGCCCGGCATGATGTAAAAAATCATACATACTAAAAAATCCTCATTTAAAAATGAGGATTTTTTTGTTTTATATAAATTAAAAATTATACTGACAACTTCTTTAAATTATATAATTTCAATCTACATTGTCATGTAAAAAGGAATTGTTCTGTTTCAGTTGTATGATATTATCTTCGTTTAGAGATAAAGAATGATTTGAAATTTCTGACTCAGATGAGTGAGGAACATTATCTAAATCTATTCCATTTCTTTTGAAAGCAGGCTCTTCAATTAAATTAGTTAAGCCTGAAGGAGTTCTCAAAATATTTGAAATATTTTTTAACTTTTCTTCTCTCTTCCTTGAAGCTATTTCATTTTTTTCAATCTCATGTTCATTTAACTTTGTATTATCATCTACAACTAACTCTTCCTCAGAGTTGGAAACTATTTTTGTAACATCTTCACTTAAATCTTCGTCTAAAGAAAGAACTACCTTGTTTTGTTCTATTGAAGAATTATCCACAACAACTTTTTCATTTTCTATATCAGAAAAATTTGATTCTAACTCATTCTCTTCTATTGAAGAATTATCCTTAATAACTTTTTCATCTTCAATATCAGAAAACTTTGACTCTAACTCATTCTCTAAAGCCTCTTCTTCAGATAATTCACCCTCAGAATACTCAATATCAAAATCTTCTTCAAAATCAAACATGGACTGTTGTGAAAAATCATCTACAAATGAATTAGACGTTAAATCTTTTTTAGAATTTTGAATATTAATTGAGTCTAATGTTTCATCCTCCCCAATTCCAACAACAACCTCAACTTCTTCTTCTGTTGGTTCAAAACCAGTCGCAATAACTGTTACAGAAATTTTTGAACCAAGACTAGAGTCAGTTCCAACTCCGTTAATTATATTAACGTTATTTCCCGCCTGTTTCTGTATGGTATCTGTAATTAATTTAAGTTCATTCATAGAAATCTCATCTTCTTCAGAATCACCAGTAACAATTTTTAACAAAACATGCTTTGAACCGTAAATATCATTATCGTTTAGTAAAGGTGAATCTAAAGCATTCTTAACAGCTTCTACAGCTCTATTTTCTCCCTCAGCTTCAGCTTGGCCCATAATTGCTGTTCCACTGTTTTGTAAAACTAATCTTGCATCACTTAAATCAATATTTACTGTTAAATGTTGAGTAATTACTTCAGCAATTCCTTTTGTTGCTGTATTTAATACTTCATTCGCCTTACTAAAAGCTTGTCTCAACTTTAAATCCCCATGTACTTCTAATAATTTTTGATTATTAATTACTAAAAGTGTATCAACGTTGTCACGTAACTCTTCTAGTCCTTCTTTTGCATGTTCATGCCTTCTGCCCCCTTCTGTTTCAAATGGCATTGTAACGACTCCAACTGTTAATATTCCTTTGTCCATAGCGGCTTTCGCTATTACTGGCGCCGCGCCTGTGCCGGTTCCACCTCCCATTCCTGCTGTAATAAATAACATATTTGTATTGGAATCTAATAATTCATTAATTCTATCAATACTTTCCATTGCTGCTTCTTTACCAACTTCTGGATTTGATCCAGCCCCTAGTCCATTTGTTAAACTTTCTCCTAATTGAATTTTTACTGGTATTGGGCTTGCTTCAAGCGCTTGTGTATCCGTGTTACATATAGCGAAATCTACGCCTTTTATACCATTTTCGTACATGTAATTAATTGCATTTCCACCTCCACCTCCAATTCCTATTACCTTAATAACGGATGATTGATTTTTTGGAAGGTTAAAATCAATTATATTTTCATTTTCATTTTCAACCATAATTTATTGATTTATTTGATTAATACTATTTTTTTTAATTTATATCGTCTGAGAAAAAATTCTCAAGCATAATTTTTAATTTTCCTCCAATTCCGACTGTTGGAGGTTCTCCATCGGTAGGCTCTTCTTCACCAGGTTTTTCTTTAACCTCTTTCCATATAACTTCTTCAAATCCTTTTTGAACCAAACCTACTCCAGTTGAAAAAATTGGACTTTTAATCATTGATTTTGAATCACCCCCTAAATGTTCATTTGGATAACCTACTCTAACTTCTTTACCGGTGACATACGATACAAGTTGAGGCAAATTTCTTAACTTTGACCCTCCTCCTGTAATTACAATTCCTGTCATTAACTTATCATGAAAACCTGAAGATTTAATTTGGTAATTTACTAAATCAATAATTTCCTTCATTCTTGACTCAATAATAGATGAAAGATTTTTTACAGAGACCTCTTTTGGTTCCTTTCCCCTTAAACCAGGAATAGATATAATTACATTTTCTTTAGTATATGAGGACATTGCTGACCCAAATTTTATTTTTAACATCTCTGCTTGTTTCTCTAAAATTTGTAGGCCTTGTTTAATATCTTTTGTTATAACTTTACCTCCAAAAGGAATTACTGATGTATGCCTGATAATACCATCCAAGAAGATTGCAACATCAGTTGTTCCTCCACCAATATCCACTAAACATACTCCTTCTTGTAACTCATCATTATCTAATACTGCAACAGCTGATGCAAATGGCTCAAGAATTAAATTTTTTGGAGTTAAACCCGCTTTCTTTACACATCTCATAATATTTTTAACAGCAGCAACTTTTCCAGTTATTATATGAAAATTTGCTTCAATCTTTACCCCAGCCATGCCTTTTGGATCCTGAATAAAATCTTCACCATCTATTGTATATTCTTGTGGTATTACATGAATCACTTCTTCTCCCGGTATAGTAACTAACTTAAACATATTATCATTAAGCTTATCCAGATCATCTTTTGAAATTTCTTCTATTATTTCATCTCTTACCATCTCACCTCTGTGTTGTAAGCTTTTAATGTGCTGACCAGCAATTCCTACATAAACCTCATCTATTTTAACACCTGATTCTAATTCAGCCTGAGCAACAGCAATTTTAATTGAAGACACTGTTTTGTCGATATTGGCGACAACACCTCTCATTACACCGTTAGATATAGCTTTACCAATACCAAGTATATCTAATTTTCCAAACTGATCTTTTTTGCCGACCAAAACAGTTATTTTAGTTGTTCCAATGTCAAGGCCTACTATTATTTCAGACTTAGTAGTTGTTAATTCAGTGTGTTTATCAACATTTTTCATATTACTATTTTTTTATGCAAACTATTTGATTTTTATATTTAATATTTATTTTTTTATACTCTACATTTTTTATATTTCCATGTTTGTAATACATCATCAATTTCATAAATTTTTCATTTATATTTTTAATTTTTCCAAATTCAATCTGTTCTCCAACTCTTGGAATCAATGATAATTCAGATTCTTTAACGTCTATCTGTACAATCTGCTTATTCAAAAATTTATCATTGTAAATTCTTTTTGAAATTAAAAATATTTCATCTTTATTTAAGCTATTTATGTCCCCAGTTAATAAAATTTTTCTCGCTGTATAATGACTAGATAATGGCATTTTTAAACCATCTTCATCTAAATAATATCCTCCTTCATCAGTTTGAATCCTGACAATTGGTTGTCTCTGATCTATATAAATACTTACTTTTCCGTGCCAATTAGAGTAAACTGTTGCTTTTTTTATTGACGGATGATTTATCAATAAATTCTCAATTTTAGTAAATGAAAACTCATTTAATTTTATTGAATCTGGATGTAACATATTCTCTCTTAAATAACTTACAACTAAATCATTTGTAACAAATGAATTTTCGTCTTGTTCAATTGATATATTTGACAAAGTACAATATTTATTTTCTACAGAAATATGCGACAGATACATCATGAAAATAAGTAAAGTTATTGAAACAACAAACCTTAGAAAATTAAAAATATTCTTCATAATAATTTAACTTTTAAGGGTTCTACTATTGTGTAAATATCTCCTGCCCCTAAGGTTAGTAAAACATCTACTTCATTTTTTTCAATCAATGACAAAACATCTTTTTTTGTACTAAGCTTTTTATACTTAACATCACATTTTTGTAATAAAATATCTGAAGAAACACCATCTATCTTTTGTTCTCTTGCTGCATAAATTTCTAATAATATTAGTTTATCTGACAATGAAAGAGAGGACGCAAAATCATCCATAAAGTCTTTAGTTCTACTATACAAATGGGGTTGAAAAATTACAGTTATCTCTCTTTCCAAATACATATTCCTAACCGCAAGGATACTTTTCTCAATCTCCTCTGGATGATGCGCATAATCATCTATAAAAACTATTTCTTGATTAGAAATATGTATTTCGAATCTCCTTTTTATTCCTTCAAATGAATTAATTGATTGAACAATGTCTTCATTAGAAACATTTAACTTTTTAGAAATTGATATTGCCGCAAGAGCATTAGCTACATTATACTCCCCTCCCATTTTTAATTTAAAGTTGGTGACCGATTCTTGTTTAAATAACACATCAAAATGCATAATCTCATCTCTGCTAACAATATTTTGAGATGAAACGTCCGTAATATTAGAGGTGCTGTATTTTAATATATCAATATCGTCTCTATCAATAATTGTTGTATCAACACTTTCTTCTATAAATAATGTTCCACCACTCTTTATCCTATTTGTAAAATCTGTAAATGCACTCTTTAAATTTTCTTTATTTTTGTAAATATCTAGATGGTCTGGGTCAACCGAAGTTATTACTGCAATATCTGGTTTTAATTTCAAAAATGACCTATCAAATTCATCTGCCTCGACCACAACAACACTATTTTTATCTCCTAGAATTAAATTAGAATTATAATTAGAGCAAATTCCTCCAAGAAATGCTGTACAATCTATATTTGAACTGTGTAAAATATGGGCCAACATTGAGGAAGTTGTTGTTTTTCCATGAGTTCCTGCTACAGCTATAGTAAAGTGATTCTGCGTAATCTTTGCCAATAGATCTGATCTTTTTAAAATTTTGTATCCATTATCTATAAAACATGAAATTTGTTGGTTACTTTTGGGCACTGCTGGGGTGTATACTATTAAAGTTTCCTCTATGTTTTCTGTAATTTCAAAGGGTATTTCATTTATATCATCAGTATAATTAATACGAATATTTTCAGATTCAAGTTGCAAACATAATGGAGATCTTGTTTTATCATAACCAAGAACATTTATATTTCTACTATTACAATATCTTGCTAGAGCACTCATTCCAATACCCCCAATACCTATAAAATAAATATTTTTATACTGATTCAAATTCATTTTTTTAATAATCCTAATGATATATCTGCTATCTGCTCAGCTGAGTCTGTAACTGCCAACTTCTTGATATTACTAATTAACTCCTTCTGCAATTTTTTATTTTTAGATAGTGATATCAATACTTCTACAAGTTTACGCTTACTATTCACATCTTTTACCATTAGTGCAGAATTCTTATTAACTAATGATTGTGCATTTTTTGTTTGATGATTTTCAGCTACATTTGGTGAAGGAACTAAAATAATTGGTTTTCCTACAAAACACAACTCTGATATAGCGATAGCGCCCGCTCTAGAAACAATAATATCTGCTGCCGCATAAGCTAAATCCATTTCTTTTATAAAGACATGAGAACTAATTCCTCCTACATTCAAGCTTTGTGTATATTCATTTGACTCATTTACAAATGATGTCCCAGTTTGCCAAATTAAATTTAAATTATGTTTCTTAAATAAATTCAAATTTTGAGATATGGATTCATTAATAGTTTTTGAGCCCAGACTTCCTCCAATAACCAACACTGTTATTTTATTATTATCTACATTAAATAGCTTTTTCCCATAATGAGTTTTATCTTTAAAATTAATTATTGACTCTCTGATAGGATTTCCTGCTAATATCAATTTTTTTTTGTGGAAGAAACGTTCCATATTATCATAGGCGACACAAACTTTGTTTACATGACGACCTAATATTCTGTTGGTTATTCCAGGATATGAATTCTGTTCTTGTATTACTGAGGGAATTCCTCTCTTGGATGCAACATATAATAATGGTCCACTTGCAAAGCCACCAGTTCCAATAACTAAATCTGGTTTAAAATCTCTAATTATATTTCTAGACTTTATTAAACTACTAATTAGTTTAATAGGAAATAATAAATTTCTTAAACTAAAACTCCTTTGAAATCCACTAATCCATAATCCTTTAATAGTGTAACCATATTCTGGAATTTTTTGCATTTCCATTCTGTTTTTTGATCCTACAAAAAGTAATTCAATAAATTTTACTTTTTTTTCTAATGACTTTGCAATGGAAATTGCTGGAAAAATATGCCCTCCTGTACCTCCTCCACTAATTATCACCTTAAGCTTTTTCATAATCTCTATCTTTTGAGTTTCTACTAACACTTAAAATTATCCCAATAGCAATACACGAAAAAATAATAGATGTTCCCCCTTTACTAATAAGAGGAAGTGTTTGCCCTGTTACAGGAAATATACCGACATTTACTCCCATATTAATTACCGCCTGAAACAAAAACGCAAATGACAATGAAGCGACCATTAAAGAACCGAAAACACTCTCAGTTTTTTGATAAATTAAAATCGATCTATAAAACAGTAATAAATATAAAAACATGGGAATAATTCCCCCTAAAATTATTCCATATTGTTCTATAATAATTGCATATACAAAATCTGAGGAGCCTGCATATAAAAAATGCCTCTGAACTCCTTTTCCGGGTCCTTTGCCTAAAAGACCACCATTTTTTATTGCAATCTTTGACTCATTTAATTGATGTCCTTTGTCAATTAAATGATCATTTTTTGGAGAAAAATATCCGTCAATCCTATTTACCCATGTAGCGGAACGAGGCATATATTGCTGAAAAGATGGTATATACTTAGAAGCAAAATACAATGTACCAACACCAAAAATTCCAATTATTATTATGTGCAAAAGAAATTTCAATTTTATTCTAGCAAATATCATTAACATAAAACCATTTATAAATACTAAAATCGAAGTTGAAAAATTAGATGGTAAAATTAAAGCACAAGTAATCAATAGAGGTAATAAAATATACCAACAAAAGTCTTTCCAGTTGTTTATATTATCTCGGTATTTACTAATCTGCCTTGACATAAAAACCAATACAACAACCTTAGCAAGATCCGAAGGTTGAAATGACAAACTTCCAAGAGAAATCCATCGTTTCGCTCCATTGATTTCCATTCCTATAAAGTATACAAATACTAATAAAAAAATACTAATAATAATGCCGACTACACTTAATTTAGAAAAATATTTAAACTTTAATTTATGTACAGCGTACATGGATGCTAAACCTATTAATATATTTCTAACATGTGATTTAGTAGAATATAATCCCTCAACACTATATACAACTAAAATTGAGATAATTAATAAAAGAAAAACCACAGTCCAAATAGTTTTATCTCCCTCTAATTTTATATTTTTAGAAAGATTTAACATATGTGACTATAAACTTCTAACTGATTTCTTAAACTCTAATCCTCTTTCTTCAAAATTAGAAAACATATCGAAACTAGCACAAGCTGGAGATAATAATACAGCATCTCCCTTCTTTGCTAATTGATATGAAAAAGCAACGGCTTCATTCATGGTTTTAGCATCTACTATTTCATCTACATGTCCTTCAAAAACCTTGTGAATATTTTTTGTGTTTTGTCCAATACAAACAATAGCTTTTACCCTTTCCTTAACTAAATCTAATAACTCACTATAATCATTACCCTTGTCAACACCCCCAACAATCCAAACGGTATTTTTATGCATACTTTCTAAAGCATACCATACAGAATTTATATTTGTTGCCTTTGAATCATTTATAAACTGTATTCCATGAACATTAATTACATGTTCTAATCTATGCTCTATATTTTGAAAATCTAATAAACTTTGTCTAGTAATAAAATCCTTTACTTCTAAAACTCTAGAAGCAACCGCGGCTGCCATTGAATTATAAACGTTATGTTTACCTTGTAAGGCTAATTCTTGAATTGTCATTTTATTTTTATTTATATTAATATTTATTTTTTCGTCTTTATAAAAAGCTCCCTCATCAAATGTTTTATACAAACTAAATGGAATCTTTTTTGCTTTTGTCTCTATCCTATTTTTTATATTTTCGTCATCATAGTTATAAATAAGAACATCTTCAGATTTCTGATTATTTGTGATTCTAAATTTAGATTGTATATACTTCTCAAAATCATTTTCGTATCGATCTAAATGATCAGGAGTTATATTTAAAAGAATAGATACATCAGCTTTAAACTTCTTTATTCCATCTAATTGAAAACTGCTTAATTCTAAGATAATAAAATCATAATCTCTATCTACAATTGACCTAGAAAAACCAGTACCTATATTACCAGCGACTAATACATCATATCCAGCTTTTTTTAAAATATGTCCTAACAACAGAGTAGTTGTTGTCTTTCCATTACTGCCTGTAATTGCAATAATTTTTGAGTTAGTATACCTGAAGGCAAACTCAACTTCAGAAATTATAGGTATTCCATTTAATTTTAGCTCTTTAATTATATTAACTGAATCTGAAATACCTGGACTTTTTATCACCTCTGATGCAGATAGAATTTCCTGCTTTGTATGAGTTCCTTCTTCCCATCTGATTCCATTATTTGAAAGAACTGACTTTTCTGTTATTTTTCCTATATCAGAAACAAACACATCATATTTATTCTTTTTAGCTAATAAGGCAGCTCCTATTCCACTTTCTCCTGCGCCAAGGACTACTATCTTTTTCATTATCTTAACTTAAGTGTTACTATTGAAACTACTGCCAACATTATTCCTACAATCCAAAATCTTGTAACAATTTTACTTTCATGATATCCTAATTTCTGATAATGATGATGTAAAGGTGACATCTTAAATATTCTTCTACCCTCACCATATTTCTTCTTAGTATACTTAAACCACCCTACTTGCAATACAACAGACAAATTCTCTATCAGAAATATCCCACATAAAATTGGAAGAAGTAATTCCTTACGAATTAAAATCGCAACTACCGCTATTATACCTCCTAAGGATAAACTACCTGTATCTCCCATAAATACTTGTGCTGGATAAGAATTATACCACAAAAATCCTACACAGGAACCTACAAATGCAGACATAAATATTACAATTTCTCCAACATCTGGAATGTACATGATATTTAAATAATTTGCAGCCAAAATATTTCCAGAAACATATGCGAATACAGCTAGTGTTCCACCAATAATAGCTGAGGTGCCCGTTGCTAAACCATCTACACCATCAGTAAGATTTGCTCCGTTTGAAACCGCAGTAATTATAAACACAACAATCAAAATAAAAGCAATCCACCAATAATCAGAGGCGATATCACCCAACCATTTAGTTAATAACTGATAGTTAAATTCATTATCTTTCAAAAATGGAATTGTAGTTTTTGCACTTTTTTCGACCTTATCGAATAGACTAGTTTTATACTCAGTATTTAAGTCTATTTGTTCTTTAATAACTATATCTTGATGAAAGACCATAAACAGCGCGACAATGATTCCAATACCGACTTGTCCAAGAATTTTAAATCTGCCTGCTAATCCATCTTTATTCTTTTTATAAACCTTGATATAGTCATCTATAAATCCTATTACCCCTAACCAAACTGTTGAAATCAAAAGAATAACTATATATATATTATTTAGTCTTGCAAATAATAATGTCGGAATAATTATTGCGGCCAAAATAATAAGTCCACCCATTGTTGGAGTACCCTCTTTAGTTTTTTCTCCTTGAAGACCCAACTCTCTAACTTCTTCACCGATTTGCTTAGATTTAATTAGATTGATTATTTTGTTTCCAAAAAGCAGTGAAACTATTAGAGATGTAATAAGTGCCATTGCCGACCTAAATGATATATACTGAAAAACCCCTGCACCTGGGAAATCATACACTTCGTTTAAATATTCAAATAAATTATATAACATTTTCAGTACTTATATTTAATGATTCTACCAATTCTTTTACATCATCAAATGGATACTTTTCTCCATTTATTTCTTGATATTTTTCATGACCTTTTCCAGCTAATAAAATTATATCACCACTTTGTGCTAGTGCACACGCAGTTTTAATTGCTTGACTTCTATCATGAATTATTAAGATTTTCTTTCTTTTAATCGGATCAATTTCTGATAACATATCTTTTACAATAGAGTTCAAATCTTCTGTCCTTGGATTGTCAGCAGTAATAATAACTTGATCAGAGAAATTGCATGCAATGTTGGTCATTTTAGATCTCTTTTCAGAATCTCTATCACCTCCACAACCAAAAACCATTATTAATTTTTCATTGCTAGTTCTAATATTATTAATTGTATGAAGAACATTTTCATATGCATCAGGGGTGTGCATATAATCAACAATACCAGTGATATTATCTAAACTTCTTACAGTATGAAACCTGCCCTCTGCTGGAGTGAGGAGGCTAATAGATGTTAAAACTTTTGATGAATCTAAACCTAACTCAACAGCAGCAGAATAAATAGCTAGTAAATTATAAGCATTAAACTCTCCAATAATTCTTACCCATAATTGAATATTGTGAATATTAAGCAACATACCATCCAGTCTACTTTCCAAAATCTTACATCTATAATCAGCTATTGATTTTAAACTATATGTTACCTTCTTTGCTTTTGTATTTAAAAGCATTGTCCCGCCATTTTTATCGTCTTTATTTGTAATTGCAAAAGCAGATGCATCTAAGTCATCAAAAAACTTCTTTTTGACTAAAATATATTCTTTTAAATTTTTATGATAATCCAAATGTTCATGTGTTATGTTTGTAAATATTCCACCATCAAATTTTAGATTTTCTACTCTCTTCTGATGGATAGCATGAGAACTAACTTCCATAAAACAATATTCACAACCAGACTCTATCATATCATTCAACATCTTATTAATTTGTAGAGCATCACCAGTAGTATGAGTACTTTTGACTGATACGTTTCCAATTTTATTTTCAATTGTTGAAAGAAGGCCAGATAAATAACCTAAATTCATAAATAACTGGTGCAATAAAGTTGCAACAGTAGTTTTTCCATTAGTTCCTGTAACTCCAATCAACTTTAATTTTGAAGATGGATTACCGTAATAATTAGAGGCAATAATTGATAGTGCGTTAGATGAATTTTCAACTTCTACATAACATATCCCTTCCACAATATCATCTGGTAAACATTCTAAAATTATACTATTTGCACCTAATTGAATTGATGATGAAATGAAATCATGACCATCTAAATTAATTCCTCTTGTTGCAATAAATAAATCTGAATCATTTATTTTTCTAGAGTCAAATTCTAATTTATTTACAATTACTGATGAAATATCTCCAACAACAGACTTAATAGAAACACCAAATAATAAATCACTTAACTTCATTAGGATAGTTTAATTATTACCTTTGATTGATCTTGAATCTTATCTCCACTCTTGATTGATTGATAACTTACCTTGCCTTTTCCTTCAAATATTACTTCAATATTAGAATTTTCAAGAACAAATAATACATCAATTAAGTCCAAACCTTTTAAATTTGGCATTAGTTCTTTGTCTAAATCATTAAAAATCTTATTTAAACGATTTTCTATATTCTCCTCTAATTTTACTAAACTTTGCAATGAAACTCTTTCTATTTCTTTTTCTGAATAATTATTAATATTTGACAAGTATTTCATTTCTGAGTCTAGTGCAAAAACTTTATCAGAAATCTCTTTAAACACTGGGGCTGCAATATCTCCCCCATAATGATTTAAATCAGTAGTATCTATGAAATCATTAATTACTACAATACAAGAGTATCTTGGATTATCCGCTGGAAAAAAACCAGCAAAAGAAGAGGTGTAAGATCTTTCATATTTTGTTTTATTTAACCAGTTCCAATACTCATTTTTACAAGTCCCAGTTTTTCCTGCTATTTTATATTTATCTGTATATATATTTTTTGCTGTACCATTTATTACATCATTAGACCAGTTATCTCTTTGATTACTCACTACTTGTTCCATATACGGAAGCAGTTTATTAATACTTTCTTCAGAAATAATTCTTTCTTCTATTTCCTTAACAGGAAATTTATGTACTATATTTCCATTACTTTTAATTGAAGTAACAAGTCTGGGATATACCATCTTACCTTTGTTAGCAAAAGCGTTATAAAAAGTAAGTATCTGCAATGGAGAAATTCTCATTTCATATCCAATTGACATCGAAGGCAAACTGGTCCCAGACCACAATTTATCTCCGGGTTTACGCATAATCATATCGCTTTTGTATGGAAGTTGTAGTTGAAGAGGTGTTGTTAATTTAAATCTATCTAAATTGGAAATGAATTTTTCGGGATTTAGTTTATAATTTTCATTTATAACTTTAGAAATTGCAACATTAGATGATACAACAAACGCGTCTCCAAAAGTTATATCTCCATAACCCCCTTTTTTTGTGTCAGAAATAGTAGTTGTATAAAACTTAATCTTGCCATTTCCTGTCTTAATAGTGTCTGTGACATCTACAATCTTGTCCTCAAGAACCGATATAAATGAAGCTAACTTGAAAGTTGAACCTGGTGCTATCTCAGAAACAATTGCGTGATTCTTTGAGTCAAAGTATGTTAAGTCCTTGCCTCTATGAAGATTTGCTATTGCCTTAATATCTCCGGTATTTACCTCCATTAAAACAACACATCCCCATTTTGCATTTGTCTCCTTTAATTTCTTTTTCAAAGCAAGTTCAGCCGCGTCTTGAAACTCAATATTAATTGTTGTAATCACATCTTTGCCTTTTTGAGGAAGTATATTTTTTTCAGACTTTTTAGGAACTAAAATTCTATCAGAGATTTCTTGAGTCATTTCTCTTCCAGAAACACCCTGTAAAAAGTCATTAAACGCAAGTTCGATTCCATTTACAGGTGTTATTGAATCTTGACCTGACGTACTTTGTAATATCTTTACCTTCCCAACAGTTATCTTGCCTAAAGATCCAAAAGGGTATTCTCGTGTACTCTTCATTTCTTGAATAAACCCTCCTTTGTTTTTTCCTAAATTAAAAATTGGAAAACTTTTCATTTTCTGAAGCTGAACATAAGTCACGTTTCTCTTCAGTAAAAAATATCTTTTATTTTTGTTTTTTCTAAATAAATTTTCATATTCGTCTGCCGAAATAATTGGAAACATCTTATGCATTTCTAAAGATAAGTTCGATACTTCCTTTTCAAATAATTCTGTGTCAATTGTAAATAAGTCTACTCTAACCTCATATAGAGGCATAGTTACGGATAGTATCCTTCCATCTTCTGACAGAATATTGCCTCGTGGAGCATCTATTTTTCTAATCGTTGGATTATGTGTCAATACAATGTCTTCGTCATTGTATTGAATATGAAATAACTCGTATCCAATTACTGTAAACACGGTAAAAAATCCAAAAAATGTTAAGATTAAAATCCAATTTCTATTTGAGATATTGTTTTTCATCACTTAACTTCAATTATATAAGGTAATTTTTCTGATGTTCTTAAGCCAGAACCCTTAATTCTTTCTTCGATGACAGACCTTTTGTACATTCCCATCATATCTGTTTTCAAAGACATAGATTTCATGCCAAGATCAAATATTTCTTTCTCTGACTTCATAATCCTTATAATTAAATCCTCTGATTTGAATGAAACTCCAATTTGAATTACTAACAGAAAAACAAAAAACAGAATAAACATAAAGTAATTTGAAAATCCTCCCTTTTCAAAAAAACTTACTTTAAAAATTTTCGATTTTTTTTTCAATTTACTGTCTTTTCAGCTATTCTTAATTTCGCGCTCCTTGCTCTATTATTCTGTAATGTTTCTGAGTTTGAAGCTATAATCACTTTTCTATTAATTTCTTTTAAATCTTTAATAATATTTCCATAAAAGTCTTTTTTGACTTCACCTGTAAGACTACCTCTTTTAAACAAATTCTTCACAAGTCTATCCTCTAATGAATGGTATGATATTACGACAAACCTCCCTCCACTATTTAACATACTAACACCATCTTCTAACATTTTTTTTAATGATTCAATTTCGTTATTTACCTCTATCCTAATAGATTGGAAAAGCTGTGAAAGAAACTGGTTTCTTTTCTTTTCTGGTATTATGTTTTTTACAGAATCTACTAATTCAAAAGTCGTATTTATGTGTTTTTTATCTCTTTGATTTATAATAGTCCTAGACAAGGACCTGGCTTGTCTTATGTCTCCATAATGATAAAATATATCTGACAAATCGTCCTGAGAATATTCATTTACAACTTGCTTTGCGGTTAGTGAGGAAGAAAGATTCATTCTCATATCTAGTGGAGCGTCAAATCTAAATGAAAAACCTCTGTGAGCTACATCAATTTGATGAGATGAAATACCTAAATCTGCTAATATACCGTCAACTTTATTAACTCCTTCTAGTCTTAAAAAACTTTTAATATTCTTGTAATTAGCCTGAATCAACTTGAAATTTTTGTTGTTTGGTAAATTTTGTAAAACATCTCGATCTCGATCAAATGCAAATAACTTTCCATTATCGAGAATTTTTAAAATCTCATTAGAATGACCACCTCCTCCGTAGGTAACATCTACATAAATTCCATCAGAATTTATTTTTAATCCTTCAATACATTCCTTTAATAATACAGGCTTATGGTAGTTCATTCGAAAGAGTTTGATTACCCATTACCTCCTCAGCCAATGTTCCGAAATCTTTTAATGATTCTTTTACCACTTGCTCATATTTATCTTTATCCCATATTTCTATCATATTGACAGAGGAAGCTAATACTAAATTTTTAGTTATTTCTGCAAACGCAATCAAATCCTTTGGTATAAGGATTCTTCCTGTGGAATCAATTTCCAACATTTTAAGCCCAGACATGTAAGACCTAATAAAATCATTATTTTTCTTTACAAACCTATTTAACTTGTCAACCTGAGAAACCATGGATTCCCAATCTCTCATTGGGTATAATTCCAAACAATTATTAAAAACACTTCTTTTTAATACAAAACCTTCATTTATCACTGAATTCAGTTGTTTTTTTAAAGATGAAGGCAACATAAACCTCCCTTTTGAATCAACTTTACATTCGTATGTACCTATTAAATTCATCTTTATTTGACAACAAATTATTTTGGTGTAAAGATACAAATTTGCCCCACAATTTACCACAATCTACCACTTTGTTGATAACTTTTAGACATTTAGACGAATTACTAGGTTGTAAAAATGAACAATATGTTGAAATTTAAATTAAAATAAAATTGTTTACTTTTGCTATAGAAACAATGTTGCACTTTATGTTAAAAGAATCTGGAAAATTTAAGTGGATAGACAAAGGAGACGGAGGAAAACCCATTATTTTACTACATGGATTGATGGGTGGAGCTGACAACTTCGGAGATATGGTTGATTATATTTCTGAAGAATATCACGTCTATGGACTTGACTTAAAATTATTTGAAGGTAATATTTTAAAGGTTTCCGTTAAAAATCTAAGTGATTATCTTTACGAGTTTATGAATCATTTAGGAATTAAAAACTCCTTATTAATAGGAAACTCAATGGGAGGACATATCGCACTAATTTTCGCCAAAGAGCATCCACATATGGTTAATGGCATGATTTTAACGGGCAGCTCTGGTTTATTTGAGAATTCTTTAGGCAATACATTTCCAAGAAGAGGTGACAAAGATTATATAAGAAAAAAAACTCAGGAAGTATTTTATGATCCAAGTCTAGCAACAGAAGAATTAGTTAATAGAGTTTATGAAACAGCTAACAAAAGAACATCTATACTTAAATTATTAGGATACGCTAAATCTGCTATAAGACATAATATGGCAAATGATTTACCAAATTTAGACATTAATACGTGTTTAATATGGGGAAAAGAAGATATTGTAACTCCGCCGCACGTAGCAGAAGAATTCCATAAACTTTTGCCAAAATCAGAGCTTCACTGGATTCCTCTTTGTGGTCATGCTGCTATGTGGGAACATCCAAAAAAATTTAGTGAAATAGTTTTAAAATGGTTAAAAGATCATAATCTTTAACAATTCTTCATTATGATAATTAAAGGTGCTGAATTCGTTATTAGTAATACAGATTACAAATTATGCCCAAAAGAATTATTACCTGAGTATGCATTTATTGGAAGGTCGAACGTTGGCAAATCATCACTAATCAACGCTATCACGAATAGAAAAAACTTAGCTAAGACCTCGAGTAAACCTGGAAAAACACAGTTAATTAATCATTATAAAATTAATAATAATTGGTTTTTAGTTGATTTACCAGGATATGGATACGCTTCTACCTCTAAAACAAAAAGAGAGGGGTTTAAAGTTATGATTAATAATTATCTTTTCAGTAGAAAAAATTTAATTTGTTTATTTGTATTAGTAGACATTCGTCATAAACCACAGTCAATTGATCAAGAATTTATGAGAAAATTAGGAGAAAAGGGCGTTCCGTTTGTTATCGTCTTCACAAAATCAGACAAAATATCTCCTAATCAAGTTAAAGGTAATATTGAAAAATACAAAAAGGAAATGTTAAAGAATTGGGAATATCTTCCTGAGATTTTTATTACGTCCTCAGAAAATAAGAAGGGAGTAGATAATATTTTAAAATTTATCAATACACATAATAACCTTTTTAATCCTATTTTGATTCAATAATTTTAGTTTGTTCCGCAAAAAACTCACAATAATCTCTCAGTGCATTAGCAAGTTTTTCATTACCAGTTGATTTTTCTAATGTGATTGCCATAGACATTAATGTTTGATGATACATAATAAACATCTCATTCACCATCATATTTTTTGTCCACAAATCAACTCTTAGCGTTTCTTTTGTCTTAGAATCCCATCCAGCTATCATTAAAGATTTTAAAGATACATCGTCAGCTTGTTTATCCGAAGAATTCATAGTAATCTTTTCTGGCACATTGTTTAAATCTAAATCTAGTTCAAATGTTAATTTTGATTTACTCATTTTAAGGTTTGTATTTTGATTGTAAAAGAATATTTTGTGAGTTAGTGTTTTGCATCAGATCTTGTAAGGATAAATTATTGTTTTGCATGTACGAATTTATAATTCTGTATCCCACCCAATAACCAAGTCTTCCTGGTGATTCTTGTGGCATTCCCTTTGTAAAAGGAGAATCTGTAAAAAATGTTGCGTAAGAATTATAATCTTCATTATACATTAAATCTAAGTCTATTATTTCATTCCAAATATTATATTCGTTATTTTCACACCATTCTAAATCTTTTTCTGAGTACCTAAAAAGTACATGTTCTTTTTCTTCTAATATTTGACTCATTAAATACATAATCTTGCCTTTGAAAATTAGTTCATCTTGGAAATTAACAATTGATGATTTATGAATAAATGAACTTGTTATCCAGTATTCCATTATATCCGCAATCATATAACGTTCATTATATCTAAATTTTAAATAATCCCAGATATTAGAAGCGGGATGTAAATTTCCTAGATAAAAGTCCAATCCTATTAGCAAACAATTATTATAACTGTCTATGGCATAAGAGTGAAATGAATTTATGTAAATAATTTTCTTTGGAATAATAGAATCAGGGAAAAAAGACAAATATTTTTCAAAAGAGGATCTTATTTTTTTGTTATAGGTTTCTAAATTGATGATTGAATCAAATTTATTTTGAATGTTACTTTGAAACAACACTACATCAGGATGAGAAATAAATGTCAATAGATATGATTTTTTTATAGAGTCATTATCATAAATCATTCCAATATGATTTTTTAAGTAATAATCTAAAAACCCTTTGTTATTAATTTCAATCTCAAATATTTTTGAGTCATAGTTAATTGAGTCAACAGCAAATAGTTCTAAGTCAAATCGCTGAGAATCTATTTCTACATTATCTTGTTCTAAATTAACTTTATTATTGCAAGAAAATAGGATTAAAAATATTAATAATGTTTTTGTTATTTTCATCAATGCAAATGTATAAATTTGCAACATAATAAAATGAAAGAAAAAGAAGTAATAAATTATATTAAAAACTGGCTTATAGATTACTCTAAAAAATCTAAAACCAATGGATTTGTTGTGGGTATATCTGGAGGTGTCGACTCAGCATTAACTTCTAAACTATCTGCTATTACTGGAATTCAAACTCTATGTGTTGAAATACCTATTAATCAAAATGAAGATCAGAAAAGTAGAGGAAAAAAACACATTAGTTGGCTTAAAGATAATTATAAAAATGTTAAATCTACAGAAATAGAACTAACTAATGTTTTTAACAGTTTTATTTCTAATTTGCCTAAAAATCACGAAAATAAAAATGAATTATGTCTTGCTAATGTTCAATCTAGATTAAGAATGACGACTTTGTATTACTATGCACAATTAAATAACTTTCTTGTGTTAGGAACTGGAAATAAAGTTGAAGATTTTGGAGTTGGTTTTTATACTAAATATGGAGACGGTGGTGTAGACTTAAGTCCAATAGCTGACTTGCTTAAATCTGAAGTTTATTCACTTTCAAAATATTTAAAAATTAACTCAGAAATAATTAAAGCTGCACCAACTGATGGACTATGGGAAAATAATAGAACTGATGAAGTTCAACTTGGTGCTAGTTATGATGAACTTGAATGGGCAATGAACTTTAATGATAGAATAAAATTAGTATCTGAAAGACAAAATGAGGTTCTAAAAATCTATAAAAATTTAAACATAAAAAACCAACATAAAATGACTCCAATTCCTGTTTGTAAAATTCCTAAATCGTTGAAATAAAATAATTTATATATATTAGCGTAATTAACCAATACCTATAAATTATGAAAAATGCACTAAACATTGCTACAGCATTGTTAATCGTTTTATTTTTTGGATATCAATTTTATACGCAAAATTGTGAAGAAAAATGTGAGGAAAACACTGAGTCTAAATGTTCGTCTGAAGAAAAAAAAGAATGTAAATCAACCACTGACAATTCAGTTTCTGAAATCGTTGAATCTGATCTGACAGTTGACTCTATAGTATCTAAAACAAATATTATTTCAGATAGTTTGATAAAAAGTGATTCATTATAATATTAATTATATTAAAGTTCTAAATACCAACTAAAGTTTAGTTGGTATTTTTTTTGTCTTATTTTTCACAATAGTAGAAAATAATAACAAAACTGCAACAAAAGAAAATATTCTTCCAATATAATCTCCAAATTTATTGTAAAAGGTTATATTTTCATTAACGTAGATTAAATTATTTACAGCAACTTCTTCATCCCAATTTGTTTCAACTATAATCTCACCATTTGGAGATATAATTGATGATATTCCTGTGTTTGCGCATCGTATAATTGATTTTCGTTGTTCTATGGCTCTTAGTCTAGCGTATTGATGATGCTGCTTATATCCTGATGTATTTTTCCACCATCCGTCATTTGTTATAATTGCAATTAAATTAGATTTTTTTGAAGTTATAATATCTCCAAAAATACTTTCATAACATATTAAAGGAAGTATTTTTAATTCATTACATTGAAACATGTCTTTATCATTATCAATAGATAAACTTCCAGAGACTCCGCCTAAATCAACAGTGAAATCAGTAATCTTATCAAAAATAAAAGAATAAGGAATTTGTTCAACACCCGGAACTAATTTAGTTTTATGATAAATTGATATTGAAGAATCAGCCTTAAGTAAAATTGCAGAGTTATAAACATTATACCAGGTGTTATCCTTCAACTTTCTTGAGTTATTTTCTTTTTTATTTCCAAGATATTTAAAAGTTGTCGAACCCAACAAAATATTTAGTTTTGGAAATTCATACAGTAATTTTTTTAACTTAATAATACTTTGAGCGTTGTCTATTTTATTTTCCCATATCATTTCTTGAAGAACTGTTTCAGGCCCTAATAATAAATTTGTGTTTTTGGTAATCCTAGTTTTTGATAGTTTAATAAAATCATCTAATTGCTGTTGTGGATTCCTACTAAACTTATCAAAATATGGATCCACATTTGGCTGCACAATGACTACCTCTATATCTTTGTCAGACAAATCTAAATTAGGTTTAATTGCAAATGAAAATATTATTGGTACTATTAAAATTAGTACAGTGAAGGTAACATACTTCTTATCTTTATATGTGAAAAAAGCGTACAAAAGTAAATTAAGTATTAAAACCCAAACAGTACCACCAAGAACACCTGTATACTCATACCATTGTACGATGTTAGGGAAAATCGCGAATACATTCCCTAATGTTAACCAAGGCCAAGCTAACTCCCAATTTAAATGTAGGTATTCCATTGAAATCCAAAAGAAAATTAAAGACAAATAGCCTTTAAAAGTTCCGAGATTTTTTTTTGCATTATGAAATAATACAATAACTAAACTCATCAATAAAGCATTTACAACAAAAGCTGCAAATGCACCAGCAATTGAGGCATGCCATATCCAATAAGTTGTTACAATATTAAATAAAAAGAAACTAAGAAAAGAATATCCAAAAAGAACAAATGAATTTCTCTTATTTAGTTTACAAAGATTATTTTCTAAAGTTAATAGTGGAATGAAAGCAAAAAAAACTAAAGGGAAAAAACCTGTATCCACCCAAGAGAAAGCAAATAATACTCCAGAACATATAGACAAAAAAAGGTTTTTCATTATAAATTATATCTTAAAGAAAATAAATTAGAATACTTTTCTGTAGAAAGTTCAAGCATATTGGCTAAAGCATAGTCAATTCTTATATTTTCAAAGTGAAAACCAATACCAATATTTGGCTGGACTTTAATATATTTAACATTATTAAAATCTATCTCAGATGAAATGTCACCAATACCAAATCTAAAATCAATTAAATTTTTGAATTTTATTTCAGTTCCAAAATGAGGGCTTATACTCACTCTTTCATTGCTAAACAAACTATTTCTTTGACCGTCAATGTGTAATTCTAAATCTAACTCAGAGTGTGCAGAAAAATTATCATTTATTCTATAAATTCGAGCAACGCCTGTCTGCAATGAGGGGAAAGTAATCTCTGATGTGTTCTCTGGCATATTATTGTCAGTAAGAGTGTAAATCTGCTCAAATTGCTCTAAATTAAATATCCACGTATTGTAAGTTGTTGTAGCATCTCTAACTATTGCCGCGAGTCTCCATCGGCCAATTTCTGTTTGAGCAGCAATATCAAAGCCAAAACCCAAAGAATTAGCAAAGTCACCTATTTTTCTATAAATAATTTTAGCATTACCTCCAACATCAAAGCCATCAAATACATCTTTTTTTGCGTAAGAAAATAAAAAAGCATAATCAGCTGCAGAAAATAGTTCAATATTATTATAATCAATATTACCCTCGTTGTCTATTAAATTAGTTGTATTCATTATATCATCTATTCCAAATCTTAACATCATAAGACCTATAGCCTGTGATTCATTAACTTTTTTTGCGTAAGAAAGTTGATCAAAATTTGCAATACCGGCAAAATAAGATGCATGCATCAATTCTATTTCTGATTCAGTGATGTCCACTAACGACGATGGGTTCCAATACCCCGCTGACGCGTTTGGACTTGAACAAACGACAGCCTTAGACAAAGATAATGAACGTGCTCCAGCTCCAATTTTTAAAAATTCATTGCTATATTTTGTCTGAGAAAACCCTGAAAAAAAAATTAAAATAAAAAATAATAACAGATATTTATGAATTTTATACATTGTTATATATTTGTACTTCAAAGTAACATAAAAAATAGCACTTTATTGTAAGTTTATGAAGACAATTAAAAGAAATATTCCAAATTTCATAACAATATTAAATCTTGTATGTGGAATATCTTCAATAATAGTACTGTTTAAATCTGAATTAATTTATTCTGGAATTTTAATTTTCGTTGGAGCCATTTTTGATCTAGTGGATGGTTTATTAGCTAGAGCATTAAATGTAAAATCTGAGATCGGAAAACACCTTGATAGTTTTGCAGATATGGTTACATTTGGAGTCGCTCCTGGAATTTTAATGTATCAACTTATAAGTAATCAAAGCCTTGAAATAGTAGAATTTGCCTATATTGCTTTTTTAATACCGATTTTTTCATCATTGAGACTTTCTAAGTTTAACATAGATAATAGACAAACAACCTCTTTTATTGGTCTTCCCACACCAGCAGCTGCTATTTTTATATCTTCATTACCAATAATAATTCACAAATACAATACTGAATTTTCTTTAAAAATATTAATAATAATTACAATATCTCTATCATTGTTGCTTATAGCTGATTTACCACTTTTTTCTCTAAAAATAAAGAAAAATGAAAAATTAAAATCATCTGAAAATATTATTAGGATATTTTTTTTATTTTCATCAATAATATTATTATTTGTAATTAACTATGTTGCAATTCCATTTATTGTAATTTTGTATATAATTTTATCAATCCTAAATAATTTAATTAAATGAAATTTAAAGCTGAAATAAATATTATGCCATTAAAAACTTTATTGGACCCTCAAGGTAAAGCTGTAAGTGCTAGTATGAAGAATATAAAGCTATCTGAAATCAGTAACGTGAGGATAGGCAAACATATAACTCTTGAAGTTGATGCCGAAAGTGAAGAAGTTGCGAATAAAAAAATATCTGATGCATGTACTAAATTACTAGTAAATCAAATTATGGAAGAATTTAAATTTACAATAAAAAAAATATAGTTTATCTAAGTTCAAAATTTTGTCCCAAATATAATTTTCTTACTAATTCATCAGAAACTAGTTCTTCAGAAGTTCCAGATTTTAAAATTTTACCCTCATATAGCAAATAAGACCTATCTGTAATAGATAAAGTCTCATGTACATTGTGATCAGTAATAAGAATCCCAATGTTTCTATTTCTCAGTTTCGATATAATTTGCTGTATATCCTCAACTGCAATAGGGTCAACACCAGCGAATGGTTCGTCTAATAATATAAAAGAAGGATTAGTCGCCAAACATCTAGCAATTTCTGTTCTCCTTCTTTCTCCTCCTGACAATAAAACACCTTTGTTTTTTCTAATCTTTATTAATCCAAACTCGGATAACAAATCTTCACATTTTTTATTTTGTTCCTCTTTTGACAAATTTGTCATTTCTAATACTGAAAATAAATTGTCCTCTACTGACATCCCTCTAAAAATTGATGCTTCTTGTGCTAGATACCCTATTCCAAGTTGGGATCTTTTGTACATCGGAAGTGAGGAAATATCATTATTATCCAAATAAACCCTTCCCCCATTAGGCTTTATTAAACCAACTATCATATAAAAAGAAGTAGTTTTCCCAGCTCCATTTGGCCCTAACAACCCAACAATTTCGCCTTTGTTAACTTCGAGAGAAACTCCTTTAACTACTTTCCTGTCTCCGTAAATTTTTATAATATTTTCAGATTTTAATTTCATTGATTTTCTTGGTTTTTTAATACTTTCTTAGAAATTTTTATGCTGATTTCATAAAGAAAAACTATTGGTATTGAAACTAAAATTTGACTGGTGATATCTGGTGGAGTTATAATAGCAGATAATATCAGTGTAACTACAACAGCATGTTTCCTATAATTTCTCATAAATTGTGGAGTTAGTAAACCAATTTTAGTAAGAAAATATACAAATATCGGAAGTTCAAAAATTATTCCATTCGCGAAACTAATAGATGTTACAGTTGAAATAAAAGAACTTAACCCAATTGTGTTAGACACGTATTCGCTAACTTGATATGATCCTAAAAAATTAAGTGATAATGGTACAACTAAATAATATCCAAATAATACACCAATACTAAATAATATAGAAGTAAAGAAAACAACGCCTCTAGCTATTTTAGTTTCTTTTGCGTATAGCGCTGGCTTTATGAATCTCCATAACTCCCAAAAAACGTAAGGAAAAGCAATAACTAATCCTGCAAAAAGTGAAGTAATTATATGCGCTGCAAACTGGCCTGAAATAGTAAAACTATGTAAGTTCCAAGTATGATCTCCAAAACACAATAAATCACCTAGATTTAACCAATCTGATAAATTACAAAAAAAAATATATGTAGGAAAATTTGAATTCATTGGAGCTAAAAGCACTCGATCAAAAACAAAGTCTTTAAATATAAAAGCTAAAGTTGCAAAAATTAAAATCGATGAACACGCTCGCAACAAATGCCATCTAAGCACTTCCAAGTGATCTAAAAAAGAAAGTTCTTTTTCTGTATTTTTCATTTAATTCCTTCTTTTAAAACATCATGAATATGTATTATTCCGATATAATCATTATTTTCAAGAACCAATAATTGACTTATATTGTTGTTCTTCATAATTGCTAGAGCTTCTGTTGCTAATCTATTAGAATATATGATTTTGGGTGTTAAACACATAACATCAGAAGCTGTCAGAGTATTAATATCTTTATTTTTTTCTAACATTCTTCTCAAATCTCCATCTGTAATAATTCCTACAATTTGATTATCATCAAAAACAGCTGTAGCCCCTACTCTTTTATTAGAAATTTCAAAAATTACTTTAGAAATAGGATCTTTAGAAAATACTTTTGCCAGTGAACTATCTAGGAGTATATCCGAAACTTTTAATGACAATTGTTTACCTAGTAATCCAGCGGGGTGAAGTTTGGCAAAATCAGTATTAGTAAAATTTCTTAATTTTAAAAGACATACAGATATAGCGTCTCCTATTACTAGTTGAGCAGTAGTAGAGCTTGTAGGAGCTAAATTATTAGGACAAGCCTCTTTATCAACAGTACTGTCAATAAAAAAATCAGAATTCCTTGAGAGGAAAGAATTATTATTACCACAAATAGAAATTATTTTATTTCCCAGGTCTTTAATTATTCTAACAAACGCTTTTAATTCATCAGTATTACCACTATTTGAAATACAAATTATAATATCATTTTCTTGAATAATGCCCAAATCTCCATGTAAAGCGTCACCAGCGTGTAAAAATACAGATGGTTGTCCAGTAGAATTTAGTGTTGCAACTATCTTATTTGCAATGTTAGCACTTTTACCAACACCTACAACAATAACTTTACCATTTGATTTTAAAATTAACTCTACGGAGGCAGAGAAACTATTGCTTAATCTTCTCTCTAACTGCGAGATTGCTTCAAGTTCTTTAGAGATAACAGTTTTTGCAATTTTTAAAATTTTTTTATTATTTGGCATTAATTTTATGCGTATATTCGTTTTATAATTGTATACAAAAATAAAATATTTAGATGTATTAATTAATAAAGATGAGTTTTTCTTCTGAATCATTACATAAAAGCCTGAAAAATATATTTGGATTCAATAGTTTTAAAGGTAGGCAAGAAAAGATTATTAAAAATCTATTAGAAGAAAAAGATTGCATGGTAATCATGCCAACCGGGGGAGGGAAATCAATGTGTTATCAATTACCAGCACTTATATCAAGTGGTCTCGCCATAGTAATTTCCCCATTAATTGCGTTAATGAAAAATCAAGTTGATGCAATTAGAACACATAACGAACAAGAAAGTATTGCTCATGTATTAAATTCTTCACTCTCGAAAACACAGATTAATATTGTGATGAATGACATTAAATCAAACAAGACAAAACTTTTATATGTAGCCCCAGAATCTTTGATTAAGGAAGAATATGTAGAATTTTTAAAATCCATCAATATTTCATTTTTTGCAATAGATGAAGCTCATTGTATTTCAGAGTGGGGACATGATTTTCGACCAGAATACAGAAGACTAAGAGAAATAATTGACAATATTGGTAGAAGACCAATAATCGCCCTAACCGCAACGGCAACTCCCAAAGTTCGCCATGACATACAAAAAAACTTAAAAATTCTAGAAGCAACATTATTTTTAGAATCTTTCAACAGAAAAAATCTCTTTTATGATATCAGACCGAAACATGATGTTGAAAAAGAAATTATAAAATTCATTCGACAACACCCTGAAAAATCAGGAATAATTTACTGTCTAAGCAGAAAAAAAGTTGAAGAAGTAGCTGAGACTTTGCAAGTTAATGGTATAAATGCACTTCCGTATCACGCAGGTTTAGACTCTAAAACAAGAGTTGCAAATCAAGACGCGTTTATAATGGATGATTGTGATGTGATTGTAGCAACAATTGCATTTGGAATGGGAATTGATAAACCTGATATTAGATTTGTAATTCATCATGATATACCAAAAAGTTTGGAAGGGTATTATCAAGAGACAGGTAGAGCAGGTAGAGATGATGGAGAAGGAATACTGGTGACATTTTACAGTTACAAAGATATTGAAAAGTTAGAAAAATTTTTAAGTGGAAAACCAGTAAGTGAACAAGATATTGGGAGGCAGCTTATAATGGAAACTATTTCTTTCGCAGAAACATCTATGTGTAGAAGAAAATATCTTCTTCATTATTTTGGAGAAGATTTTGAAAGTGATAACTGCAATAATATGTGTGATAATTGCAAAAATCCTAAACCAATTTTTGAGGGTAAAGAATATGTGAAAAAATTATTAAATACAATTAAAGCTACCAGGGAAACATTCAAATCTAAGGAATTAGCAAAAATTATTGTTGGAGAAACAAATAGCCTAATCAATCAACATATGAGTAGTATTCTTGAGGTTTTTGGAATAGGAAAAGAAAAAGGTATTGAATTCTGGCATGCGGTTATTCGCCAAACTTACGTCAAAGAAATTATTACAAAAGAAATTGAATCTTATGGCACCATAAAACTCACAAATAAAGGAAGAGAATTTATTAAAAATCCACATAGTTTTATGCTTACTGAAGATCATAACTATGAAAAAACAACAAAAAACTTCTCATCTCATAAAGGCAGCGCAATGGACGACATTCTTCTAGATATGCTCAAGAAATTAAGAAAAGACATTGCAAAAGAAAAATCATTACCGCCTGCGATTATATTTCAAGAATCTTCTTTAATTGATATGGCAAATAACTATCCAATTACCTTAGAGGAAATGTCTCAAATACAAGGGGTAGGAATAGGTAAAGCTAAAAAATTTGGAGATGAATTTATCAAGTTAATTGATAAATATGTCGAAGAAAATAATATTGAGCGCCCAGCTGATATGACAATCAAAACAATAATAAAAAAATCATCTAACAAAGTGTATATAATTCAAAGTTTAGATAAAAAATTATCTATAGATGACATAGCCAAAGCAAAAGGATTAAGTCCTGATGATGTGATTAAGGAAATTGAAACGATTGTAGAATCTGGGACAAAACTAGATTTACAATATATGCTAAATGAGATGATTGATGATTATGAACAAGAAGAATTGTTTGATTTCTTTAAAGATTCTGAGAATTTCTCAATTGAAGAAGCAAGAGCAGAATTTACAGAGGAAGAATACTCTGATGAAGAACTAAGAATTGCAAGAATCCAATTTATTTCTAAAATTGGAAATTAATGAAAACACTTATTATATCTAGTTCACTTTCTAAAAATTCAAAATCACTAGTAATGTGTATGAAGGTCAAGTCCATACTAACTAAAATGAAAATAAATGTTGAAATTTTTGATGTAAAAAAAATAACATTAAACCCTTATCACACTAATAAATCTAGTGGAATGGAAGATTTAGCTAATAAAATATCAGAGGCTGATAATTATATTATTGCGATGGGAGTTCATAATTACACTATTAACGATTCACTTAAAATTGTTCTAGATAACTGTTTTCACAATGTTGATGGAAAATTTTTTGGAATTATTTGTGCCGCTGGAGGTGAAAAAAGTTATTTATCAACAATTCATCTAAGTCAGATTTGTATGAATCAGTGGAAAATGATTCAATTACCTAGAGTTCTTTACGCTACTCATAATGATTTTAAAAATAACGAGATAATATCTAAAAATATAATCGATTGGATAGATAAGTTTTGTGAAGAATTTTGTCTAATTGGAAAAAAATTAATCTCTTAAAAAAAATTATTTTTATCATTTTGATAAAAATATCTTAATTGACACTATTAACATAATACAAGCAAAGATTCTTTTTAAAATTGACGGATTTACATATAGCGCGATTTTGGAGCCAAAATACCCCCCAAAAATAAATGCAATAGCAATAACAATAGCATAGTTAACATTAACATTACCATTCTGATAATAATTAAATGCTGCAAGTATTCCAACTGGCGGCAATAAAACCGCTATTGAAGTTCCTTGGGAGGTAATTTGATCTAAACCTAACCATAACATTAGCAAAGGGATAATGATTAAACCTCCGCCTACGCCAACAATGCCTGAAAGTACTCCAGCACACAAACCAATTATTATTAAAATTAAAATAGTTGATAAATCCATATTAGTTATTTTAATACAAAAGTAAAGAAATGTATCTTTGAAAAAAAATTAAATGAAAATCAAACAATTTACTTTTAATCCATTTCAAGAAAACACTTATATCATTTGGGATAACACAAAGGAATGTCTAATTATCGATCCCGGGTGCTATGAAGATTTTGAAAAAAAATCACTCCAAGCATTCATTCAAGAAAATAAATTAAACCCTGTAAAATTAATAAATACTCATTGTCATATTGACCATATTTTTGGAAATAAATTTTCAATGGAAACCTGGAATATTAATTTACATATGAACAATGAAGACCTTCCAATTTTATTATCAGCGCGTGAAAGTGCAAAGAATTATGGATTTCAAAATTTTGAAGAAAGCCCAAATCCAAATTTTTTTTTAGAAGATGGTTTTGAAATTAAATTTGGAGAAAGTTTTTTAGAGGTTCTATTTACACCAGGACATTCTCCAGGACATATTTGTTTATACAATAAATTAAACAAATTCATTATTGCAGGAGATGTTTTATTTAAGGGAAGTATTGGAAGAACTGATTTGACTGGTGGAAATTTTGAAACTATCTTACATAGTATAAATACTAAATTAATGTGTTTAAATGATGAAGTTGTGATATATTCTGGTCATGGACCATCAACTACTGTTGGAGATGAGAGAAAATATAATCCTTTTCTGAAACAAGCTAATTAATTTTTTTAATTGTTTCTAATATTGTTCTAAAAGTTAAAACCTTTTCACCATAGCGATTAGAGTGTTTTCTTTGTAATTTTTTAGAATATTTGACCTGATACTCATGTAATTTTTTAATACTCTCACAACTATATGAGATAGCGTAAGTACAATCACTATCATTTACAGATATTACTTTGTTAATAGACGCTTCAAAAAAAAGTTTCGTCTCTAGAATTTCTGGTATATGAACTTTTTCAATCCAAATTAGCCAATCTGCTAAAATTTCGTTTTCAACGCTACATGTTATGTTATAAATTATCATAGTTTGTCACCTCTTAATTGTCTATATTTTTTTCTTGATTCAGTTATAAATATGCTACCACTGCACTCCAAGAGAATAGTTTCGTAATAATTTGAGGCTAGTTCAATATCTCTTTTTTTGTTTTCATAAATTCTAGCGAGTTGAAACAAAGCATCATCTTTTAATATATCATGTGAGTAGTGTAAAATAATTAATTCTAGTGCCTCTATCGCTTTATCGACTTCCCCTTTTTTATAATATATTTGATATTTTCTAAAATAAACCTCATCCAATAATTCATGATTTGAATATAGATCACAAATAGAATCTAAAGTGTTGAGAGATTCTTCTAATTTATTTTGATAGAATAGTAAATCAGCTCGTGCATAGATTTCCATTGGTACAGAAGTTGTGTCTAAGTTTAAATTATCACTAATTAATAAAGACAAATCCATAGCATCATTTGAAATTAGCTTAGAAGTTGAAGATTTAAGAACATCTAACTGAGATTGTGCCCAATTAAAATCACCTTGATAGTAAGAGATTTTAGCTTTTCTTAATTTTGCCTCATGACCTAAAGGGCTTTCTTTATTTTCTTTCTCTACTTGAGAATAATATAACAAAGAAGACCAAACATTTCCAGAGAGCAACATCACGTCAGCGTACACTAACTTACACTCTGCCAAGTCATTTTTGCTAATGTTTGGCATATTCATGATTTTTTCTAAAATTATCTCAGAAGATGATAAATCTGACATATAAAAAGCCTTGAAGTGTGCATAATTACTCATTAATAAAACAGTATTATTATTTTCTCCTAGCTTTTCTATTGTATTTGAATACAACGCATCTAATTTCTCTAAATCAACGTATTCTTTACTTCCTAAGGCAAATAATAGATTCACATGTGCATCAATATAATAATAGTTATTAGAACCTTTATCAATAATATATTGATAAGACTTTATAGCTAAATCATAATAGTTATTATCTAAAAATGTTTCAGCTAAATCATATATTCGATATCCATCTTCTTTCAACCTCTTATCGAGCGATTTTGCCTGTAAAAAAGCAAGATTAAACTCATTATTCTGCATAAACAACCAAATCAATAACTCAGAAAAAACATAAGATTCTTTTTCCTTTTGACTATACCTTAATAATCCATTCTTTACATGGTTAAAGTTATTTTCATTTGCTATACCATTATTATCTAAGTAACGTTGTAAGTAATTTAGAATAGTGATTTTTTGTGTTGGATTTTTTTCTAAATATTTTAAGTATTCATTAATCATCATTTTATCATCCGATAAAAACTGATATAATTGAGCCTTCTGTATTGGATATGTTTTATTCGTGTCTGAATTTTTTTCAACGATCAAAAATAAATCTAAGGCTTCTTGATAAAAAGAATACTTTATAAAACTGTTTGAAACACTTATCACTTGATTATCTTGTTTCTTTAACTTTTCTGATATTTTTTTAAAATTATTTTCTGCTTTTAAATCCTCTCCTAGTTTTTTGTAAATCATATACAAATCAACATGATATGGTAAATAATGAGAGTTTCTTTTAATCATTCTTTCAACTAACTTTTTACTCTCTGAAAAATTTTCTACGAAAATTAAGCTCTGAAAGTATGGTTGATAATATTGAGTAAAATTGTAACCTTTTGACAATTCTTTGTATATTTCTATTGCCTTATCATATTCTCCCGCTTGATAGAATTGATATGCAAGTTGAGAGTCGTTTGATTGAGAGAAAGCAATCGTCACACAAAACATCAATGATAGGGTAAATCTCATTAATCTATATAATTGAATCCAGTATAGGGTTGTAGAACTTCAGGTATTTTAATGCCATTTTCAGTTTGATTATTCTCTACTAAAGCTGCAAAAATTCTTGGTAATGCCAATGCACTCCCATTTAGTGTGTGACATAAATGAGACTTACCATCAGAATCTTTAAATCTGAGTTTTAATCTATTAGATTGATATGACTCAAAATTAGAGACTGAACTAACTTCTAACCATCTTTCCTGAGCCGCAGAATATACTTCAAAATCATAAGTTAGCGATGATGTGAAACTCAAATCTCCACCGCATAATCTTAAAATTCGATATGGAAGCTCTAAAGCCTCAATAATTGAAGATACATGTTCCACCATATTATCTAATGTTTCATAAGAAAACTTTGGATGTTGTATTTGAACAATTTCAACCTTATCAAATTGATGTAATCTATTTAACCCCCTAACATCTTTTCCATATGAGCCCGCCTCTCTTCTAAAACATGGAGAATAAGAGGTGCATTTGATTGGAAAGTCTTCTTTTTTTAAAATCTTGTTCCTAAAAAAATTTGTAATAGGAACCTCAGCCGTTGGAACTAAATACAAATTATCTTGATTAATATGATACATCTGCCCGTCTTTATCAGGAAGTTGACCTGTTCCAAATCCAGATTCTTCATTTACTAAATATGGTGGTTGATATTCTATATATCCCTCTTTAATATTTCTGTCTAAAAAATAAGAAATAAGTGCTCTATTTAATTTAGCTCCTTTATTTTTATAGACAGGAAATCCAGAGCCTGTGATCTGATTTCCTAATTTAAAGTCAATTAAATTATATTCTGTACACAAATCCCAGTGAGGTTTTTTATTATCTTTTAAATCAAGCTTAGGAATGACTTCTTTTACTATTTCATTATCTAATTCAGAATTTCCTGGCGGAACAAGTTTATTAGGAATATTTGGAATTTGAACTAGAATATCTATTATCTTACTGTCAATTTCAGATAAAAGAGAATTAAGCGCTTTCGTCTTGTCCTTAATTTGAATAGATTCTTCTTTTAAAAATTTAGCTTCCTCAGACTTACCAGATTTGTATAGAACTCCAATTTGTTTTGCTAATTTATTAGCTCTTGAAAGCAACTCATCAGATTCGGATTGTGTTAATTTTCTTTTATCATCTAAATTAATAACTTTATCAATAATTGAGATTTTATTAAAGTTTTTGATTTTTAGACTTTGTACTACTTCGTCTCTATTTTCTCTTAAAAACTGTACTTGTAACATTTTATTTTATTTATTTCTACAAAAGTAAACAAAAAAACTCTTGATTTCTCAAGAGCTTTTACAGTATTATTTATGAGAAATTAAATTATTCTGTTATAACAGACACATATGATCTATTGTTTCTTTTCTTAGTAAATTTTACTATGCCATTTGTTAGTGCATATAATGTGTGGTCTTTACCCATCCCAACGTTATTACCAGCATTATGTCTAGTGCCTCTTTGTCTTACGATAATATTTCCAGCGATAATTTGTTGACCACCAAAAATTTTGACCCCTAAACGTTTACTTTCTGATTCTCTTCCGTTTTTTGAACTACCAGCTCCTTTTTTATGTGCCATTTTTTTATAGTATTTATGTTAAATTAACTTTCTAAGAATTTGTCTTTTTAGTTGCTGCTTTTTTAGTTGCAGCTTTTTTAGTTGTAGCCTTTTTAGTTGCAGCTTTTTTTGTTGTAACTTTTTTTGTTGTATCCTTTTTTGTTTCAGTCTTTTTTGTTTCAGTCTTTTTAGTTTCAGTCTTTTTAGTTGCAACTTTTTTATCTGAAGAAACTTTCTTAGAGGAAGTTTTTTCGTCAATCTGCAGAATCTCTAATTTTGTTAAAAATTGTCTGTGACCATTTTTTACTTTGTATCCTTTTCTTCTCTTCTTTTTGAATACAATTACCTTGTCACCTTTTAAATGACTCAGTACTTTAGCGGTTACTTTAGCTCCACTTATAACCGGGGCGCCAACAGTAATTTTTCCACCATTATCAATTAAAAGAACTTTTTCAAAATCAGACTTTGAACCTTCTTTAATATCTAATCTGTGTACATATATCTGTTGATCTTTTTCAACCTTAAATTGTTGCCCTGCTATCTCAACTATCGCGTACATTATTAATAATTTTTTAAATTCGGATTGCAAATCTAATAAATTATAATAAATCAGAAACTAAAAACATATTTTTTTTAAATACTCAAAATTCTTGTTATTTTTGTGGTAATCAATAAAATCTAAATGAAAAAGTCAATAATATCTATTTTAATTCTAATTTTTCCGTTTATAGCCAAGTCACAAGATAATACTCATATACATGATGAAAAATGTGGGACTGAAAAAATAACCAAAATTTTGGAAGAAAAATATCCAGAATACAGACAAGAACGATCTAAAGTAAATATTCAAACAGAAAATTGGTTGTCAGAACATCTAGATATGAAAAAATCAATAATAACTATTCCAGTAGTAGTTCATGTTGTATGGAATACAAATCAACAAAACATCTCAGACGCTCAAATAAATTCTCAAATTGATGTACTTAATGAAGATTATAGAAGAACAAATATTGATGCAATTAATACACCACAAGTATGGAGTTCCATTTCTGCGGATACTGAAATTGAATTTTGTTTAGCTAGTGTAGATCCTAATGGAGCTTTTACAACAGGTATTACAAGAACACAAACATCTCAATCATCCTTTTCAATTCAAAATGATGGTATGAAGTCCAGTTCAAGTGGTGGAATTGATCCATGGCCGCAGGAAGATTATCTTAATATTTGGGTTTGTAACTTAAGTGGAGGCATTTTGGGTTACGCTACACCACCTTCCGGATTCAATAACCCAAGCGATGGTGTAGTTGTTGGTTACAGATACTTTGGAACCACAGGAGTGGTACAATCTCCCTACAACAAAGGAAGGACTACTACTCATGAGGTGGGACATTGGCTTAACTTAGATCACGTATGGGGTTCTTTTGGGAATTGTGGAAATGATAATGTAAATGACACTCCAACGCAAGAAGAAGCAAACTACAGTTGTCCTGGGTTTCCTCACAATCCTAATAGTTGTAATACTACTAACCAAAATGGAGATATGTTTATGAACTATATGGATTACACCAATGATGCATGTATGAATATGTTTACCAATGGTCAAAAAAACAGAATGATTTCTGCAATTAATCAATATAGACCAAACTTATTAAATCACAATTTATGCTCTAATACGCCTCCAACTCCCTCTTGGGACTGTGTTAATGGCAACTGTATCGATCCAAACAATGGAAACGGAACATACTCTGATTATAGTACTTGTGTCTCAAACTGTGATTGTGGCTCTATTAGTATCCCAATTGTTCAAGATTTTCAAATCAATACAATTCCTAACAACTGGTCAATCATTAATGATGACGGTGATAAAACATGGGAAATCACTGAGTTAGCGGGATTTAATAGTAATAAATCTATATATATTAACAACGCTGAGTATCCTGCGAACGGTTCATATGACGATTTTATATTGCCAGCTGTAGATCTATCAAACACAAATTCAGCATTTATTAATTTTCATTACGCTTATACATTATGGACAAATCCTGGCTTGCCTCAAAATTGGTCTGACACTCTAATTATTTATGTCTCTGATGATTGTGGTATTAGTTGGAATAAAATTTGGGAAAAAGCGGGGACCAACTTAGTTACTACAACTCCTGTGTTTCACGGATACAATTGGATACCTTCAGGTATAAGCGATTGGAAATTCGAAAGTATTTCGTTGTCCAACTATATAAATCAAGATGATATTGTAATAAAGTTTAGAAATGTAAATCAATATGAAAATAATTTATTCATTGATAATTTAAATGTTAATACTAGTGTTACAAATTTTGAGGAACTAATTAATCCAAATAAAAAATTATTAAAAATTATTGATATTCTAGGAAGAGAAACAAATGAAAAACCAAACATGCCTCTGTTTTATATCTATGAAGACGGTTCAACAGAAAGAAAATTTATTATTAAGTAGGATCTTTTTTATTCACCAGATAAACACCAAAAAGTATAATACTAACTCCTAAAAAGTGCTCATTTTTTATAGACTCATCTTCCATCCAACCCCAAAAAATAGCAACAATAGGGATTAGATATGTTACTGAAGAAGCAAAAATAGCTGAAGTATCTTTAATCAATTTATTAAATAACACCACTGAAATAGATGTTCCTAGTATCGCTAAAATAATTATGTATAATAAAGAATAAAACCCACTGTTTGTTTTTACAATATATATAAAATCTGTGCTAAAAACATAATATGCAGCGAATGGACCAACATATAAAAATGATAGAGCTGCGATATGAAGAGAATCTAATTCTTTTAAATACTTTTGAATAATGTTAATAGAAAAGCCGTAAAATAGACAAGCCACAATTACTAATAATACATCTATATTTAAAATATAAAACTCAGATATCTCAGAGTAATACAATAATACTGCGCCAAATAATCCAAACAATACTCCAAAAATATTTATATTAGATATACGAGCTTTAAATAAAAAAAAACCTAATAATAAAGTGAAAACTGGAGTTAATGAATTCAAAATACCAACAAAAGAACTTTCTAATGAAGTTTGTGCTTTCGTGAATAAGAAAGCAGGAATTCCGTTGCCTATCGCTCCTGATACAAATAAAGGAAAAATATATTTTTTTTTCAGTTTTTTGAATGCTGGATATATAAATGGAGTTAATGATAAAAATGCGATAAATAGTCTAAGAGCTGCAACTTGTATATCAGAGTATTCATCTAAACCTCTTTTCATTAAGATAAATGAACTGCCCCAAATAAGAGCTAAAGAAAATAAAATTAAATAATTTTTATATTTACGAATCATTATAAATCGTTATTAATCTTCATTAATCCAGTATAAAGATTCTATAAATTTTAAAATTTCTTGTTTCATTATAACATTTTGAGCCTCAATTTCAGATGATATAGATCTATTAAAATTCAATCCACCGATGATAAAATTATCTACACTATCTGTAAGAAAAAACTGAGATGAAGTTGCTATATTAACTCCATCTAAAAAACACAGTACTCCAAAAATACTATTTTCTTCATCTGAAATAATATTTGCATTTATATCGGCACCCTGTTTTTCATGAACAGAAATAGAGTTCTCAAAATTATATAACTCTAAATCAAGATCTGTTGATGACTTTAACTTGAAATAAATATCTGAGAAATAATTTGGATAAATAATCTTATAAAAATTATCTCTAACGATAACATGGGATGAATTGGAATAACGAAAAGAAATTTTTTTATCCTCAAATGAGGAAGTTTTTGCATCAGGTAGTTCTATTTTGATGAGAGCTTTAGGTTTTGGAATATAATATTCTTCAGAAGAAAAAAAAAAGTAAAAGACTAATATTAAAACAAATAATGAAAATAAATAAATTAGTTTTCTCATCTTTCAATTTGCACTTTTACTTTGTTTATCTTTCTATCATCAGCTGATTCAATAAAAAAAGTATATGGAAAGAATTCTACCTTTTCTGATTTTTTTGGAATAGTCCCAGTTTTTTCGATTATTATACCAGCAATCGTATCAGTATCTCCTTTTATGTTATCAAAATAGTCTGTTTCTCCTTCAACAACTTTAAGAAAATCATTCAAAGAAGTTTTCGCCTCAAAAATATAATTATTATCATCTAATTTAGAGTATTGAGTTCCATCTTCATCAAACTCATCATTTATTTCTCCAACTATTTCCTCTAACACATCTTCTAAAGTGACTATTCCAGATGTACCTCCATACTCATCAACAACAAACGCTAAATGAATTTTCTTCTCTTGAAACTCTTTCAACAAATCGTTAATCTTTTTAGTTTCTTGAACAAAAAGAGGTTCATGACACAATGAACTCCAATCAATCTTTTTAGTGGATATATAAGGGATTAAATCTTTGATGTAAAGAACTCCATGTATATTATCAAAAGAATTTTGATAAACAGGAATTCTAGAGTAAGGTGAAGATTCAACTAAACTTAAAACATCTTGAAAGGGAGTATTTTTTTCCAAAGAAATTACATCAACTCTAGGCTTCATAATTTCTCTCACATCAATATTTCCAAAATCTATAATACTTTTTAAAATCTTTTTTTCTTCTTTTAATTTATCCTCGTCTCTAGAAAAATCTAAGGCTTGTGAAAGTTCTTCTATTGAAATATCTAGAGATTTTTGTTTCAATCTTTCATCTATGAATGAACTTGAATTAATTACAAATGATGAAATCGGAGAAAAAATCGAATATAAAAATTTAACTAATGAGTAAGTGTAAATACTAAAAGAAACTGCGTTTTGCTTAGCATAAAATTTTGGAGTAATTTGAGATAACAATACTAAAATAAATGTAATTATAATTACTTGAAAAACAAACTGAATTATTATAGACGAAGAAAAGTCAAAAATATTATTCAATAAAAAAAATGAAAGAATAATAATTAATGTATTTGTAAAATTTTTTGCTAGAAATATCGTAGCGAATAATTTTTTTGGGTCAGAAAGCAATCCTCTTATTTGTTTTTCTTTCTTTTTATCAATATCTGAAATATCATTTAAATCATGTGAATTTAAAGAGAAAAAAGATGTGTCAGATCCAGAAACCACTACAGACAATAATGTTAATAAAAAAATAAGTATTAAACCAACCAGTGTGACAGTGTTTAAGTCATGAATTTCTAATGATATAGTTGTATTTAAAAAATAGGGGAAGGGGTCTGCAGCCAAAATATTTTAATTAAAATGGTAAATCATCATTATTTGATTCATCTGAGGGGTCTAATGAATTTATTGGTTCAGTAATTTTTGGTTGTGCAGTGGATGTAGATTCTTGTTTTGAGCCTAACATTGTCATCTTGTCAGCGACTATATCTGTAGAGTATCTGGTATTATTATCTTTATCTTCCCATTTACGAGTGACAATTTTACCTTCAATATAAACAGAATTTCCTTTCTTCAAATATTTTTCAGCGATATCAGCAAGTCCTCTCCACAATACAACATTATGCCATTCAGTTTGATTTACTCTTTCTCCCTGCTTGTTTGTATACGATTCTGTAGTAGCTAAAGAAAAATTTGCCACAGCGACTCCATTGTCTAAATGTCTTATTTCAGGGTCTTTGCCTAAGTTACCAACTAAAATTACTTTATTTACGCCTGCCATTATTATTTATTTTATACAAAGATACATATTTTATTTTTTAATGATTTAAACCTTGAATATATTTCTCAATTAATCTCGGTGTTGGATAGTTTTGTAATGTAGATAAATCGACTCTAATATATTCTTTGGAATGTAAATCTTCGATTTCAACGTGGTGGAAGACCGCATGTATTCGTTGATGAGTAAGCTTATGAGTAATGGTTGAAGATGAATATTTTAGATTTATTTCTTTATTATTAATCAAATCTCTCCATTCACTTTTATTCTTTATTTCATCAAAAGAAAATTCTCCTTCAATTAGTGGAAACTGATATAAAGATTTCCAAATACCATTTTTTCTTTTATGAATAAATGTATATGATCCTGAGATAAATATTATAAAATTGAAATACTTGTCAACTACCTTAGATAATTTACTTTTTATTGGTAATAAACTAACTAATTCAGTTTCATATGAATAACATGTGGACTTTAAAACACATTGCGAGCAATTAGGATTTTTGGGGCGACATTGTAAAGATCCAAACTCCATAATAGCTTGGTTATAAATATCGGGTTGCTTCTTACAAATTAATTCTTGTGATACTTCCTTAAATTTCTTTTTGCCTATGGATGTATCAATTGGAGCATCTATTCCAAAATATCTGCTTAGTAATCTATAAACATTTCCGTCTAAAACTGCATATGGTAGTTTAAAGCAAAATGACGATATAGCTGCTGCAGTATAATCACCTACTCCCTTTAAATTTTTGATACTGCAGTAGTCTGAAGGGAAATTTGAGTTATACTTATCTCTGATAACTTTTGCTGTGTAATGTAAGTTTCTTGCTCTTGAATAATATCCTAAACCTTGCCATAATTTTAAAATATGATCTTCATCCGCATTTGCTAATTCAGTAACTGTTGGAAATTCAGAGACAAATCTGTGATAGTAGGGAAGCCCCTGAGAAATCTGTGTCTGTTGTAAAATTATTTCTGAAATCCAAATCTTATACGGATCCGTAGTATTTCTCCACGGCAAATTTCTCTTATTTATTTGATACCAATTTTTAATTTGTTCTTGAAAAATCATAATGTGTTGAAATTTAGGTTTCTAGAAATAAAAAAAAATAAAAAAGCTAATTTATTAGCAAAATTAATATATTTGCAAACTCAAATAATACATTAATAAACAATTTTTTTTGAAATGACAAAAGCAGAGATAATTAGCAGGATATCCGAAAAAACAGGAGTTGAAAAAACAACAGCTTTAGTTGTTGTTGAGTCTTTAATGTTAGAAATTAAAGAGTCAATAAGACAAAATGAATCTGTTTTCTTAAGAGGATTTGGAACATTTTTAGCTAGAAAAAGAAAGGAAAAAACTGGAAGAAACATTTCAAAAAATACAACTATTATTATACCTGAACATCACATCCCGGCTTTTAAACCAGCTAAAACCTTCAAAGAGGAAGTGAAAAACAATGTTAAATAATACTCTAGAATACTAGAGAAAAAAAATATATCATGGGAGCAAAAAAGAAAAAAGCAAAAAAGATTTCAACTCATAAGCGTAAAAAACGTTTAAGGAAAAATAGACATAAAAATAAATAATTTTATTTTTAAGTAATTTCAATTATGAAATTCGAGCTAGTAATTGACTCTAGAACCACTGAAGTTGTTATAGCCCTACTAAAGGAGGGGAAACTTGTAGAACTTCATAAAGAAAAACATAATAACAACTATTCTGTCGGCGATATATATCTTGGAAAAGTTAAAAAAATTGTTCCTGGTCTGAACGCTTCATTTGTAAATGTTGGACATGAAAAAGATGGATTTCTACATTATCTTGATTTAGGATCTCAAGTAAATTCATTTAAAAAGTTTTCTGACAAAGCTAGAGACAACAAACTAAATACGGCGTCATTAAAAAACTTCAGAAAAGAAAAAGATACATTAAAAGAAGGGAAAATACAAGATGTTTTAAAATCCGGAGATCATATATTAGTACAAGTATCTAAAGAACCTATATCCTCTAAGGGACCTAGACTATCAACAGAACTTTCTTTTGCAGGTAGATATATGGTCCTAATACCTTTTTCTGAAAGAGTTTCTGTTTCTCAAAAAATTCAAAGCCGTGAAGAAAAGTCCAGATTAAAAAAATTAATACACAGCATAAAACCAGAAGGGTTTGGTGTTATTATTAGAACAGTCGCAGAAAATAAAAAAGTAGCAGAATTAGATAAAGATTTAAAAAACTTATATAAAAAATGGCAATCAATATATAAAAAACTAAAAACCACAAACATTAGCGAGAGAATCCATGGAGAACTAAATCGTTCATCAGCAATTCTTAGAGATATCTTAAATTCTGAGTTTAGCAAAATTCATGTAAATAATATTGAATTGTATTCTGAATTAAAAGAATATTTGTCAAGAATTTCTCCAGATCAAGAAAAAATTGTCAGATTTTATAAAAATAAAACACCAATTTTTCAAAAAATGGGAATAACACAACAAGTTAAAAGTTCATTTGGGAAAACAGCGACTATGAAAAATGGAACATATCTTGTTATTGAACACACAGAAGCCTTGCATGTAATCGACGTAAATAGTGGAAAAAAAGTTGATTCAAATAAAAATCAAGAAGCAAACGCACTAGCTGTAAACATTATTGCAGTTGATGAAGTAGCTCGTCAACTAAGACTCAGGGATATGGGTGGAATTATTGTTGTAGATTTTATTGATTTACACAATCCTGAAAATAGAAAAATTATTTACGAAAGAATGGTAGAAGCTATGAGAGAAGACAAAGCTAAACATCATATTCTTCCGTTAACTAAATTTGGTTTAATGCAAATTACCAGACAAAGAGTTCGACCAGAGATGAAAATTGACACTATGGAAAAATGTCCAATGTGCTCAGGTAATGGCAAAATTGATTCAAGTTTACTATTAATAGAAACTATTGAAAATAAAATAAACAGCCTTACTAAAACTCTAGATAAAGAAATAAAAATCGCCACTCACCCATTTGTAGCTTCTCACATCAACAAAGGTCTTTTCTTTAATTCAATTAGACATAGTTGGATTAAAAAATTTAAAAGAAAAATTACAATTACACCAGACGAGAGACTCCACCTTTTACAATACAGTGTTATAAATTAGTTTTGTTTTTTTTATAAAAATAAAATAGTAGTATCGCTGTACAAAAAATTAAGAGAAATCCAATAAAATATCCCCATTTAATATTGTCTTCTTTTATAAAAAAAGGTAAAGAAAATACAAAAATTAGACTCATCCTTACAAAGATATTAATTGAACTAAAAACACTTCCTGCTCTTCCTATTAAATTATTTGGGATATGAGAAAATAAATAAGTTGTCCTTAGGATTCTAACACCAGCATTTGTTATTCCTAATACTAAATTCGCAGTAAAAAATAACACTAGATTATTAAAATAACTCATAGCCAAAAAAGGAATACTGACGAATAACATTAACAACATAATACTCAAATATTCATTGTATCCACTTAATAGTCTATAAACTAAAACACCTGAAATTAGCGCTCCTACGGAATAAAATATTTCTGCTGAAGCATATACATCAGCTGATTCATTCATAAATCTCTCAACATAAGCAGGCAATAACACATGAATCTCAACTAAAGTAAACGCGAATAACATATAAGACAAACTTCCAAAGATAAAAATTGATGGATTTGACTTGAGGTAATTAATACCACCACGTAATCTTGAGAGTAGACTTCCAACATGAGTTTCTTCCTTTAACACAGGAACGTACTTAATATACACAAATATAATTATTCCAGCAAAATAAGTTAAAGCGTCCATTAAGAAGATTTTATGTATCGGCCATGAATCAATTGTAAATGGAATATTTATTTGTATACCCGCAAAACTTAAATCTCCAGATTTAATTCCAGAAAGTAAGATCGCGGCAAATGCACCTGCAAACATTGAAGTTACTTGTCCCTGCACCTCAATGTATGAATTTAATTTTCCATAATTTTTCTTTTCAGTTATTTCTTGAACAAAAGCATATAAGTTTGGATAGTGAATATTGTAGTTAAATATAGTTAGGCCAAACACTAACAAAACTAAATAGTCAGGAACTTCTTGAATTTGATATCCATAGAAAGAGACTGAAGCAATAATAGTTCCACATACTAAATTAGTATATATAAATACTTTTTTTCTTGAGTATCTGTCTATAATTGTACCTGCATACAAACCCCAAAATAAAGTAAGAAACGTTATTAGTAAATAAAAATAAGTGAAAACTGAGGGACGAGACACAACATTAACAAAATACCAGGGAATTGCAATCATGCTAATTCCTTGAGCAAAACCAGAAATGATATTTGAAAGGAATAAAAGTACAATCGCCTGTTTATTTTTCATGTTCGCAAAAATAGAATTAATATAGTAATAATGTGTATTTTTGAAGAGTGCAAAATTACAAACAATACAATGTTAGAGAAGTTATTGAAAGAATTCAATCATTCTGTGCAATACAAGATAGATCTCAGTTCGAAGTAAAAAACAAAATGAAGAGTTGGGGAGTTGAAGAATATATTATTGATAATATACTTTCTGATCTAATTACAGAAAAATTTATAGACGAACATAGATTTGCTAATTCATTCTGTAGAGGTAAATTTAGAATTAAAAAATGGGGGAAAATAAAAATTAAAAATGAACTAAAAAAAAGAAAGATTTCAGACTCATGTATAAATAAAGGCTTAGAACAAATTGACAAGAAAGAATACTGTTTATTATTAAGTGAATTATTTAAGAAAAAGAAGAACTCTATCAAAGAAAAAAACAAATTTATAAGAAATGGAAAAATCGCTAAGTATCTTCAACAAAAAGGATTTGAAAATAACTTAATCTGGGAACTGATAAACAATGATAAATAAGTAATTAGAAAATGGTTTCATCAGAACAAATATCAGAATTTTATAAAAGATTAAATGATCTTTTTATATATCTCTCCATAGAAAAAAAAGAAAAAGAAGTAAATGATCTAGAATCTATTACTCAATCAAATAATTTTTGGAACAATCCAGAGGAAGCTCAAAAGACTTTAAAAAAAATAAGCAAAATAAAAATATGGATAACTAACTACAATTTAGTAAAAACAAATATTGATGAGCTTAAAGTATTAAAAGAATTCGCAAAAGAAGGAGAATGCTCTGAAGATGAATTAAATTCTCAACTTAAAAAAACAATTCAATCTTTAGAAGATTTAGAATTTAAAAATATGTTAAGTGAAGAGGAAGATAGTATGTCTGCTGTCATGACAATAAATCCAGGTGCTGGTGGAACAGAAAGTCAAGATTGGGCTGAAATGATAATGAGGATGTATTTAATGTGGGCAGAAAAAAATGGTTATAAAGTCAAAGAGCTAAATTTCCATAAAGCTGAACCTGCTGGGATTAAATCAGTTACTCTTGAAATCGAAGGAGAATTTGCTTTTGGTAATTTAAAAGGCGAAAACGGAGTTCATCGACTTGTGAGAATTTCTCCATTCGACTCTAACGCTAAAAGACATACTTCATTTGCTTCTGTATTTGTATATCCCTTAGCTGATGAATCAATAGAAATTATAATAGATCCCTCTGAAATTAGTTGGGATACTTTTCGAGCAAGTGGAGCTGGAGGCCAAGGAGTGAATAAAACTGAATCCGCCGTAAGATTAAAACATGCTCCAACTGGAATTACAATAGAAAATTCTGAGTCACGTTCCCAGTTAGAGAATAAAGCTAAAGCTATACAACTTCTAAAATCTCAACTTTACGAATTAGAAATTAGAAAATTTCAAGAAGAAAAAGATAAATTAGAAGGAAACAAAAAGAAAATTGAATGGGGATCTCAAATACGAAACTATGTTCTACACCCATATAAAATTGTAAAAGACTTAAGAACAAACTATGAATCGACAAATCCTGAGGCAGTTCTGGATGGAGAATTAAATCAATTTATTAAATCATACTTAATGGAATTTGGACAAAAATGAAAATTATGAAAATATATCACAACCCAAGATGCAGTAAAAGCAGACAAACTTTAGAAATACTAATTAAAAAAAATGCTAATTTCGAAATAGTAGAATATTTAAAGGACAAATTGAGCATAAATGATTTAGAAGAAATCATTGAAAAACTAGAAATTAATACTATTGAATTAGTACGAAAGAATGAATCTGTTTGGAAAGAAAAATTTAAAGGAAAAAAACTTAAGGATAAAGAAATAATTCAAGCGATGATTGAAAACCCTAAAATAATAGAAAGACCAATTGTAATAAACGGAAATAAAGCAATTTTGGGTAGACCACCTGAAAATGTGTTAAAGATTATAGATTAATCGGGAATTTGATCACTATCTAATTTTCCTTCTCGAATCCATACATAGACAAAATATGGAATTACTGATGCTAAAAATATTATACACCAAAAGGCCATTAAAAAAACAAATATAAATACAAGAAAACCTAAAAACTTCATAATTATTATTTTTGTAACTGCAAATAAACGATAACAATTAAAACTATCAAAACATTTTGAGATGAATTATAGAATAGAAAAAGATACAATGGGTGATGTAAAAGTTCCTAAAACCAAGTATTGGGGGGCTCAAACAGAAAGAAGTAGAAATAATTTTAAAATTGGTAATGAAGCCTCAATGCCGTTAGAGATAATTTATGGCTTTGCATATCTAAAAAAAGCAGCTGCTCATACTAATTTTAAATTAGGTGTACTTTCAAAAATAAAAAAAGATTTAATTTCAAAAGTTTGTGATGAAATTTTAGAAGGAAAACATGACAATCAATTTCCACTTGTAATTTGGCAAACCGGTAGTGGGACTCAATCCAATATGAATTGTAATGAGGTAATTGCTAATAGAGCGCATGTAATTAATGGAGGCTTGTTAACTGATTTAAAAAAAGTCATTCATCCAAATGATGATGTAAATAAATCTCAAAGCTCAAATGATACATTTCCTACAGGAATGCATATTGCTTGTTATAAAATGATTGTAGAAAAAACAATACCTGCAATTGAACAACTTAGAAATACTCTTAATAAAAAATCTAGTGAATTTATAAGGGTCGTGAAAATTGGAAGAACTCATTTAATGGACGCTACTCCATTAACATTGGGACAAGAATTTTCAGGTTATGTAGCCCAGTTAGATTATGGCTTAAAAGCATTGGAGAATACATTGCCTCATCTTTCGGAGTTAGCTTTGGGTGGTACCGCAGTAGGTACAGGAATTAATACCCCTAATGGATACTCTGAAATGGTAGCAAAATATATTGCAGATTTTACTGGACATCCTTTTGTGACTGGTAAGAATAAATTTGAAGGTCTTGCTGCTCATGACGCAATTGTAGAGTCACATGGTGCCTTAAAACAATTGGCCGTTTCATTAAATAAAATTGGGAATGACATTCGCTTACTCGCTTCTGGTCCAAGAAGTGGGATTGGAGAGATTACCATCCCTTCAAATGAACCAGGATCTTCAATTATGCCAGGAAAGGTAAATCCAACCCAATGTGAAGCAATGACAATGGTATGTTCACAAGTGATAGGAAACGATACCACCATTTCTGTAAGTGGAATGCAGGGTCACTATGAGTTAAATGTCTTTAAGCCTGTAATGGCAGTTAATATTCTTCAATCAGCAAAATTAATTGGAGACGCTTGTATTTCATTTGAAAAAAACTGTGCTAGAGGAATTCAACCCAATTATGAGAATATTAAGAAAAATTTAGACAATTCCTTGATGTTGGTTACAGCATTAAACACTAAAATTGGATATGAAAAAGCAGCCAAAATTGCGAAAACAGCACATGAGAATGGAACTACTTTAAAACAAGAGAGTATTAATTTAGGACTCCTAACTGAGGAAGAATTTGATAATTGGGTAAAACCAGAAAATATGTGTGGAAATATAGAAGAATAAAACGAATTTATTTTTTTATCTATTTAGACAAATACAAAATAATAATTTAATTTAAAAAATTTCTTCAATAATTTCAGAGAAAAAACCTCCAACTACAACATAACTCAAAACTATAGCAATAAATAAGATTAGTACTCCATTTTTTGTTATACTGAATTCAATTAATTTAATTATCAATCCAACAACATACTGATAAACAGCTTTGAATATGTAAGTACATATAAGTACAACTGGAGATAAAGCGACAATACCTAATGACATTTTTATTCCTTCTGAAAAATAATCCCAACTGCCTGAAAGATAGATTTGTGTGTTTTCATTTATTCCCATATCAAAAACTTGAGACATAAAATTAGCTATATCTGACAATGGGAAATATACAATTGAATTAATTAAATTCGCCACAATAAATAAAATACCTACAGTTAGTGTAATGACGCTAAAAACTTCTCCAAATATGGATATTATTAATGGAATTGAAACCTTGTAGATATAATTCAAGATTCCATCATATTGGGAAGATTTTAATTGCTCAGCTCTCTTCTTAATAATTGTAAAAATAATATACAACGATAATAAACAAGTACTCAAACCAACTAAAAATCCAATTATAGCTAGTGATTTTTCTCCTAACTCGAAATAATCAAAGTTAGCAAAATAACCATTGTCACCAAAAATATTAATTATACAAGATATAATCCCAAAAACCAAAAACAAATAAGATAATGATTTGAAAATAAAATCAAATATTAACTTAAAAAGAGTTCCACTATCTGTCTTGTCTAACAGAGATTTTACTATCTTTTCTAAAGAATTTAATAATATATTTTTTGAATTTAAAATAGAATTATTATTTTTAGAGGTATTATTTTCTTCCATAATTTACTTTTCAATTGTAATTACAATATTAGAAAAAAAACATTCTAATTTGAGTAATTTATAAAATATTGAACAATTATGAGATTTAAATTATTCCGATGTTAACTGCATTGATTCACACACGCCTAACATATCAGCTAATTTTAGTTTACCAGACTGACCATTAGCAGTTACAATAACATTTCTTCCACTAGGAAAACTAACCTCTGTGGGATAGGTACCTTTAAATGTTATTCCAGTTTTACCTTTAACATCTATCTCAAAAGAACTTCTACTTGAGGACTGAGCGTCTATGTACAAGGTTTTGTAAATATAGTCCACTTGATCTTCATATAGTAAATCAAAAAATGAAACCATATATCCCCTGTGTTCTTCAGAATAAAAATGAGCTGTAGAATTCCAATGACCAACCATTTTCTTTGCCCATTTTGCATTATTTCTTTCTCTCGCGTATCTACGTGAAAGTTTTTCAGTTGTAAAACATATAAACTCATGTTTTATTTTACTAGGCAAAGTATAAAAGGAATTATAGAATTCATCATATGAATTTAATCCTTCTCCTTTTCCTAAACTCTTAATAATGTCAATTATTTCATCCTCAGTCTTTTGTGTTGACTGTGAAAAAACAACGTGACTCATGTCCTTAGACACTAAAACAAAATATGTTCTATACTCATCCTTTCTTTTACTTGGTTTAATAGTTACTTTATATCCATAAAATTTTTGATATGAAGAAACATCAATTTTCACCTTATCTTCAAAAGAATATTTACCAGTCTCTAAAATAAGATCCGCAAAATAATTCGCTATTGCTCGAGGGTTTATATCTTTTCCTGTATTAATAACACTAGCATAGTCAATATTATCAATCTCTATTCCATGATTCTTTTTTAATTTCACAATATCAATAGTAACTCTGTCTTCAAACAAATTATCTTCATATATTACCTCTGCAATACACTCTGATTTCTTCATTAGTGACTTCATTGAAATACCTCTAGGCAAATCATGATCTACATTGTAACCTTCTCTGAATTTTCTTATATCTTTAATTGAATCAGGACAATTAACAATGAAGAAATTTTCAACAATAAAATTATCGTCATCAGGAAACTTACTGATTATGTCATATATCTTTTCAGGCACATCTGGTTTAAGAGTTTTAATTCTTTCTTGTTCCTTGTTAGATTCTTTGTAATCTTCAACAAGATTACTTTTGATATTTTGATAATTAATAATCTTAAGCTCTCTAAAATCAGCTTTTTCATCTAACCAATCTTTATGTTTTTGTATTTTATCAAGTGAATTTTCAGCTCCACTTATAATACGATACCATGTACCGTCATCTCCTTTCTCCGCAATTATATATGAGTTAACATCAAATTTTTCTAGTCTCTTTACAACGTCCTCTGCTTTGTAAATGCTTCTAACTTCCTTGATTTGAATAGCATAAGGGGATTCATCATTGACTTGTTTATTTGAAGAACAAGAAAATATTAAAACTGATAACAATAAAAGACAAACATTTTTCATAATAATTAATTTTAAGTTCAAAAATAAATAAATTCATAGAAAAAAACACTTGATTGTATTTTATTCATCAAAATTGTTTAAAAAAATAAATCACTAAATAAATTTATCATCTAAATTAAATCTTATATCAGAAACAAATTGTTTTATTTTTTGTTCTTCATCTTTTTTACAAATAAGTAATGCATTTTGAGTTTCAATAACTATATATCCTTCTAGACCATTAATAATACACATTTTATCATCCTCAGTACGAATAATATTATTTTTGGAATCGTAGGTTAAAATATTTTTTGATAATAAAAAGTTGTTTTTTTCGTCTGAATCTAAATGATTGGACAAAGAACCCCAGGTTCCTAAGTCACTCCATCCAAATTCTGATGGATAAACAAACACATTGTTACTCTTCTCCATTATACCATAATCTATGCTTATATTTTTACATGCGGGAAAAATATTATTAATAAATTCCGATTCTCTATTGGTGCCCCAGATATCCTTTCCGTCCTTAAACATGTCATACATTTCGGGTAATAAATTTTTAAAAGAATTAATTATGTTGTCTACAGACCAAATAAACATTCCTGAGTTCCACAGAAAATCACCACTTTCAATAAATTGCTTAGCAATTTCTAGGTTTGGTTTTTCTATAAATGTTTTTACTTTTTTCATACAACTGTTTCTTGATGAACTTTTTTCAGAAAATTGTATATAACCATATCCGGTTTCCGCTCTACTGGGCTTTATCCCTAGCGTAATTAAACAATCTTCAACTCCACTTATTTCTAAACATTCTTTGACAATTCGATTGAATTCCTCTTCATTAGTGATTAAATGATCGGATGGGGCAACAATAATGTTAGCATTAGGATTCTCATTTTGAATCTTAAAACTCGCATAAGCTATACAAGGAGCTGTATTTCTTCTAGCTGGTTCACATAAAACATTCTCTTTTTTTAAGTCTGATATTTGATTTAAACAAATTTCCTTATAGTCATCATTTGTTAAAATAAAAATCTGGGAATTTGGACATATTTTACTTAATCTCCTGAATGTTTGTTGAAGTAAACTTTCTCCCGTACCTAATATGTCGAGAAATTGTTTAGGCATTTTGGAGGTGCTCATTGGCCAAAATCTACTGCCTACTCCCCCAGCTAATATTACAGCATAATTATTACTTATCATCTTTCTATAATTTTGTAATTAAACGATTTCAAAAGAGCTTTCTCTGAAATAAAAACATTATTTATTATACTCAAATCTTTGTCTGATATTTGGGAAATCTTTTCACTATTTAAATTAGTTATTTTCATTTTTTTATTTGCCTTAAAATTATGTGAAGTAAATTCAAGATTTATATTCATATCACTTAATTCAGGAACAAAACGAATCATTTTCTTAAGCACATTTTCTCCATTTTCACAAAGATCTTCATAAGTAAAAAACAAGCAATTTTCTCTTAACTTATTCTGACTTTGATACTTTAAACATTTTATGGCAAATTCTGCGGCAGATTTTGCATCCTGAAAATTTCTTCTCATTATTCCCTCAACCTGTGCATAAGGGTTACGAACTAAACAAATAAATTTGATTGGTGTAAAAACTTTTTCAATTTCATCTACTCTCATAATATTAGGGATACTTTTATCCAAGAAAATTGGTTTAGAATAATCCCAATACTTTGTCCAAACCTTTTTTACTTTATTCCACGGGTATTTAACTTCAGGATTCCATCTGTCTTTCTGAAACATAAAATGCTTAACACCTGGAAGTAACTGCCCCTCTCTTGTTCCTAAATTATTATTACAACTTACATTTTTAGAAGACGAAATCAGTTGATTTAGCATTGTAGACCCGCAATATGGAGGACTTAAAATAAATAGGTATTTCGGTGATTTATGTGAACTTATTAGAAAAGATCCAAATCTAAAAACTCTAATAAAAAAAAAATAAAATCTTCTTTTAAAAGAATGAAACAAACGAAATTTCTCTTTCTTTTTCATCTCAGAGCAAAGATATAAAAATTGTTTATACAGGATATATCTCTGAGAGTGGAGAAAAACTATAAAGCTTGCCCGATTTTAAATCCAAACATTTATAATTCTTACGTAACTTTTCGATTTTTTTAAATAATCTTCCATCAGAAGTCTTAAAAAAATCACCATCTTTTATTGAACTAATTGTAATAGTATCATGATTGTTATAGCTAATCAAAATTTCTGATAAATTAACATCTCTAACAGTTGAAGCACTTGGATTTATCATATGTAATGAAAGAGCTTCAAGAATATCATCAGGGAAATAATTAGGATTAAGAAATCTTAACATCATTCTTTGGAATTCCTCCTTCCATTGATCTCCATGGGGCTTTACACTTCTACCATGTTTAATCCAAATACTTGCATGAGCTAGTTCATGAACTAAAGTAATCAAAAAAGAATATTTATTTAAGTTGTTATTTATTTTAATTAAATTTTTGCCTTTATATTTTGGAATAAAAACTCCAAATCTAGTTTTTGAAGGATTAGAAATTTCAACATTTACATTAAAATCTTTCTCCCATTTAAGAATCTGCTTTTCAGCATCTTTGTTAAGATAATTAGAATACAACTTAAAATAAGAATTAATTAAACCCTAAAAATAAAGATATATAGCCTACAAATATAGCCACTATTAACCCTAGCCCGGTAATAATCAAACCATCCTTCCTATTCTCTGCTAGTAACGGGAATATTCCATCACCACTAGTAGCAATCGCTGCGGCTATCAATGCTGATATGGGAAAATCAGGGATATCAATATAAGCAACCGCCACTACAATCATACCTCCACATCCAGGCATTAATCCTATCAAAGCGGATATTAAAACTACCACATAAGTTGAAGAATTCATCCATGATTTAAACTTTTCCTCACCTACCATTTCATCAATAATATAATTAGCAATAATTAAACCTAAGAATACAAATGTTACTACCATCGCCACGTCCTTAACCGCATTTAATGAAGTCGATTTAAGAGTGTTTTCGCAAGAAATATTATGTTGTTTATAAAAAAGTTTAATTATATAATAAATTATACAAATTACAGTTAAAGACACATAAATCGATTTAATTATCTCAGAGATATATTCAATCTCATCACCCCAAAGGGCCATAATAGAACTCGGAGCTAAAAAAATAGCTATTATCATAATTAAATAAAATCCTAATTCTTCAATAAATTTCTCTACAAAATTATATTGATTTTCTTTAGAACTTTGGTCAACAATAAGTTCCTTTTGTTCGTCTATAAAATCAGATTTAAATCCGAAAAAATCAATTAAATAACCAAAAAAAGCACCAGCTATCAATCCAAAGATAGTAATTATCAAATACGCTTCTATATTAGCTAAAACACTAGCCTCATCAGAGGCCCCTAGAAGTACAAATGACCCCTCACCCAAGGTACTTATAAAAGTAGCAAATAACCCTCCAAATGAAATTTTTCTGTTTTTATAGAGTGAAGAAACTACAATTGTTGCTCCACAACCCGGGATAGCACCTAGTAAAGATCCAATGATTGGATGAGACCATCTTGGGGCAAACTTTGACGTTTTTTTATTATATTTTTTTTTCGCTATGTAGCTAATTATTGCAAATCCAATAATTGAAATTGATACATATCCTCCTATTACACCTGCTGCTTCAAGATTATTTAATAAAAATTCGTAAAAGTCTTTAAAGGTCATGTTTGTATACATATTCAAATCAGTGAATTAATAAAAAAATTAATATAACGACTTCTTAAATCTGTAAAATTAATTTATATAATCAACTGTAAAGTCTGTTATTTTTTACAAATTTAAATATTTAGAGTAAACTTTAAATGAATTTAAGATTTACTTTTTTTGGAGATTTCATTACTTATACCAAAATTTGGACAATCACAATCTTTCTTTTTTAGAACTTTACATGAGGGTAAAGTAATTAAAATTAATAAAAAAAATATATAGAAAGAATTTGTCTTCATTTTGATAGATTCAAAAATAAGTAAAATATCAAACATAATTGATAATATTCTTTTGAAAAATCTTCTTACTTTTACCCTCGATGATTAAAGGGATAAAAAATCTTGGTGACTATTTTATTATGATGAAAAAAGTAATAAGTAGGCCTGAAAAATATAGTATGTTTTTCAGACAATTAAGGTTAGAAATAAACAAAATAGGTTTAGACTCGGTTGGTATAGTCATTATAATATCCTTTTTTATTGGAGCTGTAATTACAATACAACAATATTTAAACATTGAAGACCCTTTAATTCCCAAATATTTAATTGGACTTGTAACCAGAGACGCTTTGATTCTAGAATTCTCACCAACAATGATTGGTTTAATATTAGCCGGAAAAATAGGGTCAAATATTTCTTCCGAAATTGGAACTATGAGAATAACGGAACAAATTGATGCTCTAGAAATTATGGGAATTAATTCTGCTTCTTTTTTAGTGTTACCTAAAATAATCGCAGCCATAATATCTTTCCCAATACTAATAATACTAAGTGTTTCCATTGGAATTATTGGAGGACTTTTCGGAGGACAATCTGTAGGAGTTTTGACTTCAGATTTTGTCCAAGGACTCCAATATGAATTTATTCCATTTTATGTTACATATTCTATTATTAAAACCATAGTATTCGCATATTTAATTACTTCTATTTCAGCATATTTTGGATATCACACAAAAGGAGGAGCAATAAATGTTGGAGTGTCTAGCACAAAAGCTGTAGTATATAGTAGTATTTTAATTTTAATTTTTAATTTCATCTTAACAGATTTAATACTTTCATGATTATTATTGAGAACATACACAAGCAGTTCGGAGAGAATAAAGTTCTAAATAATGTATCATTTGACTTTGAGCAAGGCAAAACCAATCTAATTATAGGTGAAAGTGGATCGGGTAAAACAACTCTCTTAAAAATATTAATAGGACTTCATAGTTTAGATGAAGGAAATATTATTTATGATGGAAGAATATTTAATCAAATGAAATTAAAAGAGAAAAGACAAATAAGACAAGAAATTGGAATGTTATTTCAAGGTGGAGCTTTATTTGATTATATGACAGTTGAAGAAAATATTATGTTCCCACTTACTATGTTTACAAATCAATCAACTGAAGAAAAATTAGATCGAGTCAATTTCTGCTTAAAGAGAGTAAATCTTGAAAATAAAAACAAACTACTTCCTTCTGAACTTAGTGGTGGCATGCTAAAAAGAGTAGCTATCGCAAGAGCTATTTCTATGAACCCAAAATATCTATTATGTGATGAGCCCAACTCGGGTTTAGACCCTAAAACTGCAATTCTAATTGATAATCTTATAAAAGAAATTACTGAAGAATACAATATTACTACTATTGTAAATACACATGATATGAATTCAGTTATGCAGATTGGTGAGAACATCGCATTTATATACAATGGAACAATATGGTGGAAAGGGAATAAAGAAGAATTGATAAACTCTAACAATCGAGAACTAAATGAATTTGTTTTCGCTTCAGAACTTTTCAAAAGATTGAAAAAATCATAATGAAAAAAGTAAGTGCAAAAAAACACTTTGGACAACATTTTTTGAACGAACCCTCTATAGCTAAAAACATTGTAAACCAATTAGAATTTAAAAATAAAAATCTTTTGGAAATTGGACCAGGGATGGGAATTTTAACTCAGTTTTTATATAATAAAAACATAAATTTAAAAGTAATAGAGATTGATAAAGAATCTATTTTTTATTTGAGATTAAATTATCCAAAATTAAACATAATAGATGGGGATTTTCTAGATCTCGACTTAGAAGAAGTTACTAGGGATAAGCTTTCCTTAATAGGAAACTTTCCTTATAACATCTCTTCTCAAATACTTTTCAAGATTTTTGAGAACCGAGATAAAATAACAGAAGTTGTTGGAATGTTTCAAAAAGAAGTTGCTGAAAGAATTGTTTCTGTTCAAGGTAGAAAAAAAGGAATTCTAAGTATTTTTCTTCAGGCTTTTTTCAAAATAGATTACTGCTTTTCTGTAAGTGAAGATGTTTTTACTCCACCTCCAAAAGTAAAATCTGGAGTTTTAAAGCTAATCAGAAACGATAGAAAAGAACTCGATTGTGATGAAAAAAAATTTATTCAGATTGTAAAAGCGGGATATAATCAAAGAAGAAAAACTTTGAAGAATGCATTAAAAGCCTTTTCTTTGATTAGTAGTCCAGAAGTTAAAGAATTATTTAAAAAACGAGCTGAAGAATTAGATGTTGAAGATTTTATTACATTAACTAAAAATGTCCAGAAATAACGAAATAAATTTAAGTTTTCTTCAAAAAGTTTCTGATTTAATTTCAAATAAATCTGATAAAAAAATTCAAAAATTAATTGAAGATTTTCATGTCGCAGACATTGCAGAAGTAATAAATAATCTGTCAGAAAAAGAAGCTAACTATTTGTATCAACTAATAGATGACGAAAAATCAGCATTAGTTTTAATAGAACTTGAAGAAGATATTAGAGAACATTTATTATCTAATTTGTCATCCAAAGAAATTGCGAAAGAAGTCATTGAAAATTTAGAATCTGATGACGCAACTGATGTGATTTTAGAGCTTCCACAGCAACAAAAAAATGAAGTAATTTCATTAATTGAAGATGACGAATACGCTTCAGATATTACAGATCTTTTAAATTACCCTGAAGACACAGCAGGAGGATTAATGGCTAAAGAACTTATCAAAGTAAATGAAAACTGGAACACTATTCAATGCCTAAAAGAAATGAGAAAGCAAGCTTCTTCGGTAAAAATGGTTCATACAATTTATGTGGTTGACGATAATAATAAACTTACAGGGACCTTATCATTAAAAAGATTATTACTTGCCGATAGCAAAACATTTATCAAAAAAATTTCAAACACAGAGATTATCTCTGTTTTAGTTACAGAAGACAATGCAAGTGTAGCTAATATTATGAATAAATATGACTTGATAGTAGCTCCTGTGGTAAATGAAGAAAATATTTTAGTTGGAAGAATTACTATTGATGATGTCATTGATGTAGTAAAAGATGAAGCTGAAAAAGATTACCAAATGGCTTCCGGGATTACAGAAGATGTTGAATCTTCAGATAGTATTTGGCAAATAACAAGAGCAAGATTACCCTGGCTTTTAATCGGACTAGCTGGGGGATTAATAGGAGCTAGAGTAATTGGTTTATTTGATATTAATGAAAATATACAGCTTGCATTTTTCATTCCTTTAATCGCAGCAATGGGAGGGAATGTTGGGGTTCAGTCTGCTGCAATTGTTGTTCAGGGTTTAGCAAATGAGTCCATAAAGCTAAATACTATACTTAGTAAACTCACAAAAGAATTAGGAGTCGCTCTATTAAATGGACTAATTTGTTCATTAATAATTTTTGGAGCAACTATCTTATTACAGTACTCAATTCTATTATGCATTACTGTGAGTATATCTTTATTGTCTGTCATAGTTTTTGCCGCACTTTTCGGAACATTTGTCCCTTTAACACTAGAAAGGTACAAAATTGACCCCGCTTTAGCTACAGGGCCTTTTATCACAACAATAAATGATATTCTAGGACTATATATATATTTTTTAATTGGCCAAACTATATTATAATGAAAATTCTATTTATTGATAGTATACACCCATATTTGCATGAAAATTTAGAACAAAATAATTTTATTTGTCACTATGATTTATCTTCTTCGAAATCTGAAATTAAAAACAAAATATGTGAATATCATGGTTTGATAATTAGAAATCGTTTCACAATTGACTCAGAATTTATTGATAAAGCTAAAAATCTAAAATTTATTGCGCGTGCAGGAAGTGGGTTAGAAAATATTGATGTTGCCTATGCTGAATCAAAAAAAATTAAATGTTATAATGCAGCCGAGGGTAATAGACAAGCTGTAGCGGAACATGCCATTGGAATGATTCTTTCATTATTAAATAAACTTAATATCTCTGATAAAGAGGTCAGAAATGGAAAATGGAATAGAGAAAAAAATAGAGGAATTGAATTATCTGGGAAAACGATTGGAATTATTGGTTTTGGGAATAATGGTTCAGCTTTTGCTAAAATTTTAAAAGGATTTGGAGCAAATATTCTCTCCTATGACAAGTACTTAGAATCATATTTATATCAAAGTTCTATGCAAAAAATTTATGAAAACGCGGATATAGTAAGTCTTCATGTCCCTCTAACCAAAGAAACAAAATACTTGGTAGATAAAATTTTTATTGAAAAATTTAGAAAAAATATTTTTCTAATAAATACCTCAAGAGGCAAATGCGTAAATACCAAAGATCTTATTAAAAAGATTAAAGATAAAAAAATCAGAGGCGCGTGTTTAGATGTTTTAGAATATGAACAATCATCATTTGAACAACTCACCAAAAATAAAGAAAATCAAGACTTAAAATTCCTTTCTCAAAGCGAAAATGTTATTTTATCTCCACACATTGCGGGATTGACTCATGAGAGCTACTTAAAGATATCTAAAGTATTAAGTAAAAAAATTCTTTCTAAATTCAATAGATAAAAAATACGATATTTGCACTTATAAATTCAAATTATATGAAAATTGCATTTTTAACCTCAGGAGGAATTGCTCCATGTCTATCGGCGAGTATTGGTAGATTAACTGAAAATTATTTTAAGAATTATCCTGAAGTTGAAATCATTGGATACTTAAATGGTTATAAAGGATTATTATTAGGTAAGTCCATAAAGATCCCAAAAAATATTTTAAACAACATCAAAAATATATATAGTTTTGGAGGCACTCCTATTGGAAACAGTAGAGTAAAACTAACTAATGTGGAAGATTGTATTTCTAAAGGATATATACAGAAAGGAGAAGTACCTTTAGATGTTGCCGCAAAACAACTTATTAAAGACGAAGTCACTATTCTTCATACTATTGGAGGAGATGATACCAACACTACTGCAGCAGATTTATCTAACTATCTTAAACAAAATAATTATAACTTGACTGTTGTAGGCCTACCAAAAACAATTGATAACGATGTGTTTCCTATTTCGCAGACTCTTGGAGCTTGGACAGCTGCAGAACAAGGAGCTATATTTTTTGAAAATATTGTAAATGAAAACACAACATCAGATAGACAGCTCATAATACATGAAATAATGGGAAGGCATTGCGGGTGGCTAACAGCTGCTACAGCATATGAATATCGAAAAAGATTACAATTGCTTAATTTTATTCCAGAAATTGGTATTACTAAAGAAAAATGGGATATTCATTCAATACTTTTACCTGAAGAAAATATTAATTTTGAGAAGGAGTGTGAAAGACTTGGTAGAATTATGGATTCTCACGACTGTGTTAATATATTCCTAAGTGAAGGAGCTGGTTTAGAGACAATTGTAAATGAAACTGAAAAAGAAGGTGGAAAAATATTGAGAGATGCCTTCGGACATGTCAGATTAGACGATTTAAATCCTGGACAATGGTTTGCAAAACAATTTTCAAAAAGATTAAGGGCAAATAAAGTTCTTGTTCAAAAAAGTGGATACTTCGGAAGATCCTCTAAACCAAATCAAAGGGATTTAAATTTAATTTTTGAATTAGCCGATTTCGCTGTTAACAGTGCGGTCAACGGCATTAGTGGTGTTGTTGGAAGGGATGAAGACAAACTTAATAAATTAAATTGTATTAACTTTAATAGAATTAGCGGAGGTAAACCTTTTGACATTAATCAAGAATGGTATATTAAAATGATGCAGGAAATAAAACAAATTGAAAAATAAATCCTTACTTAAATATTTACCAATCTCTATTTTTAGAAATATTATTTCTGAAAAAATAAATCAAGAAAACAGTAAAATACAATTAAATAACTTTATTGGATCCTCAAAATCTGTTCTAGCATCTTCCATAATAAAGAAGTCTAAATCTCCTCAACTTTTCATATTAAATGATAAAGAATCTGCAAGCTACTTTATTAATGATTTAGAAAATTTAATAAATCATGAAATATTTTTCTATCCCGCATCATATAGAAGAGCTTATCAGATTGAAGATACAGACATCTCAAATGTATTATTAAGAGCAGAAGTCTTAAATAAACTTAACAACAAACGTAATTCAATAATTATTAGTTATCCAGAAGCTGTTTCTGAGAAAGTTATAAGCCGACGAGTTTTAAAGAAAAAAACTATCGTACTTTCCGTATCTGATACACTTCATCCAAATTTACTTGAAGAAATTCTAATTGAAAATAATTTTATACAGTCAGATTTTGTTACTGACCCAGGTCAATTTTCTATAAGAGGGGGTATCATAGATGTATTTTCTTATGCGGATGAGCACCCTTTTCGTATAGAATTCTTTGATGATGAAATTGAAAGTATAAGGACGTTCAATATCAATACTCAATTGTCCTTAGAAAAGAAAGAAAAAATATCAATCATCCCCAACACTGATGCAAAAAAAATATCGGAAAAAAAAGTTAATTTCCTTGAGTATCTTCCAAGGAATACAACTATTTGGTTCGAAGATAATCATCATGCGTTAGGGATTATTAAACAAAATTTTGAAAAAACTAAAAAAGAATTTAAAAAATCATCTTTCAAATCTGAAAAATATCAAATTAATCCTAATGAAATTTTTTCTAAAGCAGATGAATTCACTCACCAATTAGAAAAGTTTAAATCAGTCAATTTTGGTTCAAATAATATTTTTGAACCAGATTTTGAGATTCAATCAAACATAGAACCACTTACTCCAATTAATAAAAAGTTTGATATTCTTTTTAATGAACTTATAAAGTTTCAAAAAAATAGATATCTAAATATTATAATATGTTCCTCAGAAGAGCAAAAAGAAAGGTTTCATCAAATTTTAGAAAATGAAGATAGGGAAATTAATATAACTAGTATTGTTGGAAATTTACATGAGGGCTTTATAGATCATGATAATAAAATAGCAATTTATACTGACCATCAGATTTTCAATAGACATCATAGGTTCAGGAGTAAAACAAAGTTTGCAGACAAACAAGCTATTACCCTAAAACAACTTACTAACCTAAAGTTGGGCGATTTTGTAACCCATATTGACCATGGTATTGGAGAATTTGCCGGTCTTCATAAAATTGATAATAACGGAAAGAAACAAGAAAGTATAAAATTAATTTATAAAGATGGAGACATCTTATATATAAGTGTACACTCATTGCATAAAATCTCAAAATATTCAGGCAAAGAAGGTCATCGTCCTGCTGTTAATCAACTTGGAAGTTCCAAATGGCAAACAACAAAAAACAAAACGAAAAATAGAGTCAAGAAAATTGCATTTAATCTTATTCAACTTTATGCAAAAAGAAAAAATATTGATGGTTTTTCCTACTCTCCTGACACCTATCTACAGCATGAGTTAGAAGCATCCTTCATGTGGGAAGACACACCAGACCAAACTTCAGCAACCATAGCGATAAAAGACGATATGGAAAAAAATACACCCATGGATAGATTAGTTTGTGGAGATGTTGGTTTTGGAAAAACTGAACTTGCTATTCGAGCGGCTTTTAAAGCAGTAGCGGATAATAAACAAGTAGCTGTTTTAGTTCCAACTACAATATTAGCTTTACAACATTATAAAACATTTAAAAATAGATTAAGAGAATTTCCTTGCAAGATAGATTATATTAATCGATTCAAAACCATTAAACAACAAAATCAAACTATTAAAAACCTAGTTCAAGGAAAGGTTGATATTTTGATTGGAACCCATAGAATCGTAGGTAAAGATATAAAATTTAAAGATTTAGGATTATTAATTATTGATGAAGAACAAAAATTTGGAGTAAACATTAAAGATAAACTAAAAAATCATAAATCTAATGTGGATATCCTTACTCTGTCGGCTACCCCAATACCAAGAACGTTACAATTTTCTTTGTTAGGTGCACGAGATTTATCCATAATCAATACTCCTCCACCAAACAGAATTGCAATCAATACAGAAATCATTCATTTTGACGAAGAATTAATACGAGATGCAATTCAATATGAAATTTCAAGAAACGGGCAAGTATTTTTTATTCATAACAGAATAGAAAACATTAGAGAAGTGGCAACCATTATTCAACGTCTAGTTCCAAATGCAAAGATTGAAATCGGCCATGGACAATTAGATGGAAAAGTTCTTGAGGATTTAATGATTAAATTTATAGAAGGTGAGTATGATGTTCTAATATCTACTACCATAGTAGAGAATGGAGTTGATGTTCCAAATGCAAATACAATTATTATTAATAATGCAAATAATTTTGGGCTTTCAGATCTTCATCAAATGAGAGGCAGAGTTGGAAGGTCTAACAAAAAGGCATTCTGTTATTTAATCAGCCCTCCATCTTATCAGCTCTCTGATGAATCTAGAAAAAGATTAAATGCTTTAGAACAATTTTCAAATTTAGGAAGTGGATTTAGTATAGCTATGAGAGATTTAGATATTAGAGGAGCTGGAGATCTATTAGGAGCTGATCAGAGTGGATTTATCAATGAAATTGGTTTTGATATGTACCAAAAAATATTAAATGAAGCAATAGAAGAATTAAAACAAGAAAAATTTAAGGAACTCTTCACGGACTCTAAAAAAAAATATTTTACAAGAGATTGTCAAATAGATACTGATTTAGAAATTCTAATACCCGAAACATACATCTCTAATGTTGAAGAAAGATTGAATGTTTACAAAGAACTTACTAACATTACATTAGAAGACCAGTTGCAAATATTTAAAAGTAATTTAGAAGATCGATTTGGAAAGATTCCAAAATCTGTGGAAGATCTTATATCATCAATGAAGTTGAAATGGATTGCAAAAAAATTAGGGTTTGAAAGGCTACTATTAAAAAATGAAGAGATGAGAGCCTATTTCACCACAAAGAAAGATTCTCTATATTTTGAATCCGAGTCCTTCAGTAAAATCTTAGAATTCCTAAAGCAAAATTTTACAATGTCAGAAATAAAAGAAAAATCAGACAAACTAGTTTTAATTATTAAAAATATTCGTTCTGCTAATAAAGCAATTGAAATCTGTAATAATATCTATAATATCAAACTAAGAAATTAACAATCTAAAAAGTTATTAACAGATATTATATTAATCTTTTATTAACTTGAAAAACACTTAGTAATTAAGTAAAATTGCATTAACATATTCAAATAATCTTAATGAATCAGAAAAGACAAATTAAAAACGCACTTATATCAGTATTTCATAAAGATGGTCTAGGCCCAGTAGTTCATAAATTAAATGAACTCGGAATTGAAATTTATTCTACTGGGGGCACACAGAAATTTATTGAAGAAAAAGGTATAACTGTAAACAAAGTAGAAGATTTAACCACATATCCATCTATATTAGGAGGAAGGGTGAAGACTCTGCATCCTCAAGTTTTTGGAGGAATTTTGTCTAGAAGAGAACTTGATTCAGACAAAAAGCAAATCGAAAAATATAATATTCCAGAGTTTGACTTAGTAATAGTAGATTTATATCCATTCGAAAAAACAGTTTCTTCTAAAACCTCTGAGCAAAATATTATTGAGAAAATAGATATTGGAGGCATTTCATTAATTAGAGCTGCAGCCAAAAACTATAAAGATGTATTAATTGTTTCCGAAATGAGTCAATATGAGGAATTACTATCACTTTTAGAAAACGGCAATGGGTCAACAGACTTAAAGACAAGAAAGAACTTTGCGGGAAAAGCATTCAATATTTCGTCTCATTATGATACGGCAATATTTAATTATTTTAATGAAGATGAAATTTGTTTTAAACAAAGTATAAGAAATAGTAAACCCCTAAGATACGGAGAAAATCCTCATCAAACTGGAGTGTTCTTTGGGAATCTTGAAGATATGTTTCATCAACTAAATGGTAAGGAACTGTCCTATAATAATTTACTAGATATTGACGCAGCAATTAATTTAATATCTGAATTTAAAGATACAACATTTGCAATCTTAAAACACAATAATGCTTGTGGTATTTCCAGTAAAAAGTCTCTGCTTGAGAGTTGGAAAGATGCCCTTGCTGCTGACCCTATTTCTGCGTTTGGAGGAGTTTTAATCACAAACACAGAGTTAGATTTAGAAACCGCTACAGAGATAAATGAAATCTTCTTTGAGGTAATTATCGCTCCATCATATAACAAAGATGCTCTTGACGTTTTAAAAAGAAAGAAAAATAGAGTAATTTTAGTACAAAAGGATATTAAACTTTCTCGTACCCAGTTCAGAACTATTCTAAATGGAGTATTATTTCAAGATAAAGATTTGAAAACAGATGATTTTTCTGATATGAAATCTGTAACAAAACTAAAACCAAATAAGAGGGAACTTTCTGACTTAGAATTTGCATCTAAGGTATGTAAACATACAAAGTCAAATACTATTGTATTTGCAAAAAATAAACAACTATTAGCGAGTGGAGTTGGACAGACCTCTAGAGTTGACGCCTTAAAACAAGCTGTTAAGAAAGCTAAATTCTTTAAATTCGATTTAAATGAAGCAGTAATGGCTTCAGACGCATTTTTTCCGTTTCCTGATTGTGTAGAGCTAGCAAAAAATGAAGGAATAAAATGTGTAATTCAGCCTGGAGGATCAATCAAAGACAACTTATCAATTGAGTTCTGTGACGACAATAACATGAAAATGGTTATGACAGGGCATAGACACTTTAAACATTAAAATAAAGAAATTATGGGATTTTTTGACTTTATGACAGAATCAATTGCTATTGACCTAGGAACTGCAAACACACTAATAATTCACAACGACAAAGTAGTAGTAGACGAACCATCTATTGTCGCTAAAGAATTAAGATCTGATGAAGTTATTGCAATTGGTAAAAGAGCAAGACAAATGCATGGTAAAGCACACAAAGGAATCACAACTATTCGACCACTAAAAGATGGTGTTATCGCTGACTTTCATTCAGCAGAGCAAATGATTAGAGGATTTATTAAAATGATTAATAGACCAAAAACATTGTTTCCTCAAGCACTCAAAATGGTTATATGTATTCCCTCAGGAATAACCGAAGTTGAAAAAAGAGCTGTAATGGATTCTGCAGAACACGCAGGAGCAAAAGAAGTATGGTTAATTCACGAACCTATGGCAGCAGCAATAGGTATAGGCATTGATGTAATGGAGCCAGAGGGCAATATGGTTATTGATATTGGTGGTGGAACTACAGAAATTGCTGTTATTTCATTAGGAGGTATTGTTACTGATAAATCTATCAAAGTTGCTGGTGATGAATTTACTAATAATATTAAAAACTATATGAAAACTAGATACAACATAGCGATTGGAGATAATATGGCAGAAAAAATCAAAATCAACGCAGGTTCTGCACTTACTGAATTAGACGACCCTCCTCCTAACTTTGCGGTACACGGAAGAGATTTAATGAATGGAATTCCTAAAGAGGTAATTGTAACTTATAAAGAAATTGCCAATGCTCTAAATAACTCAATTGAAGCAATTGAAGCAGCAATTATGAATGCATTATTTACCACACCTCCCGCACTTTCTGCAGATATCTACAATACTGGTTTATATTTAACTGGTGGAGGGGGAATGTTAAGGGGCTTAGATAAAAGGATTTCTCAAAAAACTAAACTTCCTGTGTACGTTGCTGAAGATCCTCTTAGAGCTGTTGCGAGAGGTACTGGAATTGCATTAAAAAATACATCCGGATTCTCATTTCTCATTCAGTAAACCTAAATAATGAGAAATTTATTTCTATTTCTAAAGAAATATTATTTTATTCTATTGTTTCTATTCATAGAATCTTTATCTCTGTATTTATATTTTTCTAATCATAGATATCAAAAAAGCAAAATTTTATCTTTCACTCAAGAATATACTGGTGCGATTTACAATTATTATTCAAATATTAGTGAATATTTAAACTTAAAAAAGGAGAATAAATTTTTAAAAAAAGAAAATGCAAAATTATATTCTATGATCAGTTACGAAAAAGAGAATAATAATACAAATCATTTATACAACTATATTCCAGCAAGAATCATAAATAATTCTGTGTATAAAAAAGATAATTTTATTGTAATAAATAGAGGTAGAATTGATGGAGTAAAGGAGGGAATGGGTATTATGACTGACAATGGTATTATTGGAATAATTAGCTCAATTTCAAACAATTATTCTAAAGCAATATCTATTTTAAATAGCAAATCTTCTGTAAGTATTAAGCACGTAAAAAGTAATCAAAATGGATCTCTAAAATGGACAAATCACAACTATATGGAAGCTGAAATTAACGATATTCCAAACCACGCCAATATCAGCTTAGGAGATACAATACAATCAAATGGATTTAGCTCAATTTTTCCTGAAAACATAAATATTGGAACTATCATCTCATATAATAAGGGAAATGAAAATGGACTTTACAATATAAAAGTTAAATTTTTATGCGATATGAACAATATTACAAATGTTTACATAATCAATTCACTACATAAAAAAGAAATAGAAGAACTATAATGAAAAATTTAACTAAATATCTATGGTTAGCTCCATTATTTGTTTTAATTCAAATTCTTTTGTTAAACAATGTACAATTTATTAATTATATTAATCCATTAGTCTACCTATTATTGATTATAACCCTACCTCAAGACACAGTAAAATGGTTTATTATTCTATATGCTTTTTTAATTGGAATTTTATTAGACATTTTTGAAGGAAATATTGGGTTAAATAGCTCATCCTTAGTATTTATTGCATTTATTTCAACATATGTACATAAAATAATGATTCCGAAAAATTCAATTGATATAAAAGACAAATTAACTCTACAAACATTAGGACTTAAAACTTTTAGTGTATATGCTATTTCTATAATTTTTATTCACCACTTGTTTTTATTTTCTTTAGAAAACTTTTCTAATAGTAGTATTTTGTTCTTGTTGTTAAAAGTATTTTTAAGTACAATTACAACATTTATTATTATACTAATTTTTCAATTGTTTGCTTATAAAGTAAAGGAGAAATAATGATTCAGTTCAAACAAAGACAAAAAATTATTAAAGGAATTTTCATAACAGTTATTGTTATCTTCTTAATGAAACTATTTTATATACAAATAATTAATTCAAGATATAAGTATTCCGCTCGAAACAATGCTATTAGATATGAGGTTCAACAAGCTGCTCGAGGACTAATATATGATAGAAATGGAAAACTCTTGGTTTCAAATATAGCCTCCTATGACCTCATGGTTATTCCTAAGGACGTAGTTGAATTTGACACGTTAAAATTATGTTCCTTAACTGAAATAAGTATAAAAGATTTTAAAAAAAAATTGGAAATATGCAAAAACTATTCCAAATATAAAGAAAGTGTATTTTCTAAACAGTTAAAAATATCTTCTGCTCACAAAATACAGGAGTCAATGAATGAGTTTAGTGGATTCTATATTCGTGTAAATACAACACGAGATTATCCTATAAAAGTTGCGGCTCATGTCATTGGCTATTTAGGTGAAGTTGACGAAAATAGAATTAAAGAAAAATATTATACCAAAGGTGACATCGAGGGAAAAACTGGAATTGAAGCTGCCTACGAAAAAGAACTAAGAGGATCCAAAGGTATGAAACTAATATTAGTAGACGCTCATAACACTCCACAGGGAAGTTTTAAAAATGGTAAACATGACACATTAGCAGTACATGGAAAAAATTTAACAACGACGTTAGATATTGATCTGCAAAGTTATGGTGAGAAATTAATGAAAAATAAGAAAGGTGCTATTGTTGCCATTGAGCCGAAAACAGGAGAGATTCTCAGTTTAGTTACAGCTCCTAATTACGATCCTAATTTTATGAAAGGGAGAGATAGGTCAAAAAATTATATCAATTTATTTAATGACAAAAATAAACCTTTGTTAAATCGCGCGTTAAATGGAAGTTATCCTCCTGCTTCACCACTAAAAATAATTAATAGTTTGATAGCTTTGCAGGAGGGAGTTTTAGATAAAAATCAAAGTTATTTTTGTGATGGTATGTATGAATATGGAAATAATAAATATGTTAAATGTCATCAACACAATCCTTATGTTAACTTAAAAACATCTCTTGCTACCTCATGTAATCCCTATTTCTGCAATCTTTGGGAAAATTATTTCGATTCATTTGATAATATTTATAAAGCTTATGAAAATTGGAAAAATCACGTAAAAAGCTTTGGTTTTGGTGATTATTTAGATAATGATTTTATCTCAGGTACAAAAGGTTTTATCCCTGGATCTGACTATTATGATAGGTACTATAAAAAAAACAGATGGAAATCTAGCACAATTTTATCTATGTCAATTGGACAAGGAGAACTTTTGTCAACCCCAATACAAATGGCAAATTTAGCTGCAACCATAGCAAACAAAGGCTTTTATTTCACTCCACACATTATTAAAAAAATTGATGGAGATAGTATTCCCTCAAAATTTCAAAAGAAAAAATATACTTCCATTGCTCCAAAACATTTTAATAGTGTAATTGAAGGTATGGAGTTAACACTAACTCATATAGATGGCACAGCTAACTTATCTCGTGTTGAAGGAATTAATATTTGTGGGAAAACAGGAACTGCACAAAATCCTCATGGAGAGGACCATTCAATTTTCATTGCTTTTGCTCCAAAAGAAAACCCTAAGATCGCAATTGCTGTTTATGTTGAAAATGGAGGATGGGGTTCGACTTGGGCTGCACCAATTGCTTCATTAATGATTGAGAAATATCTTAAAAATGAAATTACAAATAAAAATTTAGAATTTAAAATGATCAATAGTAAATTATAAAATTTTACAATGAGAAAAACTTCTGAAATATTTGGTAAAATAGACGGAATTTCAATTGCTCTATACTTGCTACTTGTATTTTTTGGATGGATAAATATTTATGCTTCTATGTACAACGATGACTTTACTCATACAATTTATAGTCTAGACACAAAACATGGGAAACAATTGCTCTTTATTGGAATTTCAATTATTGTAGGATTTATAATATTGATAATTGATTGGAGTTTTTTTGATTCTCTAGCGTTATTTTTTTATGCAATAAGTATTTTATTTTTAATAATTGTTCTATTCACTGCTGAATCTACTGCAGGTGCAACTTCGTGGATTAGATTAGGTATTTTTAAAATTCAACCCTCTGAGTTTTGTAAATTTACCACCTCTTTAGCATTAGCTAAAATGTTTAGTCTTAATAAACAAAAAAAATACTCTTTACAATCAATGGCAAAGAGCTATCTAATAATATTGATACCATTTTTTCTCATAATTTTACAAAATGATTTAGGAACTGCATTAGTATTCTCATCATTTATATTGGTTTTTTACAGAGAAGGTTTGTCTGGAAATGTTCTAATTGTTTTTTTAGTTTTGTTTACATTGGCTTTATTTTCCTTGTTATTAAATCCATTTATTCTTTCATTAATTATCACAACGATTATAATACTTGTGTACTTTTTAACTTCTAATAGGGTTAGAAGTATCAAAATCTCAGGTTTAGTTGCTGTAATTTCTAATGTTGTTATATACAGTACAGATTATATTTTTAATAACATTCTATCTCCATATCAAATAGAAAGAGTTAATGTACTCTTAGGAAAAGAATTTGACCCTCTTGGATCAGGATATAATCTAATACAATCTAAAATAGCTATTGGATCTGGAGGTTTCTTTGGTAAAGGATTTTTAAATGGAACTCAAACAAGGTTTGATTTTGTCCCTGAGCAAAGTACTGACTTTATTTTTTGTACTGTTGGTGAAGAATGGGGGTTTCTAGGAAGTTTATTTTTTCTTGGTATTTTTGGTGGGCTACTTATAAGAATTATATACTTAGCTGAAAAACAAAAATCACAATTCTGTAGAGTATATGGATATAGTGTAGCATGTATTCTGTTCATTCATCTTCTAATTAATTTAGGAATGACAATTGGTCTAGCTCCAACTATAGGGATTCCTCTTCCGTTTATGAGTTATGGGGGGTCCTCACTTTTATCATTTACAATTCTTCTATTTATTTTCTTAAATCTCAATTCTTATAGAATGAATATATTGAGATAAAAAATATTATTTTAACAAATAGATTTTTAATTGGTTGATTACTTGATTTAATAAAAATTAAATCTTTCATCAACAATATTTGCATTTTCCCTTAAAACATTCATTACAGAATTATAAAAAATTCCTGAAAAATTTGATTTTTGAATTTCTAATCTTTGATTGGGAGTAGCGTTATTCTCCACAGGTTCTGATTTATTGTTAACCGATAGAACATAAACTGCGTTAGTTTCTTTAATTAATGGAGAAACAGTATTTACATCAATTGAATTAACAACCCCAACAAAATTAGGAGAATTTCCAACTTCGTTTACATTATTATTGTTAAAATTAACTCCATCAGTTGTCTTAATTTCTGTAGAAAATATTTTAGATATATTTTCTAAGCTAAAGTCGTCAGAAATTTTTTTCTGAATATATTCATATTTTTTTTCTTTTTGAATTTTCTGAATTATTTGTTGCTTAACTGACTCTAAGTCTAAGTCTCCTTCATAATTTATTTCTGACAGACTTACGACAACATAATTATCTCCACATGTGTAAATTGTATTTGAAACATCACCTAAATTTGCATCAAATACCCACTTTACAATATCTCTAGAGTTTTCTAATGCAGAGACATTATATTTCATTTTATCTACATTAACATCTTCTCTGATCAATTGATTTTGAGACTGTGCATAAGAAGAAAAAGATGTGTCTCTAGGCTTATTATTTGCTCCAGTTATAAAGTCATTTGCTTGATCATAGTAAAAGTCTTTAGTTTCTGGGCTAGCTAGAACATCTTTATCGAGATGAACAATTTTATATTTATTAATCAGTTTACTTACTCCCGTAACTTGTATCAAATGTACTCCATACTGTGTAGGCACAATTTTGAGATCTCCTTTTTTAGAGGAAAAACAAGCGTCCTCAAACTGGGGAACCATTTTACCTTCCTCAAACCAACCTAACTCCCCACCTTTTATCTTAGATCCATTATCGTCAGAGTATTTCATGGCAAGTTCTCCAAAATCTATTCCAGATTTTACTTGATTTCTAAGATCTTTTAAAATAACCTCAGCTGTATCTCTTGAGTAGTTTTCAGAGTTTAATAAAATATGTCTTGCTTCAACAGAGTCTGGTCTCTTTACAAGTTCCGAGAACTTAGAGAGTCTATATCTGCCATTTGTCAATTTATAAGGACCTAACACAGAACCTAAATCCATTTCGATTAGCTCTGAAAATTTTGGATCAGTTACTTGTTCTTTCTTTAGATATGGAAAGGATTCAATTAGTTCAGAAGTATATCTTGAAGCAAATAACTCATCATTATCAGAGTCATTAAATTTGGTTGATAATTTAGTTAATTCTTCTCTTACATTTTTATCGTCCTCAGTAGACGGAATCACAGTAAATGTAACATACTCAATATTTCTAGTCTCTTTATCATTTTGAAAGTCTTCAATATTTTTGATATAAAAGTCATTAATTTCATCCTCTGTTACTTCAATATCTTCTATACTTGAAAACGGGATAGAAACGTAACTTACATTTGCATTTTGAGATTTCTCATTTAAAACTCTAGAAGCTTCATCAGTTGTTGTGTACATTCCCTTTTCTATCAAACTCTGATATTTTTGTTCGTATCTAATTTGTATTGCTTGATTCTCTAAATTTAAGAAAATAGATCTTCTTTCATTATCAAGATTGTCAAAGTTTTCTAACCAACTATTCACTAACTCATTATCAAACTTCCTTGTATCTGGGTTAATAAAAAAACTTGAAAAATAAGGAGACACATTGTTAGGGCTGATGTTTCCTGTCTCTAATTCATATAGCTCTTTACCACATACATTTAACCCAATATTTTTTGAAGAAAAGTTAATAATTTTGTCTTTAATTAACTTATCCCAGGCAAAACTATTTTTTTGTCCTTCTTGCAGGTTTTGTGATTGTTGTGTGTTTTTTATAAATGATAAGGTTTCAGAAAATTCTTCTTGATTAATGTCTTCTCCATATATACTACCAATAGATCCATCTCCTCTAGATTGTAATCCTCCAGGGTCTTTAATAAATTCTGTTAATATAAATGCTGCTAAAGCTCCACCAATAACTATTATTAATAAAGTTCCTCTTTCTCTGATTTTTTGTAATACAGCCATTTTGTTGTTATTTAATTAATAAATTCGATTTGCGAATATACGATTGTTATTTGAGTTATAAAAATAGATTATTTAATGATTTATCTATTAGAAGTTATCATGATTTTTTTATTTATCTATGTAGAAAGTTCCTGTAACTTGGGAAATTTCATACTCTTTAAAATCTGGTGTGGACTTAAATCCTTTTCCAGAGATAATTTCATCATCAGTTTGTATCTGGACATTCTTATCTGTATAAACCAAATTCTGATTTTTATCCCAAACTAATTCCTCCGTTTTCAAAATTTTATTATCGGTGCTCTTTAACTCAACATTATTTATTGCTATCATTAAATTCTTAGAATTATTTATAATAGCGTTTTCAGAGAATAGTTTTGATTTTTGACTATTTTGATTTAGTTTATAAAAATCAACATGCACTCCTCCTGATAATTCTATTCTATCTTCGTCTTCAATAAATCTCTGCATATTTTTTGATGTAACTCGGACTTTTAATAAACCATTTTCAGTATATTGAATTTCAGAATCAGTTAATACTTCAACTGGTAACTCACCTCCTTCAACAAATTGGTTTATATTTTGTTGTGTGTTCTCACAAGAAAATAAAAAAGCAAGTAAAGAAAATAATTTTAAAAATTCTTTCAATTAACTAATCTCGAGTTCTCACCTTAGTTGACCTTCCAATCCAACAACCTACATTGTAAGTTGAACCCTCTGATATATCCTCCCAAATGCAATCTTCTTTCGAAGGGAATTGTTTAGACCAAGTTGAAATTCTCTTATTTGCTTTTTCAGAGAGTAAATTATCAATGCTCTTAGCTTTTTTATACGAGTCTACAGCTACCCAATATACAGATCTTTGTTCTAAACTTGTAGAGCCACATTTAGTTGCAGATGAAGCGTAAAGATCCCCAATTATTATATATGGCTCACCCCACTCTGGTTTTAACTTTGAGGCATTTATTGCGGCATCTCTAGCCTTTGAGTAAGATTTTATCATTTGATATGAGTAAGATAATTTTAAATAATAAGAGGCTTTTTTTGATAAATCCTCAGTCATTTCAATAGCCTGGGTAAAATATTCAACCGCTGCTGAATAGTTCTTTTTTGCTAAACTTGTATTGCCCATATCATAAGAGGAAGAAGCTGTCGGCTCTAAGTCATGAAGTTTACTTGCAGCAGTAAAAAACACCTCATTATCTGTACAATTCTTTTTATCAAGTAAAGAAGTTATTTTTTTTAAGAGACTTGCACTAAGGTTTTCTTCTTTTAACCGAGATTCGAATACTAATATTAAATCATCACAAGATGCGTATGGAGCAAACATATTTTCTATATTTTTTTGAGCTGTCAGATAATATTTTGAATAATCTGGATTATTATTAATATTATACGAAATAACATCTGAAAGTTGTACATAAGCGTCGAGCACATCCTGTTTTGTTATAGTCACATCACTTCTTTGATATTTTACTAAAGACTTAAAATATGATACTAATACAGTAGGTTTTGTTGAATTACCTGTAAAATCCAAAGACATCTTCATCATTTCGTAAGCCTCTACAAATCTATCTGGATCATATTTTAACAAATCTGAGCCTTTATCCCCAAAAATCTTTTCTTTATTTCCAAAATATTGAATTCTTGTATCATAAATCAACATTATTGTATCCAAATAAGACATTTTGTTTTCCTTGTCTTGTTTTATCATGTACTGGAACATTTTTACACCATTAGTAAAAGTATATTGATTAAAATCAGGGCAGTTATTAAATACTTTTCTCCACGACTTTATAGCTTCTTCATAGTTCTTCTGATTATATTCATTCCTATAAATTGCGTAATTTTTTTCACACTCAGATTGTGACCTTGTAGTAAAAGCAATTCCTATCAAGATAATTAAAATTCCTATTTTTTTCATCATTTTATATTTTATTTAATCATATTTTCTTTTAACAAACCATATTCCTTTGAATGTTACTCCAAAGGCAACTCTAATAAACTGTTCTTTAATTAAATTCTCTTCAGTGGTTCCTTTATCACCTAATTCTACAGATAAATTATAATAAGTGTTTGTTCGTTTTATCGGTAAACCAACACCAAAAGTTAATGACTTTTCTGTAAGTTGATTATTTCTTAAACTTAAGTAAGTTTTATTATACCTTCCACCTAATCTATAATTTATTTTTCTCCAGTATTTGTTATGAGCATTATACTTAGGAGTAAATTGAAGACCTCCAGAATAACAAATACTATTTTTAAGATTGTCTTCATTTACAGAAACACCATTAGCTAAAAATTGATAATCAGACCAATCTTGAGAAGAATAATTCATAACTAATAATAGTCTTTTAGTTGAGTATGATAATCCAACTGATATTTTATTTGGAATAACTATGTTACCAAAAATAGTATCAATTTGAAAAGTATCTTTAATTATAATTGAGGTTGAATTAAGATCATACGTGGTTGATAGTATACTTTGTTTTACGTCTAATTCAGAATTATTTTGAAAGCTAGCTCCAACGGCAATGTATTTATCTTTTTTAATCTCTTTATTGAATAAAAAACCAGCTTCATATGAAAGTCCTGTAATGTTTTTCCTATCAACAGAACTTACATTAAATATTTCTTGATTATTAAAATTAGCTGTTTTGTTATTAGTTAATCCCCCAAATAAATAAGATGCGTTTATCCCTACAGACAGTGTATTATGAAGTTTGATTGCTGTACCAACAAAATACTCACTTAAACCTCCATTGCCAGAGGATGAAATTGAAACAGCATTTTCTAAATCAGGATAGAGTGTGTCGTAATCTAAATTGTAACCAACAGAACTATACGGCAACAATCCTGAACTTACTGATACATAATTATTAATTGGAAAACCAACTGCTAAATGGCTAAATGATGTGTTAGTTTCATTTTGAGATTGATTTACAGTACTAAAATTATGAACTGAGGATTTTATTGCTGTTGAAAATAAAAATGATTTAGGCTGAAATGAAGAATAAGTTGCTGGGTTATTAAAGTTAATTGAGTTTGAATTAAAATATGTAACGGAAGAACCTCCAAGAGCTGTTTGTTCGGAAGAAATAGAACTATTTAAAGATCCAAGACCAAAGCGAGAATATGGAGAATTCGTTGATATTTGAGACAACGCCACTGAGCTGAGTAACGAAAACATAATTATATAAAGGCAATTTTTCCTATTCATTATATTTTAAAATTTCATTAAGTCCTTTTAAGACGAAGTTTTCATCTGCAAATATGCTATTTTTTAAAGCATTTTCAAAGAAAAAAGTATCACCTCCAGTAACAATAACGATTAAATCTTTATTTTCTTTCTTTAATTTAGAAATAATTAGATTTACCTCAGAAAGCACTCCGTTTTGGACTCCAGAAACTATTGATTCTTTGGTACTATTTCCCATAAAATTGAACTCCTCATTTAAAGAAAGTCTAGGCAAATTGTGTGTCTGGTTGAACAAAGCCTTGTATCTCATTTCTATTCCAGGTGAAATTCTCCCCCCAACATATATGTTATTCAAATCAATAAAATCAAATGTAATACATGTGCCTGCATCAATTACCAAAACATTTTCGTTTGGATATATTCTAGAGGCTGCAACAATGTTCGCGACTCTATCATTTCCAATAGTTTTTGGAGTTTTATAATTTATTTTTATTGGAAGTTTTGTTTTGTAATTTAATTCAATAAATTTTGATTTAATCTTCCAATCAATCTGCTTTCTTACGGAAGATACTATTGTAGAATTAACTTTTCTTTTTAAGATAATTTCATTAATGAGTTTAAAATCTACTTCACTTTTTTTGAAAAATTTAATAATTTTATTATTTTCGAATAAAGCATATTTAACAAACGTATTACCAATATCAATAATTAATCTCATTACAGAAATAAAAGACAAATTTACAAATGTTTTATTTGAAACATAAAGGTTGAGAAATATTTCTTAAAATAAAAAAATAACTTACATTTGCAGGAATATTAGTTGGTGCTATAGCTCAGTTGGTAGAGCAAAGGACTGAAAATCCTTGTGTCCCTAGTTCGAATCTTGGTAGCACCACCAAAGCGGAATCCATCTCATTATGAGTTAAGATTCCGCTTTTTAAATATATATAATTAACTTTAATATAATTTGTTTTAGTTGATTTAGTAATTTATTTTTTCTTGTGACAAGTTATTAAAAATTAGTACAAATATTTTTATTTTTAAAATTCAAAAAATATTTTTTTAAATAATTTGGGGGATAAAAGTTAATGTTAAGTTTCTAGGGTATTAAAAAAATCGAAACTAACAACGAGAGGCGCACTAAAAACAAACCCACTCAATTGAGTGGGTTTGTTATTTATTAAAGAAATTCTTTTTCTATTAGTTACTAATATTAAACAAGATTGAATATGAAGACATACAACGTTGTTCTAAAACATTTTTTCAGGAGTTAAAAATTAATCTAAAATCAGATTATTTATTCTACTCAAAGGACCAGGACACATACCTTTATGACAACTTATACAATTATTTACTATTGAATTATAGTTATCCCTTGAAGGATTTTCATTGAAATTATTAACCACAAAGTCAAAACCTTTAGACATTTGAGTTAACCCCTCAGATAAAAAACTTTCATCAGTTATTTTCATTTTATGAATTTGTGAAAATTGTAGTTGATCATTAATAATATCTTCTCCATTTAGTATTTTATTTTTAATAACATCTAGATCATTTGACATTTGTCTCATTAACAATGCCATCTCGCTAGCATCATTAGGATCAATTATTGTTTTTTTAACATGGCTGTCACTTGGTTTACATGAAACAACAAGAACACAAATTATAGCAAGATACAATGATTTCATTCTTGAATTATTACACCACTAGCTTCAAAAAGAAAATTGTACTCTGGATCTGTAATTGATAGAATTTCATCTTCTGATTTGCCCGCATCCTGTGCATAATGTTGAAGTAATTCAACAGTTAATGTATCATAATACGCTTCTCCTTGTATGATAGCATTACGACCTTCAACCCCTTCTTTGGGAACAAAAAAACTATAGTCTTTGAAACGAACCATTAATGTATCTTCTTCTGTCTTTAGCTTCATCCAACATCCTTTTTTAGCACAAGTTGAGAGAATCTCACCCTGTATCTTAGTTTCTATTTTCCCATTTTGAGAAATACTATTTTTAACCTCAGAGATATTAATTATTTCGCTAGTATTAATTAAATCACCATAAAATGACTCTTTAGTATTTATTTGAGTTTGTTCTCCATTGGGATTATTGCACGAAAAGATTAAGCCTAAAGTTAAAATTATTATTATATTATTCATAGTTATTGATTTTTACAAATCTAATAATTTATTATAAGTAACCTACTTTGGATAAGCATATTCTAAAATATAATTACAACGATAAATATCTTCATCGTTCAATTTTAATACACCAACTATAGTTACAAATTCATCCATGACAAAAGAAATGTCGTCTGACTTTAAACTTAGTTCAGCAATAGTTTCTGGTCCACCAGCACCGCAGAAGAAGCAAGATGCGAAAGGACCCTTAGATAGAATATAATAACCAATGTCAATTTCTAAAATATAACCACTAATCGCAACTTTTTTACCAGATAGTTCCAACACTTCAGGTCCAAAATTTGGAAATAAAATATATTCATCCAATGAATCAATAAAGGTTTCAGAAAATTCAATATCTTCCAAATCCTTCCATCCAATTTCTATTTGACCAAAACAAATTTTTGAAAAAAATAACATGAAAAATATTAAGGTTTTATTCATTTGATAATATTTTAGGGATATTAATTTTGTATGCCAAAATAGATGGAATCAGAGAAGCGATTAATCCTATCAACAATGATATTAAAAATAACCACAATTCCTCAGTAATTAAATTTATTTCGATATTGCTGAAAATTTGATTGTTAAAAAAAGAGGTTACAAACAAAATGGATCTACTAATGATTAATCCGAAAACAGTTCCTATTAATGATAAAGTTAAGCCTTCATAAAGTACTAATTTTATCAGTTGTGACTTTGTAGCTCCGTGAACTCTTATTAGGGCTAATTCATACCGTCTTTTTCTGAGAGAATTATATAGACTAATAAATATACTTAATCCAGATACAAGTATAATAACTAATGCTATGACATTTATTGTTTGAACACCAAATCCAAGTAAATTAGTTAATCGATTTATCTCTAGAACTGGCATGGCCGCTTGTAAATTTGTAGTTTCATTAACTTTCCTAGGCATTTGGATAAAAGCAACAGGACTTTTAAATCGAACTAACATGGAAGTAACCATAAATTTGTCAGAATTATAAATATCTTCATTATGATTTTCATCTGCGTGATGATGATCGTGATGGTCATGGTCTTCACATGTATGATGGTCATGAGAATTATGAACATCCCAAACACTTTTTGTATCAGTAATTATTAACTTATCAATTGTAGTATTAGATTGTTTTAAAATACCAACAACCTCATAATGATGATGATCGTGTACGTGACCGTCATCTCCAAAGCCATGAGTCCCACAAAACATATCTCCAATACTTAAATTAGTTATATCAGCAACAGCACTTCCAATAACAACCTGCATGCTTTTATCCCATAAAACACCTTTAGATAAATCTGCGTCGTAAAGGTCTATATACTCCTGTGTAGTTCCAACAATTCTGAACCCATTATAAGAATCTCCATATGAAAGAGGAATAGTTAGATCAACCATAGAATTTTTCGTTAGCTTTTCAGCCTCTTTATACGAAATATTTCCTGTTGGATTGTCAATATGATAAATACTTGAGAGAATCAATTGTAATGGACTACCTTTTGCACCAATTACCATATCAATTCCTCTAAGATTATCTTGAAGTTGTTTATCAATTTGATTGTTCAATAATAACAGAAGAGATATTACACCTACTCCAAATGTCATTAGTAATATACTTAAAATTGTATTTAGGGGATTAAATACGATATTTCTCCATGCTAATTTTCTTATATTCATAACGTAATTGAATTATTAAATTGATTCTTAATTCGATTATCATGGGTAATTATAATTAGTTTTGATTTATTTTTGTCTGCTTGTTTTTTTAATAACGATATTGTTTTCTGACAATTATCGTCATCCAAACTTGATGTAGGCTCATCAGCTAAAATTAACTCTGGATTTTTAATTACTGCTGACGCAATAGCCGCTCTTTGTTGCTCGCCTTGACTTAAATCATAAGGCATACTATATAACTTATCACCTAATCCAATATCTTCTAGTAGATTAATAATATTATTTTCTTCATATTTTTTATTTGACAACACTAGTGATAGTTTTAGGTTTTCAAATATATTTAGAGTACGAACAAAATATGACTTTTGAAAAATCACACCAATATTTGCTCCTCTAAAATAATCCATTTCATTATCTGATAAGTCATTATAGTTTGTATTCCCTAATTGAACTTTTCCAGATTCAGATTTTAACAAACCAGCTAAAATTTGCAGAAATGTAGTTTTACCAACACCAGAATTTCCAAGGACTAATAAACTCCCACCTTCAGATAAATGAATATCTGGAAAATTAAAGTTTAAATTACCATCGTAAGTGTAAGAAATAGACTCTGTTTTTATCATATTAAAATATTAGACTCGACACTCTTTACAATAACCTTCAATTATTAATTTTAATTCTTTTATATCATAGTCTTTTAAATTTGTTAAGTCCGGAGACTTAATACTATGCAGGCAAAAAGTTTGACTACATGAGTAACATATAAAATGGCCGTGATTATGTGAATTAATATTACATTGATCATTACAAAGTGAATATCTTTTATGGTTATTGCTGTCTGGCACTTTATGAATTATTCCTTTGTTCTCAAAGCTGTCCAAAGATCTGTAAACAGTAACCTTATTAATTGAATTTTCAAAAAAATCCATAATTTCTTCTACAGACAAGGATTTATTAGAATTAATAAAGAGATTCAATAAATTAGTTCTAAATTTAGTCTTACTAATACCGCTTTTAGACAAAATTAGTTCAACGTCTTTTGAAGTAATATTTTTAATTTTCATCAAAACAAAAATAATAAAAACAAAAATAAAAAACGCAACATGATTGCATTTTATAAAATTAAAATATATTTGCAGAATGAATAGATTATTAGTTCATCCCGATAAAATAGGTATTATTGCTAGTACTTTGTGTGCAATACATTGTTTGATGACGCCGGTATTATTTGTTGTAAAGGCATGTAGTACAAGTTGCTGCGCAGAATCTCCTATTTGGTGGAGATCAATTGATTTTGTTTTTTTAATTATTTCGTTCTTGGCCATCTACTACACCACCAAAAACTCTAGTAAATCATGGGTAAGAATTTCATTGTGGGTTTCTTGGGTTTTACTTCTATTGACAATAATTAGTCATTTATTTGAAAACACACTGTTTCCAAATAATTTTATTTACTTCCCTTCATTAACTATAATTATTCTTCATTTTTACAACATTAAATATTGTAAATGTGACAAAGATAGCTGCTGCGTTTAGCTGTTGATTACGTAATTTTGGTGTTTATTCAAAAATCGTATCTTTACAGAAAAATATATAACTATGAGATTTGTTTACATTTGTTTATTAATCCTAGCTTTTTCATGTACAGAAGAAAAAAAAATCAAGTCTAGCTCCAATATCATTACTAAGTCAACCATTGATACAGAAAAAGTTCATACTGATGATTCAACCATAAATATTGAACCTAAAGATAATCTGAAAAAAGAAAGTGTAAAGTTAAACAAAGAAATATCTATTATCTCAAAGGTTAATTCTAATGAAACACTTAGTTCCATCTTGAAAAGATACGAAGTAAGTAATAAACAAATTTTGCTTATTGCTGAACAAAATACTATAGATTTCAACTTCAATAACCTTCAAGTTTCTAAACAATACAAAGTAATCCTAAACAAAGACAGTTCAATCTCTAAATTTATCTACTATATAAATTCAGAAAAATATTATGGTGTATTATTTGCAAATCCTCTATCGTACTTTGACAATAAAAATGCAAATTTAGATATATCCTCAACAGAAATTAATGAGATGCAAAAAAATCAAAATAACAAGGTCAAACAAAAAGATTTTTTAATGGGAAGATTTAATCCAAAAACTCACCCAGATTTTGTCAAAGTAGATAAAAAATATCATACAAAAAGTGAAATGTACTTATTGAAAGAAACTCTTGAAGCCTTTATTAAAATGAGAGAATCAGCAAAAAAAGATGGTATTTCCTTAACAATTGTATCTGGAACAAGAAATTTTGACGCACAAAAAAGAATCTGGGAAAAAAAATATGAAAGAAACAAAAATCAAGGGCTAAGTGATATTGAAAATATCAAAAAAATCATGATTTGGAGTTCTATGCCTTCAACATCCAGACATCATTGGGGAACTGATATTGACATAAATGGTTTTGATGAATATTTTGATGGTAAAAATCCACAAGCTAATAAAGAATACGAGTGGTTGAAAGAGAATGCTTCAAAATTTGGCTTTTGTCAAACATACACTGAAAAAAAAGAAGGAGGAAGATTGACAGGTTATAATGAAGAAAAATGGCACTGGTCTTATATGCCGATTGCAAAACAGTTACTTGAAGATTACAGTAGATTAATTGATTACTCAGATATCAAAGGTTTTTCAGCGTCTGAATTCTCTCAAGAATTGAATATAATAGAGAAGTATGTATTTGGAATTGAGTGTAAATTTTAACCAAAAGATGGTTTCAATTTACAAATGATCATTTCACTAACCACCTGCATTTAGTTCGTCTTCTGCAATAAATAACCACTTTAAATATTGTTTTTTTACATCCTCAATCATATTTTTATCGTTGATTTTAGTATTTCCTTGCCCATCATCAAATAGAACTTTTTCAACCTCTAAATCATCTTTAAAATATATTCTAATTTTATATATATCAGAGCCTGAGTCATCAATAATGTACGCGAAATATAAATTATCATTTTTGAAATAGTACTCTGCATCTAACCAGGATTCCAAAAATTCAAAACTCAATGATATTCGTGTATATGATTTCGGATAGATACATCCTTTAACTTTTCTTTTTAGAGAGCGTTCATACCCATCATTTTCATCAATCTCCTCCCACCCAAGAGTCTCACAGTTTTTTTTATCATCAAATGATTTTGTCTCCTTATACATTTTCTTTATCTCTAATACTCTTTCAGAATATTGTGAAAACAAACTAAAAGAGTAAAATGTAACAAAAACAAGTAATAGTTTTTTCATAAGTTGTTATGATCAATTAGTATTTATAAAAATGTTGATAATCTTTTGAATATTTCCAATCTCCTCCCCACTGCCATCCTCTTGATTTGAACGCTTCTACAACACAATCTTGTCTTTGAATCACCCCGTGTTGCCATTTGTTTCTATCTAAATATTGTTCACCTTCTGGAGGTGAAATTTTATTTTTCTTTACATGAGGATTAAAAATAGGGTTAATATCAATTGCCTTTCCAAAAGAATGATCAGATAATTTTCTACTTCCGCTAATTGTTCTATAGTTAAATGCTGATGTGTTATTATCTCCCATTGATTTATCATCACTACACTCATAATTAAATATAGGAATCATCTTTTCAATTCTAAATTCGCAATTAAAAATATCTCTAAAAATTTCTACAACTTCACTTGATACATCGGTGTGGACAATTAACTCTCCTGTTGAATATTTCCCATTAAGATCAAGGTATGAAACTTTCACAGATGACAACTTTACTTTTTCTTTTGGGTTTCTGTTACAATAATGCAAGTCATAATTTTCAATCTTTACATCATTTATCTCATAAAAAAATGTATCAATAAAAATTGATGATGAATCAATATTTGCAATATCAGTTGTTTGTACGCTGGTATTTTTTTCTGAATTATTATTATTGATATTACAAGACAACAGGGAAAATATAAATAAACAAATTAAAAATCTCATCTAATTAAGACAATGTCCCCCCAACATATCAAACTTTTCTAAAATATCCCAGTACATATCAGGAGAATAATAAACAAACTTTTGACTTCTACCCTTCTCTACACAAACGACTCCGATTCTGTGCTTCTTTACTAGTCTACTGATATTTTCTGTTCCAATAATTTTTCCGTCTCCTCTATGACTTCTTATTTCAACTTCATCAAAATCGTTATCTACGTATACAGCATCAATACCCGTCCCAAGTAAATTATTCATGGCTCTAGATGCGTAATAGGAAAAATCACCTCCTTGTTCATAGTTTCCATCTTCGTCAAAAAATATAGCCACTCTATAATGCTCAACTTCAACTGGAAATGAAGTGAGGGCTCCTGCATATATCCAACCGATTTCTCCTTTTTGTGTTTTAATTTTATAAAATGGAGCATTCATTTGTCTTCCTCTTAATTTTACTTCATATAACTCCTCCGTTTTTTCTCCTAAAAACGTAACCTTTTCCCCTTCATCTAAAACATCAACAAATTTAGCCCCCTGTCTTTTTGATTTCAGTCCTGGCACTTCGCGCACTCTTAATTTATCAACAAAAGCATAGTACTCTGTAACCTCTTTAATTGTTCTTTCTTCATTTGTTTTTTCTAACTTCTCTTGAGTTCTTTTATTTGATTTATCAATTGATTCCTGGATATCACCGCAAGAAAAAATCACAACAATCAAACTTAGAATCCCTAATTTGTTTTTCTTCATTTTATTAATTTAATATTCTTTAACCATTCTAAAATAAGCTTCATCCATATAATCTCCAGTATATCCAGCAGCATTATATAATATGTATCTATCTCTTGATCCGTGAGGTCTAATTCTAATTGCATCATAATTTGTATTTAACCTTTCTTTATACCCCCAACTATCTGTATAATATATTCTACTACTTTTAGTTTTTCTTTGAATTGATTTAAAGTTAGAGTTAATATAATCACCAAATCTAAACTCTCTAATCATTTTGCCTCTATTGTTTCTATCATCATGTCTAAAAAAATGTATATTTCTTGGGGACTGGTTAAAAATGACTGCATAAAGAGCTGTTTCTTTCCTATCAGCACTTGAACTAGTGATTCTAGATCGACAATATTGAGGGTATGTATCTTCAGTTGTAAAATCTACTGAATGAGAGGGCTGCTGCAATTCATATCTCGATGTAGGATTATCATTTAGGTCTTTATTTTCATTGATTTCTTCGTAGAAATATTTTATGTCCTTTAAATAGTCGTCATAAACATAATCATAAATAGCTTGAGTTAACCAAGTTTTAGATCCTAATAATATCTCGTTGTACTCTTGCTCATGTTCCATTTCATACATTCGTTTTATCTTTTTCCAAGTGTCAGTATTGACAACGTATGGCAAATCCTTAACACTGTAGGCAACCCAACCGTATTTTATATCTTTTCCTTGATAGTTTTTTATTCTATCTAACATAATTTGACACCAATATACTCCACCTTTATCAACTTTATCTTGAAAACTAACAATTTGGACTACATCACCAGGATCTAATTGATCAATTATATTGGATTCATATGACGCGTCGGGCTCCGCTCTAACATTTAATTCTACATATGTAACTCCATCAATTAAAATCTTTGGAGGTGTATCACATGAATTTAAAATAGAAATACAAAATACTATAGTTATTATTTTTTTCATTTTTATGAATTTTTATTAATAATTTACCTGTGTACAAACCTATAAAAAAATTATATAAAAACAAGATTTTTAGCTAAGAGATACCTTTTACTACATTAATACATAGATTTAAAAAAAAATTACTAATATTGTATCCAAGTTGGGGAAAGCTGAAAACCATATAGAGTAAGCGTCAAATTAAAATTTTTATTATGAAGAAGTTGTTATCAATTTTTGGAGCATTTGTTTTCATGTTCTCTCTAATTGCTTGTGGTGGAGGGGAAGCTAATGAAGAAGTTGCTACTGAAGAAGTTGCTACTGAAGAAGTTGCTACTGAAGAAGCTGCTACTGAAGAAGCTGCTACTGAGGAAGTTGCTACTGAGGAAGCTGCTACTGAAGAAGCTGCTACTGAAGAAGAAACTACCGAAGAAGCTGCTGAGTAAAATCATGAAAAGAATAATTTATTTTGATAATAAGTTATCAAATAAAAAAACCGACAAAGATTGTCGGTTTTTTTTATTACTTAATTATAATCTTCTCTGTAAAGACATAATCTTCATTTTCAATTTTAATTATATATGTCGAAGATTCCAACATACTTATATCTAAAACATCACTAAAATCACCATCTGTATCGATAGATGAAGAGTATACAACTTCACCTAAAAGATTCATTAACTTTAATGAATATACAGAGGAGTTAACACCAACCATATCTAAATTCAAAACATTGTTCGATGGATTAGGAAAAATAGAAACTTTACCTTGGAAAATATTTTCTTGTATTGAAGAGATAGTTGTAAAATTCATTCTTATCATTGGAACTCTAGACAACCAGTACCAACTTCCAAAAGTCTGATTACCAGTTAAACAACCATTCTTTTGAATATAACATGTCGTTGGAAAGGTATACTCAGACATTCCAATCACTGAGGTGTCTACGGGGTTAGCGTAGGCTCCAAACGCAGCCATATAAGTTCCAGGTGCAAGCGTTACGGGATCATCAAATGGTACTGTAACCCATGATCCTATATCAGAGCTTGTTAAGGTATAATCATCAGATTGAATTAGATATATTTTATCATTTGTAGCGTCAATTTCATATAATACGGAGAATATTTGTGCTCCAACTACAGAATTATCTCTAATGTATACCGACAAAGAATTAACATCATCTTGCGAATATATGTCAAAATAATTACCAATAACCATACCTCCACAACTTCTTCCAAGGCCATACTCTGAAATATCATTCCCGTTATCCCTAGCGTATATACTATTTGTTACCTCAAATGAACCTGACATTGTATCAGAAATTGTATCTAATGAACTTGACCAAACATCAAAATTATAATTATCAATCGCAGAGGGAGAAAATTTATCTTGACCAACAAATACCATAGTGTCTTGTGGTCCCAAAATACTATCAGCTGAAGATGTTGAAAAAGCATTTGTTCCTCCACTGTTAAAAACATTCACATTAATTGAAGTAGTTTGGCTTAAGGCTCCTAAATTTGTAACAACTCCCTCAAAAGTAAATGGATTAGCAATTGCTTGTTTTAATGGAACCGATGTATAATCTAAACCAAAACCATTTGTAGTTGGAGTAGTATACCATCCACCATGAGTAATCTCCGTTAAATCTATTTTATTATCAGGTGTTTCAACTATTTTCATATCATCAATCATCCAAAAATAGCACCTAGCTGTCCATCCAATTTTAATATAAGCTGTTGAGGAATTACCAGCTACAGATGAAATATTTAAACTTAAGTATTCTGGATCTGAAGAAGCTTGATTATTTGTAGCATTTCCCTGAACGTTGTAAGTAGTCCAATTTAAACTGTCTGTACTGACAGAAACTTCTAAATTAATACTATTGTTAAATCTAAATGAATGTTCAAACTCTAAACTAACATTGGGAAAACCTGTCAAATCTATTGATGAAGTTGTAAAATAAGATTCTAAATAATAATATGTATTTCCGGAAGGTTGTCCTGCATTCCAGTGATTTGCAGAATCAATGTCCGAAATTAAGAATCCATTAGAGGATGTTGTTGAATTTATAGCTGGGGCGGCTGACTGTCCTTGGTTCGTATTCCAATAACCCCACGAACCAACTGTAGAATATTTCCATTGGCATTCCGCAGTATTTCCAGGGGTAGATCCAGTATTTCCAGCACCAGTGTTGTTTGTATAACTAGACCATCCAGAAGGAAACCCACTCCCAAAGTCTTCTTCCCATATAACTACAGCAGATTTATCTGATCTTACATCATTTTTAATAATCTTTGAAGTATTATTACAATCTTCTTGATTATCTTGAGCTTGATTATCTTGAGAGAAAACAGATAATGAAATAAAAATAGAAAATAAAATTCTTTTCATAATATTATTAATTTAAATTAGTAAACAAACATAACTAATTTTATCATAAAAAAAAAGCCCGAAAATTCGGGCTTTGATTTAAATTTAATTTGTAAAATTAATATTTTGTTTACTCTATAATTATCTTTCTATCAATTGAAGTTTCAGTATTATTTAAATTAATCATGTAAACTCCTTTTGTTAAATTAGATAAATCTAAAGTTTTAGAAGAAGAATTAGTTACATTTCTAATTTCTGAATAAACTTCCTGACCTAATAAATTATCTACTGTTATAGTATATTCCCCATCTTTTACATTTAAAAGATCTAAGTTAAAGATTCCTTTACTTGGATTTGGATAAATAGATAAAGTTCCATCAAACATTTCTACATCAATAGATGTAGGGGGAGCAGGTTCTCCGAGATTCATTCTTATAAGTAATGGAGATGAAATTGAATACCAATATCCAAATCCTCCAGAGCCAATATCACATCCATTATCCTGTACAAAACTTAAAGTGTTATCATTAGATGATGAACTAATTAAGGACGTATCAACTGGGTTTGCATATCCACCAACAGCAGCAATGTAAGTTGTTCCTGCATAAACACCTAGTGGATCATCAAAACCTATTGTTACCCATGACCCGATATCTGATGGTGTTAATGTGTAATCATCAGATTGGCCTAGGTACACTGGGGAATAAGGAGTGACCATTGGATCAATCTCATATAGTGCTACAAAAACATCAGCACCTGCAACAGATTGGTCTTCTACATGGAATGATATTGAACTTACCTCATCGTCTACATACATATCGAGTGCGTTACCCAAAACTTGTCCACCACAACTTCTTCCCAAATAATAACCTCCACCAGCATTAGCTCCGTCTGAGTCCCAGTCAAAATCAACTCCGTAAACAGTGTCGGTTACAACCGTACCTCTTCCAATAGTATCAGTAGTTGGAAAAGAGTCAGAAGTTACCCAATAATTGACTTGATGATAACCAGTTATTGTTGGAGTAAATGTTGGAGTTGTTAGTGTATCGTTTGACATTACATTTAAAGTCATTGGATTAGAGGTTGTATTCCAAACCGGATTGCCAGAAATATCAGAAACATCTATGTGTAGTGTTACATTTGTCTGTGAAGCAGCTCCGTTGTTTGCAACAACAGCTTCAAATCTGTAAGGATTTGCTGCCGCTTGGTTCAATGGGTTAAAGGTATAATCAATACCCAAATCTCCAGTTGACTGGTATCCAACCCACCAACCTCCATAAGTCTCACTTGATAAATCTAACAAGTGATCTGGTGTTTCGATTAGTTCGATGTCATCAATCATCCAAAAATAATAACCGTTATATGTACTGTATAATACAGTACCATCGTATATAAACTGAATTTTCACATTAGAATTTCCCGCTATGTTCTGTGGAAACCTAACCAATACTTGATAATCACTATCTGTTCTTTCATTAACTTCGATATCAGGGTGTACTTCAACTGTATCAGTAAATGTTATTCCTCCGTCAATACTGAACGCTACTTTAGCGATACCAGTATATTCTCTATAAAATGAGTTAAAAACCATGGTAATATCTGAATACATGGAACAATCAATTGAATCAGTAGTTAATGTTCCCACATGCCCAGTAGGTGTTCCTCCCAAAATATCATTACAAGGATATGGGCCAGCTCCAAAATTTCCCGCTGTACCACCATTATCATAATAATCTGAATCAAAAATAACAAAACCGTTACTAGCAGTCGGAGACTGGATAGGTCCATTTGTACCAGCATACGCTCCTTGAGATCCAGTAGAAATATTTGGAGTTGTAGAAGGGCCTCTGTAAACCCAAGGTGCTGAAATTACTGGAGGAGTCGGAGTTGATCCATTAGTCCAAGTTGCGGGAATTCCTCCTGAAAAATCTTCAGACCAAAAAGGAGTGGCTTTGGTTCCATTCGGATCAAAGTTCAGATGAGATTTTAAGGTTCTTTTACTGATATCTGTAGGCTCTGGAATTAAATTTTCAGAGAACTGAGAAAAAGCCAAAGCAGATACAAGTAAAAAAGACGTAACAATGTAAAGTTTTTTCATATTTAATTTTTTTGATTTTTTTGCTAACTTACCAAAATTTTACAAATAAAAAAAGCCTGTAGAGACAGGCTTTTTAAATTGTTTATATACAATTATTCTAATATAATTTTTTGTGTGAATTTGTTTAAAGAGTTAGAAATTTCTAGAAAATAAATTCCTTTATCAAATTTAGATAAATCTATAATTTCTTCAGTAACCCCATTTACATCACTTACGTAAATTTCTTTACCTAAAACATCAGTAACTACTAAATTTAACTCATCGTTGTTAGTGTTTACCTCAACTTTAAATATTCCAGTTGTTGGATTTGGGTGAACATTAATCTTTCTGTTTAGTGCACTCTCATTAAAGTTAAGAACAGAAATGTCAAAACTCATTCTAATCATTGGAATCTCAGATGTTGTGTACCAATATCCAAATCCACCTGAACCAATATCACAACCATTGTCTTGTATAAAACAAGAACCTTGTGACTCTCCTGACACGCTAACTAAGAACGTATCTATTGGATTTGCATATCCTCCCACAGCTACTACATATCCTGTTCCAGAATATAAATCCTGCCCACCGTCAAATGGAATTGTAATCCAATTTCCTAAATCAGAAGAAGTTAAATAGTAGTCATCGGACTGTGTTAAGTATACAGGATCTCCTGATGGATTGTCCTCATACAATACAACATAAACTGGAGTGTTAGGAATGGATTGATCATCAATATGAACCTGTAATCCATATAATGTTTCATCAGCATACATGTCGTACTTCAACCCTAAAACTTGACCCCCACAGGATCTACCAACTCTCCATGCACCATCAGGAACATTCAAATCCCTAGCGTAAATGTTATCGGTAACAGTCATATCAAGAGAAACCATAGGTGTAGATGTAGAATCTCCAGTACCCCACATATTAACTGTATAATTTCCAGTACCATTAGGGGTAAATGTGTTATTCACAGCAAAAGTATCTTGAGGATAATTAACATCCAATAAAAGTGAATTAGAAATATCATTAAACAATACTGTTCCACTAGCATCTGTAACTTCAGCAGTTAAAAAGGAATTTTGTGGAGCAATACCAGCATTTCTTAATACTGCCTCAAAAGAATAAGGATTATTTGTTAACTGAGATAAAGGTTTCATTGAATAATCATATCCGTCTCCACCTGTGTTATTATAATTTACCCACCATCCTCCTTGAACATGTTCAGAAATATTCATAGCATTGTCAGGAATTTCAGAAATTGTAACATCATCAACAGCCCAATACCATGCCCAATAATCATTATCAAAATAATAAAATTGAACCATTACAGAATCTCTGTCTCCAGCAATTGATGAAATATTTATAACCTCAACTTGAGGGTTATTAGAGTTTTGATTATTTGGATAGCCATTTGCATCTGTCATATCAAATTGTGTCCATGTATTCCCTCCATCGCCTGATACTCTAACAGCTCTTGTATCTTGCCACCATCTGTAATTGTGAGAAAATGTAAGTTGTACATAAGACCATCCTGTTAAATCTATCATTGGGGTTGTCGCGGTGCACTCTACAGGTGTTCCATCACCATCTCCACCTCCAGTAGCGTCAGAGTTAATAAATAAATATCCATTTGAAGCTGTTGTTGAAGTAAAAGGAGAAAGTGCTGTTACAGGAATTGTAGCAGGATCAGACTCAATACTCCAATCTAATGGAGGAATAGAAGTATTTGATAAACTCCATGTGTTAATATCCGAGCAATCATCAGACCATATAACTGTAGCAGCGGAGCTTAATGATGATGTATTGCTATTGTTAATAGTCTTTGAAATTAAACTAAAGTCCTTTCTAGTAGGTTCAGAGTTATTAAGTTGCGCTAGAGCTGTGCTTACAACAAACAATGCACAAAATATCAGGTAAATTTTTTTCATATTCAAATTACATTAATAGTTTTAACTTTAGCTAACTTACAAAAAAAACCCGGAAATTCCGGGTTTTATTTATGGTAAATTGGTAGAAAAAAACTATTCTATAACTATCTTTTCAGAAAATTTTGTTTCTGAATTTGATATCTCTAAAATATAAACACCACTTTCTAAATTAGACAAATCTATATGTTCAACAGATAACGGAGTTAATTCATTGAATGACAAATAAACGTTTTGACCTACAACATTTTTAACAGACATTTTGTAGTTGTCAACTTTTATGTCATTTAATTCAACGGTAAACACACCATTATTTGGATTTGGATATAAATTAAATCTTCCTGAGGATATATTTAAATTAGATAAAGCAGATGGATCAAAACTCATTCGAATCATTGGTATATCAGAAATCCAATACCATGCTCCAAAACCAGCAGAACCTATATCACAACCGTTATCCTGTATCCAACAAGTAGCTCCTTGAGATTCACCCGATACATTTACCTTGAAAGTATCCACTGGAGAAGCATAACCTCCAACAGCGGCTAAATAAGAAGTACCAGCATATAAATCTTGGCCTCCATCGAATGGAACAGTAATCCAACTATCTAAATCATTTTGTGTAAGAATATAATCATCCGATTGAGTTAAGTATATTGGATCTGCATTAGGATCAGTTAAGGAATTTTCATACAACACAACATATAGTGGAGTTCCTACTACTGACTCATCATCAATATGAATTTGAAGTGCGTAGACTGTTTCATCAGCGTAAATATCTAGTGTTGTTCCTAATATCATTCCTCCACAGTCTCTTGCAACTCTCCAAGATCCAGCAGGTTGATTCCAATCTCTTCCATATACATCATCACTTACAACCGTAGCTAAAACTGCCGTGTCTGTGTTAACTGAATCTCCCATACCCCATAACTTAATCTCATAATATCCATTTGAGGTTGGGACAAATGTCTGGTTACATACGAATGTATCAGTCTGTGAATTCATGTCTAATAAAACAGTTGGAGACACAGTAGAAAAAACTGAGGCGCCATTACCATCAAATACTTCAGCGTGCAACGTCATGTTTTGAGGTGCTACTCCGTCATTATGAAGTACCGCTTCAAATGAATAAGGATTAATTGAAATTTGAGAATTTGTATTATAGGTATAATCAAAACCAGCTAGAGAACCACCAGAAATGTTAGAATAATTTACCCACCAACCCCCGTGAACAGCATCAGAAATAGAAGCAGCGTTGTCAGGTGTTTCAGTCAAAGATACATCATCTAACATCCAAGCATAGTCCCATTGTCCTTCATATCTAAATCTAAACCAAACACTAGATTGATTACCAGCGGTTGAAGAAATATTAATTGATACCATTTCTGGATTATCAGAGCCATCATTAACTCCTAAATCCTGATGCATTTCATATCTGTCCCAATTTACATTGTCGTTACTGACTTCTAAAAAAACAGAATCTTGAAACTTTCTATGATATGATTCAACGTTCAGGTTAATATATTGATAATTTGAACAATCAATTGAATTATTAAAAATTAATAGAGCGTCTTGTTGATTACTGGCAGAAGTAGCCATAGCGTCAGAGTCATATAATGCAAATCCATTTGAAGCTGTGGTGGAGGAAATAGCACCCATTCCTGATGAAAAAGATCCCACTGGAGGATTTGTTCCGATAACCCAATTTTGAGTTCCTCCGTGTAATAAATCTGTCATTGTCCAAAGACTTGCATCAGAGAAGTCATTTGTCCAAAAAGGTGTTGCTTTTGAGTTATTTTCTGAAGAAGTGTACCAGTGAAACTTTGAAGTATTTATTCCCACTTCAGAATTTTTGACTTGTTTTTGTTGTGAAATAACAATAAATGGTAAAGAAATTACACAAATAATTAGATAAATTTTTTTCATAATTGTTTTTTGTTTGTTAAAGAATTTGAGTACAAATATAGTATTTAATAAAATACTATTTTACTACTGTATAAAATATTTTCTAATCAATATACTCTGAAACTGGAGCACAAGTACAGTGTAAATTTCTATCCCCGTAAGTCTCATCTACTCTTCTTACCGTTGGCCAAAATTTATTGTATTTTACAGTATCCATTGGAAAAACTGCTTTTTCAACACTATATGGTTTGTCCCAATTTGAATTGATTACCATAGGCATAGTGTGAGGTGCATTTTTTAAAACATTGTCATCGATTGAAGATTTTTTTTCTATGATTTCATTTATTTCTCTCCTAATCAATTTCATAGCATGAATAAATCTGTCAAGCTCTGCCATTGATTCGCTTTCAGTTGGCTCCATCATCATGGTCCCGGCTACTGGAAAGGAAACTGTTGGGGCGTGAAATCCATAATCCATTAATCGTTTTGCAATATCAGTTACCTCAATACCAACATCTTTAAAACTTCTAAAGTCAACAATCATTTCATGGGCGACTCTTCCATTTTCAGAGGTATATAAAATATCATAATCATCTTCTAGTTTACTTTTTAAATAGTTTGCATTTAAAATGGCTATCTCTGTTGATTTTTTCAATCCATCCGGCCCCAACATTTTAATATATGCATATGAGATAGTTAAAACTAATGACGAACCCCAAGGAGCCGATGATATTGCTGGAATAGCATTTTCCCCTCCAGTGGTAATTACTGGATTTGATGGTAAGAATTCTTTTAAATGTTCTTTTACTCCAATTGGCCCCATTCCCGGACCTCCTCCACCATGAGGGATAGCAAATGTTTTGTGAAGATTCAAATGACAAACATCAGCTCCAATAATTGCTGGATTTGTAAGACCTACTTGAGCGTTCATATTTGCTCCATCCATATACACTTGACCTCCATTTTCATGAATAATATTTGTTATATCTTTAATACTTTCTTCAAAAACTCCATGTGTTGATGGATATGTTATCATTAAACAAGCTAAATTTTCAGAATGTTCAGTTGCCTTTTCTTTTAATATCTCTAAATCGATGTTACCATTTTCATCACAGGGGGTAACAACAACTTTCATGCCCGCCATTATAGCAGATGCTGGATTTGTTCCATGAGCTGATGAAGGAATTAAACATATCTTTCTATTATGGTTACCTCTACTTTTATGGTATTCTCTTATTACCATTAATCCCGCGTACTCGCCTTGAGCTCCAGAGTTTGGCTGTAAACTCATTGCATCGAAACCCGTAATTTCGCAGAGCATTTCCTCTAACTCATGAAACATTATGTGATAACCTCTAGCTTGGTGAGAGGGAACAAATGGATGTATATTTCCCAACTCAGTCCAGCTTAGAGGTAGTAACTCAGATGCAGAATTTAATTTCATCGTGCAACTCCCTAGTGAAATCATTGAATGTATTAGCGATAAGTCTTTATTTTCTAATCTTTTAATATACCTCATCATTTCAGTTTCAGAGTGATATGAATTAAAAACCTCATGTTGCATATACTTTGAATTTCTGTAAAGCTTTTCAGGTATTTTGTTATAAGCTTCATAGTAATCACCCTGCAAGACTTCTTTAATTAAATTTTTGGAGTCAGAATGATTACAACTCTTAGCGAATACTTCTAATATATCATTCACATTACTTAAATCATCTTTTTCATCCAAACTTATAGACAATGTACTCTCATCAATATAATTGAAATTCATTTTTGCGTCTTCAGCATAAGTATTAATGTTTTCCATGGATACATTGCCAATATTTATAAGAATTGTATCAAAATATGTTTTGTTTATTTGATGATAACCAAGCTGTGTTAAACCTTCCGCAAGTTTAGAAGTTAGCGAATGAATTTTTTTACCTATATTTCTGATACCATCAGGACCATGATAAACTCCGTACATTGAAGCCATAACAGCCAATAAAACTTGTGCTGTACATATATTAGAGGTAGCTCTCTCTCTTTTTATATGTTGTTCTCGAGTTTGTAAGGCCATCCTTAATGCTTTATTTCCGTCAAAGTCTTTAGTCACACCAATAATTCTGCCTGGAATACTTCTTTTATATTTCTCATGGGTTGCAAAATATGCTGCATGGGGACCTCCATAACCCATTGGAATTCCAAATCGTTGAGAGGTTCCAATTACTACATCCGCACCCCACTCTCCTGGGGGAGTTAAAATTGATAAACTTAATAAATCAGCAGCGACCGAAACCCCTATCTCAAGTGATTTAGATTTCTCAACTATCTGTGTGTAATCTAATACCTCTCCATATTTAGCAGGATATTGTAATATTATTCCAAAAAAGTCTTCACTAAGTTCAATTAAATTATGATCCCCTATAATTAACTCAATATTTAAAGGCTCAGATCTTGTTTTTAAAATTTCAATAGTTTGAGGATAACACAAATCTGATACAAAAAATTTATTTGATCCTGATTTTTTCTTAGACCTGCTCATGTTGTTGAATAACATAGCCATGGCTTCAGCCGCGGCCGTTCCCTCATCTAACAATGATGAATTTGCAATTTGCATCCCTGACAAGTCACAAATCATTGTTTGAAAGTTCAATAATGCCTCTAATCTACCTTGAGCGATTTCAGCTTGATATGGAGTGTACGCGGTATACCAGCCTGGATTTTCTAAAACGTTTCTTTGTATTACGGATGGTAGAATGGTATTAAAATATCCCATACCAATGTAAGATCTATAATTTTTATTCTTTTTAGCTAGCGAATGCATGTGTTCAAGAAATCTACTTTCACTTAAAGCTTTTGGTAAGTCTAATGCTTTATTTAATTTGATAGATGATGGAATTGTTTGATCAATTAACTTGTCAACTGAATCAACTCCAATATCTTTTAACATTTTGTTTATATCTGACTCATTTAAGCCATTATGTCTCTCTGAAAAATTACTCATAAATAGTTTTAATTTAATTAAGCAAAATTAAGCATTGAATTCGTATTAAAATACATTGTTAATAAAAAATCATACTTTTGAAAAATAATGAAAATAAATTTAATTTTAAAACTATTAATCAATTCTAATATCTTTGTTTCATTTTGCGCTTTTAATCTAGCGTTAAGCTCTGAAATTTTACTAGAATCTTCAAATATTAATGTTTCTATTTTTGTTTTTTTCGCAAGCCTATTTACTTATAATTTTCAAAGAATAGTTAGAATTAAAAAAGGGGATAAACATAAAAGAAAACAATGGACAGAAAATAATTTGCACTTAATACATACTCTCATAATTATTGGAGCTGTAATTAGTATATATTTTTTCATTAAATTCAATTTAATGACTCAAATTATAATTATTTTTTCTGGACTTATTTCTGTAATGTATCCATTTAACATTAGGAATAAACCCTACAGTAAAATCTTTGCAATAACTACAATATGGACAATCTCAACTATGCTTTTATTGATTTCTGAAAATAACCTTTTTTTGGATAAAACTACAGCTTTACACCTTTTTTCTAGATTCATTTTGATTTTTGTGATAACGATTCCTTTTGACTTAAGAGACCTAAAATATGATAAAAAAAATATTAAAACAATACCAACTTTATTAGGATTTCAAAAATCAAAATTCCTTGCATTTTTTTTATTAATCACATTATTAATCGTATCACTTTTGATGTATAAATATAAACACTTAAGTCTTAATTTCTTGATTGGAAATGGGATGACATATATTTTAACATCTATTCTTGTCTTAGTTATTAATGAAAAAAGAGAGGATTTTTTCTTTTCATTATGGATTGAATCATTAAGTATTTTCCACTTCCTATTTTTAATAATTTCTCTTTCAATTTAATTACATATTGCATATCTTTACTGCATTATAAATTTAAATAAATGTCTGACGAAGTCTCTTCTGTTCACTATATAAATTATTTATCTCTTGAAAAGATACTAGACTCTCAATTTCCATTGAGCGGAGAAGGAGAAAACGCTGCTCACGAGGAAATGTTATTTATCATAATTCATCAAACCTATGAACTATGGTTTAAACAAATTATTCATGAGTTAGATTCAATCATGAATTTATTTAATAAAGATAAAATTGATGAAATGAATTTAGGGCTAGTTGTTAGAAGAATGGATAGGATTAATAAAATACTGTCAACTCTAATTGGGCAACTCGATATTTTAGAAACAATGACTTCCTTAGACTTTCTAGACTTTCGTAATTTTCTTTCCCCTGCTTCAGGCTTCCAATCCCATCAATTTCGAAAAATAGAACTATTGATAGGGTTAAAATTAAACAAACGACATCAATTTGGAGGATGTCCATATCACTCTCAATTTGAGGGGAAAAAGAAAGAAGAAATTCTAAATCTGGAGGAGAACAACTCTTTATTTTTAATGGTAGAAAAATGGTTAGAACGTATTCCCTTCCTAAAAATGAATGACTTTAACTTTCATTCAAAATATGAAGAAGCAGTAAACAAAATGATAAAAAAAGAAATTGATGGTATTAAATCCGCAAATCTTAAAGATTCAGAAAGAGAAATTCGACTGAAAATGATTGAAGAAAATAGAAAATATTTTGAAAGAGTTCTCGATGAAAATGAACACAATAAAGCAATCCAAAATGGAGAAACATCACTTTCTTATAGAGCTACAATGTCGGCCCTTTTGATTAATTTGTATAGAGACCAACCTATTTTACATTTGCCTTATCAATTTTTAAGAAGCCTCGTTGAAATGGATCATAAAATTTCTACATGGCGTTTTAGACATGTACAAATGGTTGAAAAAATGCTAGGAAAAAAAATTGGCACCGGAGGAAGCTCTGGACAAGGATATCTGAAACAAACAGTAGATAAACATAAAGTTTTTACAGATTTAGCAAATATAGCTACACTGATGATTTCTCGAACCTATCTTCCTGAACTACCACAAAAAATTAAAGACAATTTGGGATTTAACTATACTAAATAGAGAAAATATGATAATTAAAGGACAGAGTAAAAATGGAAATCCATTTGAGAAAAAAGATTGGGTAAATTTTGAAAAAGATATAAATAAAAGTGGTAAAGTAAGGTTTATTGCCCTTGAATTCATATTAAATCTATTAATTACAGTAACAATTATATACTTATAATATAAAAATGAATTTAAACTTAAAAAATAAAAATGCAATTGTGTGTGGAAGTACCCAAGGAATTGGTGAATCTTCTGCGATCGAACTTGCAAAACTTGGTGCCAATATTACCTTAATTGCTAGAAACGAAAGTAAATTACTAAATGTCTTAAATGAATTAGATAAATCTCATGGTCAAACACATTCATTTGTGTGTATTGATTTTTCAGACACTACAAAACTAAAAGAAGAAGTGAATTTATTAAAAGAAACTTATCATATTTTAGTAAATAATACTGGAGGTCCAGCTGCAGGACCAATTACCAAAGCAAAAATAAAATCATTTGAAGAAGCCTTTAGAATGCATTTAATAAATAATCAAATTCTAGCTCAAAAAGTAGTTGAAGGGATGAAAAAAGAAGGTTACGGAAGAATTGTTAATATAATTTCTACATCTGTAAAAGCTCCCATTCCTGGACTTGGAGTGTCTAACACCATTAGAGCTGCAGTTGCTAATTGGGCGAAAACTCTTTCTATTGAATTGGGAGCATATGGAATAACAGTAAATAATGTATTACCAGGATTTACAAATACCAATAGACTAAAAAATCTAATTAGCAAAAAAGCAGAAATTCAAGGAAAAAAACAAGAGGAAATATTAAATGAAATGAAATCTCAGGTTCCAGCTAAAAGATTTGGAGAGGCTTTTGAAGTGGCAAATGCAGTTGCCTTTCTGTGTACTCCAGCTGCGTCTTACATAAATGGAATAAACATACCTGTTGATGGAGGAAGAACTAAAAGTTTATAAAGTGGAAAAAATTTTAAATTACATTAACGGAAAATTAATAGAACCTAAAAATGGAAAATATATTCCAAATTATAATCCGTCCATAGGAAAACCTTATTCTTTAATTCCAGACTCAGGAAAAGATGATATCGATATGGCAGTAGACGCTGCTAAAAAAGCTTTTAAATCCTGGAGCAATACTCCAAAGCAAGAGAGGTCTAACATTTTAATGAAACTTGCAGATACTATTGAAGAACATTTTGATGAATTAGTCAAGGCAGAAAGTAAAGATAATGGCAAACCAGAAACACTAGCCGCTCGTGTTGATATTCCAAGAGCTCCTGCCAATATCCGGTTTTTTGCAAGTGCCATCCTGCACGACAGCTCTAAGTTGCATGAAATGGATGGCTCAGCAATCAACTACACATTGCGTCAACCATTAGGAGTAGCGGCATGTATCTCACCATGGAATTTACCACTCTATCTTTTAACATGGAAAATAGCACCTGCTCTTGCTACAGGAAATACTGTTGTAGCTAAACCATCTGAAATTACTCCCATGACAGCATATTTACTTAGCAAAATATGTATTAAATCAGGACTTCCTGAAGGAATTTTAAATATAGTTCACGGAACAGGAGAAAGAACAGGGGATCCACTCACTACTCACCCAGACACTCCAATAGTTTCATTTACTGGAGGAACAGCCACGGGAAAACATATCGCAAGTGTCACTGCTCCAATGTTTAAAAAAATATCTTTAGAGCTAGGGGGAAAAAATCCGAATATTATATTCTCTGATTCAGATTTTGACAAAGCAGTAAGTTTCGCCTCGCGCGCAGCATTTACAAATCAAGGTCAAATTTGCTTGTGTGGATCTAGAATTTTTATACAAGAAGATATTTACAAAAAATTCAAAGAAGCGCTTATTTCAAAAGCTTCAAAACTTAAAGTTGGGGATCCAAAAGATACCAATACAAATTTGGGAGCGGTAGTTTCTGAAGAACACATGAATAAAATTTTAAGTAAAATTGAACTATCAAAGCAACTGGGAGGGGAAATTCTATTAGGTGGAGAAAGAGAAATTTTAAATGGAGAGTTTAAAGATGGATATTATATTCAACCTACTATTATTGAGGGACTTCCATATGACTGTGATATTAACCAGGAAGAAATATTTGGACCAGTTGTTAGTATCATTCCATTTAAAACCGAAGAGGAAGTTATTGAAATGGCAAACTCAACAAAATATGGACTATCAGCTTCTATATTTACCGAAAATATAAGCCGGGCACACAGGGTTGCTCATTCAATAGACTCTGGAGTAGTATGGATAAATACTTGGTTATTAAGAGATTTGAGAATTCCATTCGGAGGAATGAAACACTCTGGAGTTGGAAGGGAAGGAGGTTTCAAATCTTTAGAATTTTTTACAGAACCTAAAAACATATGTGTTAAAATTTAAAAAAATAAATTCAAGTGAATTCAGACATTCAATTTGTAGAATCAGAAGATATTCGCCCTTTAAGACATAAGATACTTCGTAAGGGCAAGGATTTTTCAACCACTGCATACGAGCGTGATAAAGATTATAAAACTTTTCATCTCGCTGCATTTTTTGAAAATAAAATTGTAAGCTGTGCAACATTCTATCCTGAAAAATCAGAAAATATTAAATCTAATAACTCGTATCGATTGAGAGGAATGGCTACAGATGTAAATTTTTCACGTCAAGGATATGGCATGAAAATAATGAAGATGGCATTTAAAACTTTAAAAAATAAAAATTGTGATTTGATTTGGTGTAACGCGCGTCTACTTGCCGTTCCCTTCTACCAGGCTCTTGGAATGAAAGAATTAGGAAATCAGTTTATCATCTCAGACATTGGACCACATTATTACATGTATAAAAAACTTTAAATATGAATGGAGAAAAATTTAATTCAGATAGAGCACCACAAGCTGTAGGGATATATCCTCACGCTAGAAGAGTAGGAAATTTACTATTCCTCTCTGGTGTAGGACCAAGAAAAGCTGGTCAAGAAAAAATTCCTGGAGTTGAACTTGATGAAAATAAAAATATCATAAGCTATAATATTGAAACTCAATGTCACTCAGTGTTTCAAAATATAAAATATATTTTAGAAGATGCAGGGTCGTCATGGGAAAATATTGTTGATGTTCAAGTTTTTCTTACAAATATGAAAGATGATTTTAAAATATATAATAAAATTTATGCAGAGTATTTTAAAGAGAATCAACCATGTAGAACAACAATTGAAATTAAGAGTTTACCTACACCAATTGCGATTGAATTGAAAGTAATAGCAATAATTTAAAAATTATAAATATATGGACATAAAAAAACCTTTTAACTTGCAAAAATGGATTAATGAAAATAGACATCTATTAAAACCTCCAGTAGGAAACAAAAACTTATATGTAGAAGCTGGAGATTTCATTGTTATGATAGTAGCTGGTCCCAACGCTAGAAAAGATTATCATTATAATGAAACTGAAGAGCTGTTTTATCAGATTGAAGGTGACATTGTTGTTAAAACACAACAAAATGGAAAGCTAGTCAAATATAATATTAATGAGGGAGAAATGTTTTTACTACCAGCAAAAATACCACATTCTCCAATAAGACCTGAAGCATCAATTGGACTCGTAATTGAAAGAAAAAGATCTGAAAATGACAAAGATGGATTAATGTGGTTTTCAGATACAGCTAATGAGTTGCTCTATGAGGAATATTTTACTCTTACAAATATAGAAAAGGATTTTTTACCAGTATTTAAAAGGTTTTACTCAGATGAAAAACTAAGAACATGCCCAAAAACAGGTGAAATTATGGAAGCTGACAAAAGATATATATAAATTTCATGTTAAAATAAATATATAAAATTGAATATGAGGATAAATGCACACGGACATATTCTTCCTGAGCCATCACAAATTCCAAAATTTATGAAGGAAAAAAAACTTTTTTGGATAGATGACGACAAGAAAAATATGAGACAGGGGAATTGGTCTAGACCAATTACTAGTCCAGGATTTTTCATAAAAGAAAAAATTGAATGGATGAAACAGTATAGAATTGATCACGCTGTGATGCTATGTCTTTCTCAATTGTATTGTAATGGTTGGAATAAAGAAGATTGTATAGACGGAATTACATTTCAAAATGATTTCAACGCTTCAATACAAAATGATTATCCAGATATTTTTACAAGTGGATTTGTTGTGCAGCCACTACACATTGATCATGCATTATATGAAATAGACAGATGTGTTAACAAATTAGGATTGAAATTACTCTGTTTGCCAACACATTTTTTAAACTCTAATAACGAATGGATGTCAGTTGCAGAAATTGATGTAGATCCAATATACGAGTTAGCAAACAAATATAATTTAGCCATACAAATTCATCCATATGACGGAGAAAAAATGATAGCTTTAAAAAATAAATATTGGAGGTTTCATTTAGTTTGGATGATGGCTCAGTGTGCAGATACATTACACTTATTTACTTTAAGAGATTTACCAAACAAATTTCCAAATCTTAGAACTAGCTTTGCTCATGGAGGAATGTTAGGGCTCGCTAGTTATGGAAGAAGAATTCAAGGTTTTGACGGTCGTCCGGACCTATTTGACAAACTTGAAGATCCGAGAAAAACATTAGGACACAAAAATTTATTTTTTGATACTTTAGTTCATGACTCACATACATTAGAGCTCTTAAAAAAACGTGTAGGCACTAGTCAATTAATAATGGGACTTGACGACCCCTATCCTTTAGGAGAAATAGAAGGTGTAGGAACCTCGTACCCAGGCAGAGTATTAGATTACGCAACAGAAATAGGTGTAATTACAGAAAAAGAAAAGAATAATATTTGGCATAAAAACGTTTTAGATTGGTTAGGGAAAACATCATTAATGAATAATTAAATGAAAGCTCAAATTACAATACATAATTTCAAATATGCAGTAGATTTTTCCAAAGGTTTAGATATTTCTATTCCACTAAATTTTAATGGACCTCAACCAAATACATACGGAGTAGATAAGGCTAAAGCAAAAGCCTACAAAGATCTTAATTTTGTTGGAGACACTAGACTTGGAGGTCCTTGTAATTTTGAAACATATACATTTACACCACACTGTAATGGAACTCATACTGAATGTATAGGGCATATTACAAATGAAAGAACTTCTATTTTGTCCTCACTGAATGAAGAATTTATCCCTTCAACATTAATTACTGTGGCAACAAAAAAATTGTCTGAGAGTTACATTCCAGATTTAAATGCAGAGGATAATATCATTACTAAAAAAGAAATAAAAAAATGCCTGGAGAAAACAAATCCACACTTTTTGAATGCGGTTATAATTAGAACTTTGCCAAACTCTGAGGAAAAAAAAAGAAAAAATTATATGAAGGAAAATTCATGTTTTTTTAGTATCGAAGCAATTAGTTATTTGGTAAGTTTGGGAGTTAAACATTTATTAGTAGATACTCCATCTGTTGATAGATTGTTCGATGATGGACATTTAACCGCTCATAATATATTTTGGGAAACAGAGAAAAAGAAATTCAATCCAAAATCAAGAAATAAAACCATTACAGAAATGATATATGTCGCAGACTCAATAAATGATGGGCAATATTTGTTAAATCTACAAATTCCACCATTTGTATCAGATGCAGCACCTAGTAGACCAATTTTATACAGTATAAATGAATTATAAAAGTACAATTGAATTTGCGAACGAATTAGACGCAAAAGATGAGTTGAGGAGGTATAGGAATGAATTTCATATACCTTTACAAAAAAATGGAGATGAGCAAATATATATGTGCGGCAATTCCTTGGGGCTACAACCTAAAAGAGCAAAAGACTTTATAAATCAAGAATTGAAAGATTGGGAAAAATTAGGTGTAGAGGGTCACTTTAATGCACAGAACCCATGGATGCCTTACCATGAATTTTTGACAGAAAGTTACGCTAAAATTGTAGGAGCAAAAAGTTCTGAAGTAATTGCTATGAATACACTGACTGTCAATTTACATCTTATGATGGTTAGTTTTTATAGGCCAAATAAAAAGCGTAATAAAATTTTAATTGAAGGTGACGCATTTCCTTCTGATATTTATGCAATTGAGTCACAAATCAAACATCATGGATATTCTCCACTTGACACATTAATCAAACTTACCCCAAGACCAGGAGAGTCCATAATTAGAACAGAAGATATTCAAGAAATCATAGAAAAAGAAGGAAATCAAATTTCATTAATTTTAATTGGAGGAGTTAACTATTATACCGGTCAAATTTTTGATTTTCAGACTATCACGAAAATAGCTCACGAAAAAAATATTATTGTAGGTTTTGATTTAGCTCATGCAGCCGGTAATATAAAACTAAATTTAAACAAATGGGGAGTTGACTTTGCAGTTTGGTGCTCTTATAAATACTTAAACTCTGGGCCAGGATCTGTTGGGGCGGCATTTATCCATGAAAAACACCATAAAAGTAATTTACCAAGGTTTGCAGGGTGGTGGGGGCACAATAAAAGTAATAGATTTAAAATGCCCGATAATTTTCAGCCAATTAACACAGCTGAGGGATGGCAACTGAGTAATCCTCCGATTTTATCATTAGCAGCTATCAGAGGTTCATTGTCTATTTTTGATGAGATAGGAATGGAAAGATTAGTGAAAAAATCAAAAAAACTGACCAATTATTTGATATATTTATTAAATACAATTGATACCGACAGAATAAAAATTATTACTCCAAAAAATAGTGGATGTCAACTTTCAATAAGAGTAATTAATGGAAATAAAAAATTATTTAAAGATATTTCTCAAAATGGAGTTGTAGCTGACTGGAGAGAACCAGACGTAATAAGAATAGCTCCGGTACCATTGTACAATAACTTTTTAGATATTTACAAGTTTTATCAAATTTTAAAAAATATCATTAAATGAAAAAAGAAGTAACTATAGTTGGAGCAGGCTTAGTTGGATCATTATGTTCTTTATTTATGACTAATAGAGGTTATAATGTAAGTGTATTTGAAAGAAGAAATGATTTAAGATCAGAAATTATTAGCGCAGGAAAATCTATCAATTTAGCTTTATCCACCAGAGGATGGACAGCACTCAAAGAAGCAGGAGTAGAATCTGAAGTTAAAAAGATAGCCATTCCTGTATATAAAAGAGTCATGCATGATATAAATGGGAATCTTACTGATCAACCATACGGAAATGAAGGGCAGTGTATATATTCTGTTTCAAGGGTGTTAATGAATCTTTTAATGATGAATTTAGCCGAGAACAATGGAGCTAATCTTTTTTTTAATGAAAAATGTATTGATGTAGATTTTAAAAACACACAAGTAAAATTTGAAAATACATTGACTAAAAAACATACCAATGTCAAATCAGATTTTATTATTGGAGCAGATGGCGCCTTTTCCAAGGTAAGAGAACAGATGGTCAAAAAATATAATCACCAATATAATTATAATGAAATAGATCATGATTATAAAGAGTTATTAATTCCTGCGGGTACAAATGGAAGCTATTTAATAGAAAAAAATGCGCTACACATATGGCCAAGAGGGGAATTCATGTTGATGGCTCTAGCAAATCTAGATGGTAGTTTCACCTGTACATTATTTGCTCCTAAAAAAGGGGAAAACTCATTTGAAAATCTAAATAATAAAACAGATGTTGAAAATTATTTTTATAAATTATTTCCAGATTTTTTTGAGTTAGTTCCAAATTTATATGAACAGTGGAAGACTAATCCAACATCGAATTTAGGCATAATAAGGACATATCCGTGGAATGTAGATGACAAAGGATTACTAATTGGAGATTCAGCGCACGCAACTGTTCCCTTTTATGGACAAGGAATGAATTGTGGATTTGAAGATTGTAGAATTCTTGACAATTTGTTAACTCAAAACGAAAGAGATATTAAAAAATGTTTTGAAGATTTTTCTAAAATGAGAAAACCTAATGGAGATGGAGTTCAAGATCTTTCAATGCATAATTTTATTGTAATGAGAGATAGAACTGCCGATCCAAAATTTTTACTACAGAAAAAAATTGAAAAAAAGTTTTCTAATCTGTATCCAAAAAAATGGACTCCTCTATACTCAATGGTTAGTTTCTCCAATATATCTTACGAGAAGGCGTGGAAAATAGGCATGAAACAAGAAAAAATAATGAAAGAAATAATGAATACTGAAAATATTGAAAAATTGTGGAAAAATAAAGAAATAATGCAAAAAATCCTAAATTTAGTGTAAAAAATTGCATTTTTAGGTAAAATTGTGCGTTTTTAAACATTTTAAAAAATTTAAATCATTATTTAAAAAAATCAAAAAAACACTAAAAAATCAAAAAAACACTAAAAAAATCAAAAAAAACACCAAAAATTGAAAAAAAACACCAAAAATTGAAAAAAATTATAAATTAAAAAAATATGATTAGAATTACTTATTTACTTATAGGAGCTATTGTTTTATTTTTGTTTTTTTATTTTTATTTTAAAAAAAATAAATGATAAAATTTATAATACCATTTGTTTTCATTTGCGTATTTTCCTGTAATCTACAAGAAAAGAAAATTATTATCCTTTCAAAAGCTTCTAGTAAATATATAGATTGGATATCTGAAGAAAACATCATTATCCTGGACGCATATAATATTAAAAATACAGATTCAATATTGAGTTTAGCTGATGGAGTTATTCTTACTGGAGGAGAAGACATTAACCCTCTTGAATATAATGACAGCTCTAACTTAAAACTATGTGGACCTTTTGATTATTACAGAGACACTTTGGAAAGAAAAATATTTGATTATGCTTTTAAAAACAAAATTCCTTTAATAGGAATTTGTAGAGGTATGCAGATGATTAATGTTGCAACAGGAGGAACCCTATATGGAGACCTACCAACTCAAATTGGAACTGAAGTAGTACATCGAAATAATGGAGAGGTAAGTCATGAAATTGTTTTATGCGACACCTCAAAATTAATATTTCCATTAAACGCTGATACAGTTTTAGTAAATTCTTATCACCATCAAGGATTAAAAAAAATCTCTCCATATCTAAGGGTAATCGCGAGATCTTTTGACGGAATCCCAGAGGCGGTTGTAATGAATAAAGATCATCATCCATTTATGATTGCAGTTCAATTTCATCCTGAAAGATTAGAAAAAAACAATCAAATCTCTAGAGTAATCAAATCTAGTTTTTATCATCAAATACACAAAAAGCATAATCGTTAATTACTGCTTAAGTTTAATAGAACATTAAACTATTTTAGTTACTTTTGTTTGATAAAAATTAAATGTGCTAAAAGAAATCATTGACCTTTTTTTATTAAGTATTTCCCCTCTAGGTGAAGCAAAAATCGCAATTCCTATTTTTTTAAGCAAAGGCAATCTTTCTGTTCATACAATACTAGTTGTTGGTCTAATAGGAAACTTACTAGTATACCCACTTTTTTATAAACTAATTGAAATATCAAATCAAAGTTTACTAAACAATAAGACCTATAAAAAATACGCAACGCTTCTATCATTAAGAGCTAGAAAAAAAACTAAAGACGTTGTTAAAAAATATGGACTTTGGGGGTTAATGATTTTTGTTATGATACCTATTCCTTTCACAGGGGCCTATATTGGCACTATAGCCGCCTACATCTTTAAAACAGATTACAAAAAAACTTTATACGCAATTAGTGTAGGACTTGTCATCTCTTGTACTGTAATAGCATATTTAGGAAAAGCTATTAGCGAATTCCTAAAAGAAACTGCTTTAATTTAAATATTGGATGACTGGAAAAAAAACAGTATTAATAATTTTGGATGGATGGGGACACGGAAATAAAACTAAATCTGACGCTATTCATTGCGCAAATACTCCTTTCATAGATTCACTTTATAACTCTAGTCCTAACTGCGAACTGAAAACTTTTGGGGAGCATGTTGGGCTTCCAACTGGACAAATGGGAAATTCCGAGGTTGGGCACTTGAATATTGGCGCTGGGAGAATCATTTATCAAGAGTTAGCTAAAATAAACTTAGCCTGTGAAAATAATTCAATTGCTAAAATTGAAAGTTTAAAAAATACCTTTGATTATTCAATAAAAAATAAAAAATCTCTTCATTTTATAGGATTAGTTTCTGACGGTGGAGTTCATTCCCACCAAGAACATTTATACAAATTATGTGAATTAGCACAAAAAGCAGGAGTCAAAGAGATGTTTATCCACGCCTTTACCGATGGAAGAGATTGCGATCCTCAAAGCGCTTACAATTTTATAAAAATACTAGAAAAAAATCTACATGGATCAAAGATAGCCTCTATATGTGGTAGATATTACGCAATGGATAGAGACCAAAGATGGGAACGAACAAAATATGCATACGACTTGATTACTGAAGGACGTGGAACACCATCGAGTAATCTTTTGGAAAGCATTAAAAAATCTTATAATAATGGTGTGACAGATGAATTCATAAAACCTATAGTGCATGTTGATCAACATGGAAAAAAAATTGGTAATATAAAAGAAGGAGATGCTGTTATATGTTTTAATTTCAGAACAGATAGATGCAGACAAATCACTAGTGCTTTGACCCAAAGTAGTCCAAACGAGTATGGAATGAGAAACTTAAAACTTTATTACACAACAATGACAAATTATGATAATGATTTCAAAGGAATCAATGTCATCTTTCACAAAAAAAATATTAAAAATACTATTGGAGAAGTATTAGAAAAAAATAATAAATCTCAAATTAGAATTGCTGAAACTGAAAAATATCCTCATGTAACCTACTTTTTTTCTGGTGGTAAAGAATCCGAATTTGCAGGAGAAAATAGAATAATGATTGACTCACCAAAAGTTGCTACATATGACTTAAAACCTGAAATGAGCGCAGAAAAAGTATGTACTAGCATAATAACAGAGTTAAAAAAAGGAACAGCTGATTTTATCTGTGTCAACTTTGCTAATCCTGATATGGTTGGCCACACCGGAGATTACAAAGCAATTATTCAAGCAGTAGAAAAAGTAGATCAATGCACAAAAAAAATCGTAGATCTAGGCACAAAAAAAGATTATGCCTTTATAATTATTTCTGATCATGGAAATGCTGAATTTACAATTAATGATGATGGAACACCTAATACCTCACACACTAAAAATTTAGTTCCATGTTTTGCTGTTAATACAGGGTATAATAAAATTGAAAATGGAAAACTTGGAGATATTTCTCCAACAATTTTACACATTATGGGATTAGAAATACCAAAAGAAATGACTGGAAAAATTTTAATTAAATAACTATGGAATACATTAATAACTATATAAAAAAACACAAGGATAGATTTATAAACGAATTGATTGAAATTTTAAAAATTCCCTCAATCTCTGCTGACCCACAATATAAATTAAATGTGTTAAACTGCGCGGATGCAGTAGCTACGTCAATTAAACAAGCAGGAGCAGAAAACGTTGAAATTTGCGAAACTAACGGATATCCAATTGTATATGGTGAAAAAATAATTGATCAAAATTTACCTACTGTTTTAGTATACGGTCACTACGACGTACAGCCACCAGATCCAATAGAACTATGGGATAGCGGACCATTTGACCCCATAATAAAAAAGACTGATATACACCCGGATGGTGCAATTTTTGCAAGGGGAGCGTGTGATGACAAAGGACAATTTTTCATGCATATAAAAGCCTTTGAACTGATGATAAAAAATAACAAACTTCCATGTAATATTAAATTCATGATTGAAGGAGAAGAAGAAGTAGGGTCAGAAAATTTGAGTGAATTTGTTATAAAAAATAAAGATAAACTATGTTGTGACACTATCTTAATATCAGATACGGGAATTATAAATAACCATACACCCTCAATAACTACAGGATTAAGAGGATTAAGCTACTTAGAAATAGAGGTAACTGGGCCAAATAGAGATTTACATTCCGGACTTTATGGGGGAGCAGTCGCTAATCCTATAAATATTTTATGTGAAATGATTGCGAAAATGAAGGATTCAAATAACCATATTACCATCCCTGGATTTTATGATAATGTATTAGAACTTTCAGATGAAGAAAAAAAAGATATAGCTAGAGCCCCTTTTTCATTATCAGAATACAAATCCACCTTGGACCTTTCTGATGTACATGGTGAAGAAGGATTTTCAACAATGGAAAGATCTGGAATTCGACCAACTTTAGATGTCAATGGAATCTGGGGAGGTTACACAGGAGAAGGTGCAAAAACTGTAATCCCTTCAAAAGCTTACGCTAAACTATCCATGCGTTTAGTTCCTAATCAATCTGATGAAGAAATTACACTAAAGTTTACAAATTTTTTTAAAAGTATAGCTCCTAAATCAGTCAAAGTTAAAGTAACACCACACCATGGTGGAGAGCCATATGTTTCTCCTACTAATATACCATCATACCAAGCTGCTAGTGAAGCAATGGAAAATACATTTGGCAAAAAACCAGTCCCTGTTAGAGGTGGAGGAAGCATCCCTATTGTCTCACTATTTGAAAAAGAATTAGAAGTTAAATCTATTTTAATGGGATTTGGTTTAGATTCAGACGCTATTCATTCTCCAAATGAACATTATGGTATATTCAATTACCTAAAGGGAATTGAAACTATTCCATATTTTTTTGAAAATTATTCAAAAAATTATAGAAAGAATAACTAATAATAAATTTAAATATGAAAATTATATTTGTAGAAAATCAAAGATTTACTCAATGGTGGCTTTGGGTAATACTAATTTCTTTTCCTATTATGGCATTTGGACCATTTGATGATAAATCCATAAATTACAATCATTTGTTAATTGGATTCTCATTACCAGTAATTTTTTATTTATTTCAACTTAGAACAAAGGTAAGTTCTGAGGGTCTGCATTATCAATTTTTTCCTTTTCACTTAAAATACCATACAATAAAATCAGAGGAGATAAAAAAAGTAGAGTCCCTAAAGTATAAACCATTAGCAGAATATGGCGGATGGGGCATAAAATATGGATTTAAAGGCAAAGCTTACAACACAAGTGGCAACTTGGGAGTAAAGGTTTATCTAAGAAACGGAACCAACATTTTATTTGGAAGTCAAAAACATAAAGATCTTGAGAAAGCTTTAAAAAAGATTAAGAAATAATAATTATAAAGTAATTCTTTTTTCCTTTTTGTACAAGTAAATACTTCCCATTTAGTAAATGTTTATTCGAAATCTTAAAGACCTCTGTAATTTTTTCTTTGTTTATACTAACAGCGCTTGACTTTATCATTCTTCGTGTTTCACCCTTAGACGTAAATATTTTAGTTTTTTCAGATAAAATATCTAATATTCCAAGTTCTATATCCCTAATTTCTAATTTAAATTGTGGAACTCCTTCAAAAATTGAAAGGAAGGTTTCTTCATCCAAACTTTTTAAATCTTCTGAGGTAGATTTACCGAATAAAATTTTAGATGCCTTTATCGCCATCTCTAAATCTTCTTTTGAGTGAACTCTTGAAGTTACCTCAGACGCAATGGCATTTTGCAATAACCTCAAATGAGGGGTTGCTTCATGTTCATTTATTAAATGTTTTATTTCTTTCTTGTCCTTCAAAGTAAATATCTTAATATAATTTTTCGCATCAGCATCTGAGATGTTAAGCCAGAATTGATAAAATTTATATGGGGATGTTTTTAATTTATCTAACCATACATTTCCGTCTTCTGTTTTTCCAAAC